>Ga0255354_1000042_pt1 | contig 76396 bp, 62 predicted proteins | sample HBST50metaG_FD_189942 | JGI IMG/M metagenome (GOLD analysis project Ga0255354, IMG submission 189942) | Peat soil microbial communities from Stordalen Mire, Sweden - H.B.S.T50 | ecosystem: Environmental > Terrestrial > Soil > Wetlands > Peat | place: Sweden: Norrbotten County, Stordalen Mire...
AGATGAATCTGACGAGAAAAGCAAAAAGCAACGGCAACAACAAAGGCAAAGGCAAAAACCAAAACGCCATGAATGAAAAAAACAAAAGCAAAAACGACTTGACAATCCCGGCCGTCTCATAGAAGCCGCGGAGGGACGTTTCTCGCGGTTTCTATGCAAAAGCCGGCCTTTTTCCGCAGCCTGTTTAGCCCCGGAGGGAATGCATATTCCTCTGAAGACCTTATTCAGAGATTCCCTAACCAATCAGCGGCTTCATATCCGATTCACGACTCAGAGGAGGGTGCGCAAAATGCGTACCCTCCCTTTTTCTTTCCCGGCACTTTCTCAACGGCATTTCCGACCTGATCGGCAGTCCCGCGAATTCACTTCGGTGTACTTCCAATCACCCACCCGATACCCGGAACCCCTGCAACTTGGGCACAGTCCAGAAGCCACCTCAATCCTGAATTGTGGGGCGTATTTCGGACTTATTCCTTTGGTTCCGACTTCACGGCTCATCTACTTTCTTCGTCATTTGTGATACCACGTCACTGAATTGCGCCGCATACCAGTCTTTTGACCATTCCTCATGAAATTTAATGTCGACTGAGTCGGGTTTGTCTTGTAGATCACCCACCCTCAGCAAAGTTGGGATATACGTTGCATCGCCCAAGAGAATGCACTCTCTCTGCTCAAGAGTCGACAAGGCATCCGTGATCCCGCAGAGCTCGTCGGGCAGCAGCCTTCGAACGTAGTTCTGATCTGCCGGGTTGGTAAGCCTCATTGCTACAAAATTATTGCATTGAGAGAAGATGGTCTCGGAAATCTCGGATGGCCGTTGGCTGACTATCATTAGCGAGAGGCCGTATTTTCTCCCTTCTTTTGCTACCCGTTCAATAGATCTTCTAACGCTACTATATCGAGCACCCGCATCATTTGGCACGTAGCGATGCGCCTCTTCGTAGACCAAATGGATGGGAAGCTCCTCGCCGATTGCTTTCAGCCTTTTGAAATGCAAGGCAAAGTCGAATACAAGGCGCGTCGCCAAAGCCACGACGACGCTTAGGACCTCGAAGGGAATACCACTAAGGTCTACGACGGTCACGTTGGCTTCATTGAGCGGACGATACCCAAGGAACTGTCTGAGGATAAACTCCAGGTCGCTCGTTAGATAATCGCTTTTGTCGGCTTTGGACGGCTTTAGTAAAAACGCTAACCTGTCATCACCCAATTTCGTTTCCAGCCTCGAAACAAAGGAGTGAAATTCGCCAGCGTAGGGTCCATCATTGATCTTGCTTCTAACCTTTTCTTCAAACTCAATCTCTTCGAAAAGCCAATATTGCTCCGGAATACCTGCCAGTTCTGGTTGGTCTTTAATCTTCAGGACACTAGATTCTGCGTCCTTGGTGGCGGCATTCTGATTCTTTATGAATCGAAATACCTCTTGGATACTAAAATAAACGGGCGAGTCATATGTCACATCGGAGTATTTGGCGTTGTGCCTTTGTTTATTGAGGGTCACTGCTTTTTTGAACTGCGAGACCTGGTTGTGTGAGTTGGACTCTCTGCTCTCGATAAACATTTCTTCTAGTTCTTCCGAATTCATGAGCCAATAGGGAAGGATGAGATTCTTTATTGAGATGCGGTTTGCGGCTGGAAATGCTGTCCCGTATTCACCGTGAATGTCAAAGAGGACAATATGTGAGTTGTTTATTACTGATCGCGCCGATTGGCTCTCGGAGGGCTTCACAGCCTCCTGCAAGATCTTTGCGACGGCGCAGGACTTTCCAGACCCGGTCGCTCCGACAACCGCTACGTGTTTTCCAAAGAACCTATTCCCGTCCAGCATCACTGGAATGCTAGGGTCCAGCACGAGCGCGCCGAAGCTGAATTGCCTCAAGGGATCCGCAGGTTGGTAAATAGCGCGAAGGGTTTCTTCGCTTGCGATCTCTACGCGGGTTGGAGGGATTGCGATCTGTTGCCCCCCACGCTTGAATCTTCCTTCCTCGTCCAGAAAACCAACGGGCTGGGCCTGAATGATAAATGAAGGGGGGCGAGGAGTTGCCTCCGGTTGCTCTGAGTTGGAACTCTGGATGCGGAAGCTTTTTACGATGGCAATGATCGACAACCCGTCATCGTCGGAAATTCGAAGATAGCTTCCGATTGTTAGCTTAAGTTCTGCGCTACCCTTGAATTGAGCGGGGTCAATAATCTCGATCTCAATCAGACTCGGGGCGACAGATACGATTCGATAGTTAACTTCTTCCCCAATCACGGTATCCTCACTATTTGAGCAACATCAGCAAGTCTGATTTTGCCCATTGGTTGCCGATATTAGCGGAGATTCGGCTGTGAAATTTGAAACGATGCTGCATCTCGACAGATCCAACGCATATTAGGATGTTCCCGAGTTGTAGCTCGCCCAGGTGTGGGAGCACGGCGGACACCGATGCCAGGCGGCAACGATAAGAGGCGATCCCTAGCTTATCGGTTACCTTATTGTTTGCACTAATATGTCTGTTTATCACGGGTGGCGCGGCGAAGGCCTTAGGGTTGAATTGAATGTGCTCGAACCCATCGTTAAAAAACACATCCATAGCCAGAAGCTCTCGCTTTAATTCCTTGATTTCATCCTCGGCCAGATCGACCAGAATTGTCCAAGGTTGGGCATCGTAGAGGCATTTCTTGGGCGCGAAACTTCCGTTTACAACCTCTTGGATGAACGCAGGCAACGAGATCGAGATTGGTCCACTGTCGTCACCGCTTCCGTCAATCACTAATGTTTTTTCCTTTGTGCTGGTAAACAGTTTGGCGTCCCTGAAAATCCTCTGGAGGAACTTTAGAGCCTTCTCTTTTCCGAGTAACCTAGCCAGCCATGGCGAGGCAACGGCGGACGCTGCATTTTCAATCTCCTTGATGAAGGCCGCTTTTGTAATCGTTCGATCATGCGCGGTGCGCTTAGTTGCGATCTCCAAAGCAACTGCCAACGCTTTTGGATAGAAAAAATTTATCGATTCGGCAGATTCCGCAGCAAATGTTGTCTTAAGAAGTTCGATTAAAAGGTGACGCTGCTGGTCGAACTCTAGGCCCTCATCGTATTTGAAGCATTTTAGGAAGCCAATGAGTTCCGCGTCGGAAACGTCGAGGTCCTCATAGACACGCATGGTCCTCTTGTCTGCTCCTTTTCCGCTCTTGTAAGTCAGGAGAACTTTGATCGATTCCAGCGTAAAGTCTGGCACAGCGCCTATCGCAGTGCCGAAGTAGGCGTAGAGTCTGAATGCCCATGGCCTTGAGAGGTCTTTCTTGTATTCCGCCAGCATGAGACTGATTGGAACTCGGATTCCGGACGGTGTTCTGGTCTCTGCCTCTAGGTATTTGCACTGAATTGCAACATAGGTTAGACCGTCGTCGACGTCGATGTCCTCTACGCCTTCGATTGTGACATTCGCAGTTGGAGACGAGTTTTCAAGTAGTTGAACTATTGCTTTATCGAGTTGATAATGATAGCCCCTAAGCGATGCTTCTGCGGAGCGTTTGGCGGTTTTGTTGGCCAACGATCACCTCATGCATCCCCGCCTGTTTGGTGTCGAGGTGCGAAGCACGCCAGAACCCGTCAGATCTCTGAACGTGTGCACCCTAGCCCCTAGAGAGAGCAACTCGTCTCTTCGAAACGTGGAGGCAAACTCAGGGAATTGCCAAACAAGCATATCACTGATCTGTACCGACAAGTAGCCATCGCGCATGCTTTCCGAGGCCCCACTCCCGCTCCGGTCGATTAACATTTTGGCACGCCTTCCGCGTGGCTGACACTTTGCATCCTATCCAACTGGCGGGTGTCCCACTCTTTCACCGCCACTGAAAATGGGTGCCCCATCCTTCCGCAGTTCCATCGCGGAAGGGTGGGAAACCTCAGTTCTCAATCAGCCTCGGTCAGCTCTCCCGACCATTTCATTCCCGCGCCTTCTTTCTGGCGCGGACCGGCCGAAGGCAGTTGGCCGCACCGCAGGTGCTTGCAGATAATTAAACTCATCTGGCGCACAATATAAGCAGCTCCATCCCTGTTTCCAATCAGAAAATCGGGCGAATTCTGCGGTTTACCCCACCCCTATAGTGATATTATCGTTTTTTAAAGGATAAAATTAAAGTAAGTAACATAGAATGAATAATATACAAAATCGCATAGTTAACTGACTAGTAACTGTAAACCCCCGATTTTAGCCCATTTATGGCCGTTTTTGGCCTGATAATGCCCCAAAATCGCGCAAAATCGATGCCAAAATGCGGTCGTTATTACGCGGCCATCGCCTGCGCGAGTCTTCTCACGGTCAGCACGGTAATGTCGTCCTCCTGCCCAAATTCCTTGGCCGCGTCGGCGATGTAGAAGGCGGACTGGTTGCTGAGGTTGTGGACCCGATCGAACCCGAAGAGTTCGCCGGAAGGCTGGCGAGCCTCGACGACGCCATCCGAGAGCAGCAGAAGGCGGTCGCCGGGGTGCAGGTAAAGCTGGATCTCCGCATAGCTCGTGTTGGGAAGGACGCCGAGAGGAAGGCTGCCCGGAACGGCGATCTCCTGGCTGTTCAGGTAGGGCGGCAGATGGCCGGCATTGGCCAGAACCAGCTCGCCGCTGGGGCCGAACCACGCCGCCTGGCAGGTGGTGAAGCTCTCGCTGCCGGTCAGAACCCGGTTGAGCGACTCCAGGATCTTCGCCGGGCTGCGTTCCGGCGTGCGGCGTAGCGCTCCCATCAGCATGGAGACGTTCATGGCGGCCTTGAGGCCCTTGCCGGCCACGTCGCCGATCACCACCAGCAGGCCTCCGTCGCCGGTCGACTGTACGTGGTAGAAGTCGCCACCCACCTCGGTTGCCGGATTGTAAACGGAGTCCACTTCAAAACCGGGAGTTTCCAGACTTTCCTGGGGAATCATCAGCTCCTGCACGCTCCGCGCGGCGGCCAGCTCGCTTGAAACCCTCTCCTGGTCGCGATGGATGCGCAGGAAGCGGACAAAGATGATGAGCACAATGACCAGCAGGCCGGCAAAGTCGGCGATGGCGGCAAAATGAATGGGAATGGGCCCGGCCTGCAAGGTGAGCGGCGACCGGTAGGGGTGCCCCTCCCAATCCGTCATTCCTCCCGTGACCGCCGGCTCGATCCAGCCCACCAGGCTCAGCACCAGCGGAATCAGCAACAGCCCGGCCTCGAAGTTCCTGCGCCAGGTGGCCGCAATCAAGGTGGCGAAGATAAACAGCAGCCATCCGAGAATCCAGATCAGGCTGAGCACAGTGGCCGCGACCAGCACAAGACCCATAACCCTGCTGTGGCCCAGCAGCAGCAGGGCAGGGCCCAGCGCGGCCAGAATCGGGGCAGCATAGCGTAGGAGACGGATGTACCAGCGCCTTCGAAGCGCGAGAAACGAAACCAGGAATTCGAAGTAAAGGTAGGCCGAAATCGCCACCAATTGGACTGTGATGGCCAGATACCACCAGCGATCCAACCACGCTGAACTGCCGGCCAGGTCCACAAAGCCGATGGGCGCTTGAAGCAGTTCGTAGAGGGCCAGCCAGAGATATTCGATGTGCCCCTTCTGGGAGAAAAAGAGGGCCAACAGAAAGATGGCCAGGACGGTGAGCAGAATGGCGTTCACCAGGCGAGGGATGCGTTCAAAGAGAGTGCGGTTTGACCAAAGTTCGAGTTCCCGGTTCAGATCGTCGGGGTTGCCGAAGCGCAGCGCGCGGTTGGAGAAGAAATTGGTATAGGCGGCCAGGCCGAAGGGAACGAAGATGGTGCGAACGACCAAGGTAACGGAGGTTTCAGACGGAGGAATATTGAGATCGTAGATGCGCGAGATCTGCTGAAATCGTTCGGGGGCGTTGGCATTTGGCCCTTGCGGCTGGATCGGCTTGCCGTTGGCGAAAACGTCCACGCTGAGCGCCTGCGAGCCAACATTCATGGAAGTATTGAGCGAAACCGGGAGCACCATGAGGAGCGAAACGGGCCCGTGGTTGGGAGCGAGCTTGAGGTGAAGCCGGAACCAGGCAAAGGGCCTCTGGTGGCCTTCGGGGTGACCGCCCTTATCTGGCGTCGTGCCTGGGCCTGCCGGATGGTCCTCGTCGTTAACGTCCGGGAAAGTCCCCTGGGCGTCACGAATTGCCCACGTGGAGTCGTCAAAGTCGGGCGAGGCCGCGGCCGGGTTGGCGCTGACTCCTACCCGCCAGTTCTTGTCGAGGGTGACCGGGGAACCCAGACTGCTGGCGTCGAGGGGAACGACGAGGGTGCGCTGGGCTTGCACAGGGGTGGGCGGCAGATGGCCATGCGGCCGTAATACCTGGTCCAACGGGCTTTGAGGATGGGGTTGCTGGGCAACAACTTGCATCGCCCCGCAGCCCAACAAAATGGCAATCCCCAGAATGATTCCGCGCAAGATCTCTTCCTCCGTGCTGCGTGTTCTCCACTCTAATTCAGACGGAGGCCGGCTCCAAAAGAAACGCACCGGTGGCCAGAAGGAGCAGGATAGGAAGAGGAGACGGCAATGGCAGAAGATGGCATCGGGCTGTCGGATGAAATAATCGTCAGGACTGTTGCCAAACAGGCGGATACTAGCGTCTAACCAATGGAACGAAGTGGAGGCCCGCGAGGGTGCGTCCACTGCGGAGGTGAGGTCATGAGGGCAGCTTTCAACGGACGCAAGGCGGGGTGGCTGGCAGGATTGGCGCTGGCGGTGGCCACCACGCTCTGGGCGCAGACGACTCCCCAGTCGAGCCCATCGAGCACGCCCCCGGCCAGCACTCCCACGGCCCAACCAGCCCCCGGAACCTCGCCTGTGGGCGGAGATACTCCCGCAAGTACGCCCTCCAAGCAGCCAGCGCCGGGAACGACACCGGTGGGAGGCGACACTCCTGCGACTGCCGTCAATCCCGACAAAGTGATTGAACCCGGGAGCCAAAAGGTGAACGTGAAGACCGGCTCGATCGACGATGTGAACGCCGTGGGCAATCGCGACATCGGCGGCCGCGGGGTAGGGAACTGGTACTCGACCGACACCGAGATCAAAATGGGCAAGATGTACTCGATGGAGATCGAGAAGAGCACCAAGTTCATTACCGACCCGGTGGTCACCGAATACGTGAACCGCATCGGCCAGAACATCGTGAAGAACTCCGATTGCAAGGTTCCGTTCACGATCAAGGTGATCGATTCCGACGAGATCAACGCCATGGCGCTGCCCGGCGGCTTCTTCTATGTGAACTCAGGGTTGATTCTGAATGCCGACGAAGAGGCGGAACTGGCCGGAGTGATGGCCCACGAGACCGCCCACGTCTGCGCGCACCACGCAGTCCGCGAGCAGACGCGGATGAATTACGCCCAGCTGGGAACCATCCCGCTGATCTTCATCGGTGGCTGGACGGGCTACGGCATCTACGAGGCCGCTTCGATCGGAGTCCCGATCACTTTCATGAAGTTTTCCCGTGAATTCGAAGCGCAGGCCGACTACCTGGGCGTGCAGTACATGTATCGCGCCGGCTACGACCCGCAGGCCTTCATCAGCTTCTTTGAGAAGGTACAGGCCCTGGAGAAGCGGAAACCAGGCGCGGTTGCGAAGGTCTTCGCCGACCATCCGCAGACCCCGGACCGGATTCAGCACTCGCAGGAGGAGATTGCCCGCATCCTGCCAGCCAGGGATCAGTACACGGTGACGACATCGGAGTTCGACGACGTCAAGGCGCGGCTGGCGCGGATTGAAAACAAGCGTCGTCTGACCGATTCGAAGGACACCAAGAAGCCCTCGCTTCGCCGGGCTAGCACCGGGTCGGGAGATCCCACGAGCCCTTCGAGCCAGACCGGAGACAGCACCTCGACCTCCGACGACAAGCCAACGCTGCACCGCCGCGACGATCAGAATTGAGGCAACTCGGCGATTGCCGGCAGCCGGTGTAGGTGGGATGACCAGAGTGGGGGCTTGTGTTGTTTGGCGCTCTGCGCTATACATGGGTGGCGGAGAGGCATAAGGCCTTGTGCGAGCGCTGGAAAGTCCTAAAGGCTTGACGGCCAAACGATTGAGCCGTATCCTCCAAGGTCGCCGACCCATCATGAAGAAGATCGTCATCTTTGCGGCTGTATTCGTCTTCATCCTGTTGCTCACCAAGATCGCCAACCAGATGCCTCCCGATCCGCCTTCAGGAACGGCTTTTTCGTTGAAGGCGCAGCAGGTGGTGCAGTGTTCTCCCAATGAGATCACGCTCGTGGATCCTCATCAGCAAGCTACCCATCTGGAGAAGGACCCAAGCTGGCCCGATTGCTCCACCTTCCAGAAGGGCGATGTACTGGATTTCTACCTTTCTCGTGGCGAGAAGACCAAATTCTTGAGCAAAGAGCCAACCGTATGGTGGCGCAAGGCCATGTAGTTCGCTGCTCGGATGGATCGAACGGCTCGAGGGAGACCTGTGGGCAGTTTGTCCTTTTGGGACGAAGCGGGTGGTTGCTTCCGGGCCGGAATTTCCGAGTGCGCGCACCATCCGCTTCAACAGCCCAATGGCTTGGGTCCTGCAGAGTGCGAGGCCCAACCGGCTGGGATAGGGTGGCGCCTACTTCGTCTTCGGCAACCAAAGCGGGAATTGGAGCGCGGATAAATATACTGTAAATGCCTGAAATTCCTTGAAATGACAGGCGAAACCGCGCTATATACAAGATTACCGGCAGGAGTGCCGGAACCATTTCCGGAGAATTCTCATTTGAAAGAGGCAAGGATGCGCAACGCAGCGGCCCGTTCCAACCTGCTGGTTCCCGAAGTGCGCGAGGTCATGGACATTCGCCAGGCCTCGGATTACCTCGGCATCTCTCCCGACACTCTCTACAAATACGCGTCGGAGAGCTTTGTGCCTGCCTTCAAGCTGGGCAACCGCTGGCGCTTCAAGCGATCGCGGCTGGACGAGTGGATGGACCGGCAATCCGACTTGCAGGCCGGCGAGGCCGATCCGCAGCAGAAGAAACCGGTACGGCCGGCGCTTTAGAGGCCTGTCGCCGGTGGTTGGTGTTTCCGTCCCGGTTGGGACTCTCCCTACGTTGAAATGCCTGCCGGAGCTGCTGGAATCCGAGTCAGACTTTTTTGGAAAGCCAATGCACGGTGATGTTTACTGAAACTGACCTCTGGCCACGGACCACTCCGTTCCCCTGCCCCAACGTGATATACATGACCGAGTGGACCACTTCCGCCGCATCGGCCTATTGCGCCGCCGTTTGACCAAAGCCGGCCTTCCGGGGCTGCTGGTCACCCATCTTCCCGATCTGCGCTATCTCTCTGGATTTACAGGCTCCAGTGGCGCGCTGGCCATCAGCCGCCGGGCTGCCCGGCTGTTCACCGACGGCCGCTACACGGCGCAGGTAGCCGAAGAGGTCACGGCCGCGCAGGTCGAAATTGTTTCGCAATCTCCGGCCGTTTCCGCAGTGCAGTGGCTGGCCGCGCAGCCTGGCGTCGAGTTCGCCGGCTTCGACCCGGCCTGCACCACGGTGGCCGATTTGGCTCGCTGGAGGGCCGCGCTGCCGTCCCGGCTTCGGCGCAGTTTTCTTTCCGTGATCCCCGGTCCACTGGTCGAGCCGTTGCGCATGATCAAGGACGAGGACGAGCTTTCCCTGCTGGTGGAAGCCGCGCTGGTGGGCTGCAAGCTCTTCGAGCAGATTCTAGGGTTCATCCGGCCCGGTCTGGCGGAGTTTGAAGTTGCCGCCGAGCTGGAGCACCAAGCCCGTCTGTTAGGGGCGGAAGGAATGTCGTTCGAGACCATCGTCGCCTCGGGCGTACGATCGGCTCTTCCCCATGGGCACGCCACCGCAGCGCGGCTGCCGCGCCGGGGATTCCTGACCCTCGACTTCGGTGTTATCCTCAAGGGTTATTGCTCGGATATGACGCGTACCGTCTACCTGGGAAAGCCGAAAGCCAACGAGCGGAATGCGTACGAAGCAGTGCTTGAAGCGCAGGAAGCGGGGGTGGCTGCGGTGGCTTCGGGAGTGAGCTGCGGGGAAGTGGATGAAGCTGCCCGCGGCGTGTTGCGCAGGGCGGGACTGGCTGAAGCATTTACCCACTCCACCGGCCATGGCGTCGGATTGGAGATTCACGAGGCGCCGCGGCTCGGCGCCGGACAAACCACCAGACTGCTTCCTGGAATGGTGGTAACCATCGAGCCGGGAGTTTACCTGGCGGGTCAGTTTGGGATTCGCATCGAAGACATGGTGGCGGTCACCCGAACCGGAAGGCAGATACTGACTCCGGCGCCCAAGGCTCTGATTGAACTGTGATTGAACTGTGCCTCCCCTGGCGGGAGGGTCAAGGAACAAATGAAACCACAAGATATCGAAGATCTGAAACAACTGATTGAATTTCTGAAGAGCTATCAGGTTGCCGAGTTCGACCTGGACCGGGGCGATGTGAAGATTCGTCTCAAGTTCAACCCGCCGGAGGGTACGCCGTCGGAAGTGGGAGAGCTGGCGCGTTTGCTGGCATCGGCTCCTCCCGCGGTGGCACAGGCGGCTGCGGCTGCGCAGACGACGGCTCCGGCAGCGGCAGAAGCTGACCCGGACGCGGGACTGCACGTGGTCAAGTCACCGATCGTCGGCACATTTTACGGTTCGCCTTCGCCAGGCTCCGGGCCCTTTGTCTCGCCAGGTGAACGCGTGGAGAAGGGACAGGTCATTGCCATCGTCGAGGCCATGAAGCTGATGAACGAGATCGAATCCGATGCCTCCGGCGAGCTCGTCAAGTGTCTGGTTTCCAACGGCCAGCCCATCGAGTTTGGGCAACCCCTCTTTACCATCCGGCTGGGATAAGAAAGCACCGGAGCTAGTAGGGTTAACGGAGTTGGCGGCGCTAGCGGGCCAGAAGATTCATTGGAATCCTCAAGAATCTGGCCGGGTTTTGCAACGCCAATATCGGACGCGGTCTACTTATCGTGCTAGCTCCGCTCACTCCGCTTGTTTTTCGCTCACTCTGCTTGTTCGCAAACTGCGCTTAAAGGGTCATGAATGTTTCGTAAGGTACTGGTTGCCAATCGCGGCGAAATCGCGCTGCGCGTTTTGAACGCCTGCCGTGAACTCGGTATTCGCACGGTCGCCATCTATAGCGAGGCGGACCGCAACTCTCTGCATGTGCGCTATGCGGACGAGGCCATTTGCATTGGTCCTCCGCGGCTGGCGGAGAGCTATCTGAACGTGCCGGCGGTGATCTCCGCGGCGGAAATCGCCAATGTGGACGCCATTCATCCCGGCTATGGACTGTTGAGTGAGAACGCCAACTTCGCCGAGGTTTGCCGGGCTTCGAATATCAAGTTCATCGGGCCCCCGCCAGAAGTGACCCGGCTAATGGGTGAGAAGGAAAAGGCTCGCCAGGCGATGAAGAGGGCCAAGGTGCCCATTCTTCCCGGTTCGGATGGCATTATTGACACCGCCGAGGAGGCTCTGGTCTGGGCCAAGAAGGTGGGCTATCCGGTCATTCTGAAGGCCAAGGCGGGGGGCGGCGGACGCGGCATGAGAATCGTGCGCACGCCGGAAGAACTGCCCAATCTGTTTCATGCGGCCTTCAGCGAAGCGGCCAATGCTTTCGGCAACGGCGAGCTGTACATGGAAAAATTCATCGAGAACCCCCGCCACATCGAGTTCCAGGTGCTGGCCGATGAACATGGCAACGTGGCCACGCTCTTTGAGCGCGAGTGCTCGATTCAACGCCGTCATCAGAAACTGATCGAAGAAGCGCCGTCGTTGCAGGTGACGCCCAAGCTGCGCGAAGAACTGAGTCGCACGGTGTGCCGTTGCCTGAGCGATATCGGATACCAGAACGCCGGTACGGTCGAGTTCCTGATGGACGAAGACCGGCAACTCTACTTCATTGAGATGAACACCCGCGTGCAGGTGGAGCACCCGATTACCGAGGCCATCACCGGCGTGGACATTGTGAAGGCGCAACTGCGCATCGCCAACGGAGAGCGGCTGGACACGATTCTGCCTGCGAAGCTGGAACTCCGCGGCCACGCCATCGAATGCCGCATCAACGCGGAGCATCCGGAGACGTTCACGCCATCGGCGGGCAAGATCACGGCATTCAACGTGCCCGGCGGCAACGGCGTGCGCGTGGATACGGCGCAGTACGCGGAGAGCGTGGTGCCGCCCTACTACGACTCGTTGATCGCCAAGCTGATTGTGCACGGCAAGGATCGCGCCGAGGCCATCGCCAAGATGGAGCGCGCGTTGAGCCAGTTTGTGGTGCAGGGAATCTACACCTCGATTCCGCTGCACCAGCGGATCTTTGCCGATCCGGGCTTCCGCGCCGGCGAGTTCGACACCAGTTTCATGGAGAGTTTTCTGGAGAAGAAGACAGAGGACGAACCCAGCGCAAAATAGACAACGGTAGATCGCGACCAATCGCAATTGCGCGACGAAACGCCGAACTCCTCGATCGAGAGAGTTCGGCGTTTCTGTTTCCGGTGCTTCCATTCCAGAGTCAGGGCGCTTCCAGGAGGTCTCGACCCCGAGCTGAATGGACCCCATCCGATGCCGCGCCGAAGCGGTAAAAATGGAGGCATTTTGGCCCCGATTTGTGGCATTATCAGCCAAAAACGGCCAGAAAAGGGCCAAAATCGGCGAGTTCCTGTTACTTGTTAGTTAACTATGTAATTTTGTATAGTGCTCATTCTTTGCTGCTTACGTGAGTTTTGTCGTTGAAAAACGATAAAAACACTATAGGGGGGTGGGGTAAACGACGATTTTAGCCGGTATTTTGCCCCGAATCGACCTTAAAAAAAGTGATTTCCGGGGTCTCTGAACGCGGGCGCGGACGAGGACCTCCGCGCTACAGCTGGCCGGGAGGCCGACGCTACTTTCCGTCTAAGAACATCATGCGCTCATGGGGCTTAATTCTACGCAAGGAGATTGCCACCTGCGGTGGGGCTGGTCCGCGCCCTCGTGCCGTTGGTTGAGAATGGCGAGGCTTGGGAGGGAAAAAAATATTATCGCTTTTTGTTCGCTTTTTTCGTTCTGTTCGTTTATGCTGACTTCGCAACTTTGGAGGTTGCCTGATGAACATTCAACAGGAACTGATTGCCGAATACGACCGCGAGATCGCCAATACGCGCAAGATTCTTGAGGCCATCCCGGCCGACGTCGATTTCACCTACAAACCTCATCCCAAGTCCATGAGCCTGGGCCGGTTGGCCGGGCACATTGCGGATACTTCCGGCCAATGGGCCACCAGCGCACTGTCGTTGGACAAGCTGGAGTTTCCTGCCGACCACAAGTTCGAGCCCAACATTCCAGCCAGCAAAGAGGCGCTGCTGGAGCGCTTCGACAAGGAGACGGCCGAAGCAAAAGCCATACTGAACGACTTTGCACCCCAGAAGTGGGATGAGAACTGGAAGTTTGTCGCCGGAGGCCAGGCCTGGATCGACGAGTCGAAGTACAGGGTCTTCCGCAACTGGGTTCTCGACCACCTGATTCACCACCGCGCGCAGTTGGGCGTCTACCTGCGGCTGCTCGACCAGAAGCTGCCGGGGACGTATGGGCCGTCGGCGGATGAAATGTAGGGAGTAGGGAATAGGGAGTAGGGAACTGGGGCTGAGAACGAGGCAGTTGGTTCGCAATTGGCCATTGTGACCGTTCCCCATTCTCGCAATTTATCTCTTCACCCCAGCGACAGAATGCCGTCGCTGGGGGTTCCAATTTTCTGCATGGAACGGGAGCCGGCAACGTCCATTGCCACGAGTAAGATGATCTGGAGCGGTTGAAGGCAGGCAGCTCGGTGACCAACGGAAACTGGTTGGGCGGCGTTAGAGCATTTTCGATTCACATATTGACTTCACAGCTTACCGGTTTCTGTGAGGAGCTGAATCGAAAATGCTGTAGCCTGCGAACGAAATCCGTACTCGGAGAAATGATGAAGCGATCGCACTTGTCTTGCCTTTTGGCCCTGGTTCTTGGTTGTTTTTGGGGAGGCCCTGTTTCCGCGCAGTCGGGGAGCCTCTACGACGCGGTTGACCCATTCATCGGCACCGCCGGCGGGGGCAACACCTTTCCTGGCGCGTCCCTGCCCTTCGGCATGATCCAGTGGAGTCCCGACACCGGCGAACAGGGCTTCTACGACTACGGCCAGAAGCGCATCTACGGCTTCAGCCTGACGCACCTGAGCGGGGTGGGCTGCCCGATCTTTGCCGATGTGCCGGTACTACCCTGGACCGGTGCATTGGAGACCAGCCCAGGGAAGAACAGAAGCGCTTACACCGCGGAATTCGAACACGGCACGGAGCAGGCCCAACCGGGCTACTACACCGTGACGCTGGCCAATGGCGTGAAGGTTGAGCTGACTGTCGACGAGCGTTCCGGCATTGCGCGCTTCCATTTTCCCGAAGGCAAGACGGCAGGCCTGCTGGTAAACGCTGGAGGCAGCGCCGATGCCGACGTGCATATGGCGTTTCTGCCTCCGGCAGGACGAGAGAAGGACGGCAGCCGTATTGAACTGAGCGCGGACGGCACGTTGCGCGGCACGGTGACGGCGGGCGGATTCTGCGGGTCAGCCACGCGCTACACGCTCTATTTCGCAGGGAAATTCGACCAGCCGGTCCAGAACGTCTCCACCTGGCAGGAAGATGCGATTCGCAAAGGGGAACGCGCGGCCGCGGGCAAGCGAACCGGCGCATGGCTGGAGTTCGGCGACCGCCGCGAAGTGCAGATGAAGGTGGGCATCTCGTACGTGAGCGAGGCGAACGCCCTGGACAACCTGAACAAGGAGATTCCCGGCTGGAACTTCGACGCCCAACACGCGAAGGCGCGCAAGACCTGGACGGAGATGCTGGACCGGGTGCGGGTGGAAGGCGGAGCGCCGGACCAGCGGAAGATTTTCGCGACCGGACTCTATCACTCGCTGATGAATCCCAACCTGTTCAGCGACGAGAATGGCGACTACACGGGCTTTGACTGGAAGCTGCATTCCCTCACCGGTTCCAAGCAGAGGGCGCAGTACGCGAACTTTTCCGACTGGGACATTTATCGCAACACGGTGCAACTGCAGACGCTGCTGACCGGCGAGCGGGAAGGCGACATGATGCAGTCGCTGGTGAACGACGCGGAGCAGAGCGGATGGCTGCCGCGCTGGCCGGCGGCCAATCAGGCGACGTATGTGATGGCGGGCGACTCGCCGTCGATCCTGCTTTCGTCGGCCTACGCCTTCGGCGCGCACAACTTCGATACCGCAGCAGCGCTGAAGTACATGGTGAAGGGCGGGACGGTGCCGGACCGCGACCTGCTCATGGGCAGCCGCTATAACCAGAACACGGAGCGGCCTCATCTGAAGGAATATCTGAAGTACGGCTACGTTCCGGCCGACGATCCGATTTCCGGTTCGCGCACGCTGGAGTACGCCAACGACGACTTCGCGATTGCGCAGTTGGCGCGGGCAGTGGGCGACCAGAATGTCTACCGGCGTTTTCTGAAGCAGTCGGAAAGCTGGCGAAATCTCTTCGATCCGGAGACGCACTGGATTCGGCCGCGCCATGAAGACGGGAGCTGGCTGGCGGGCTTTGACCCGGAGCGCTCTCTGCCCCGGCAGAGCAACTCGTCGGTTTCGACAGACCAGGTAGGCTTTGAAGAGGGGAACACCTACCAGTACACCTTCATGGTTCCGTTCGATTACCCGGAGCTTTTCCGCCGGATTGGCACGGACGAACAGGTGAAGGCGCGGCTGGACAAGTTTTTCGTGAAGCTCAGGTGCTGGGGCGATCCGTGCTTCAACATGGAGAACGAGCCGGACTTTGTGACGCCCTACGCGTACACCTTTGCGGGGATGCCCTGGAAGACGCAGGAAGTGATGGCGCGGATCGAGCGGGAGACCTTCAAAGCCACGCCCGACGGCATTGCGGGCAACGACGATCTGGGCGCGACTTCGGGCGTCTATGTGTGGAATGCGCTGGGACTCTATCCCGCGGTTCCGGGAGTGGGCGGAATGGCTCTGGGCGCACCCATGTTTAGCCGGGCAACCATGCACTTTGCCGATGGACGCACGCTGATTTTGCGCGGAGAAGGAAGCGGGCCTTATGTGCAGTCCGTCACCCTGAACGGCGCGCCATACTCGAGCACATGGCTACCGCTGAGCACGCTGAAGTCCGGAACTTCGGAACTGGTCTTCACGCTCTCAACGAAACCCAACCTGGAGCGCGGCAAGGCGGCAGGAGACAGGCCACCGGCGTTCACCGAATAGTGTTTGTTCGTCTTGTGGATGCGCGGCGGGAAGATTACGCCGCGCATCACGGACCGGCGGGAGCGAATCGGCTAACCTTGTACCATGTCGATCAAATTTCCCAAGGTCTATCCGATTCTCGACGCCTCGTTCATCCCAGCCGCCGGCCGCGCGGAGTTTCTGCGCAGGCTGGGCGGATCGCTGGCCGAGGCTGGCATTACGCTGCTTGAATACCGCAACAAGACCGGAGCGGAGGCGGAGCTGCTGGCCGACGCCGCAATTCTGCGCGCCGCGCTGCCTGTGGGGCAGGTTAAGCTGATTCTCGATGACCGCGCCGATCTGGTTCAACAACTTGGATTTGACGGAGTGCATGTGGATACGGGCGACGCGACGCCCGCCGCGGCCCGCAAGCTGCTGGGACCGGACGCCGTTGTGGGCACGTTTGGCGGAGGCGAGAAGCTGATTCCGGGCATTCTGGAGAGTGGGGCGAATTACTTTTCGATTGGCCCGGTGTTTGCGACACGGACCAAGCAGACCTCCTTGCCGCTGATTGGCATGGAGGGAGTGCGGCGGCTGCGCGCAGAGGCTGGGCCGGCTGCGGTGCTGGTGGCCATTGGCGGGATGACGCTGGAGACGGCCCCTGCGGCGCTGGCTGCGGGAGCCACGGTGGTGGCCATTGCCGGCGCTCTCTTTCGGCAGGCCGATCCGGCGGGGGAGTTTCGCAAGTGGGTTGCGAAGCTGGGATAGGCGTGGGTTGGGGTTGAGGTTTCCCACCCTTGCGACAAAAACAGGAACGTCGCAAGGATGGGGCACCCAGCATTTGTGCCTAACCTCACGGACGATTTGTGGCCACCTGAAGTGTCTGAAAATGGGACATTTTCTCAAGTCGCGAGACAATCGCGCGAAAATCCGATAAAACGGTTGAAGTGACAACCGCCAATTCAAGTTCCAGTCAGCAATCCGCCGCTCTGTCCACGGACTCGACCCAAGCTCCGCACCTGGTGCAGAGCCTGGGCCTGTTCAGTTCGACCGCCATCGTTGCCGGTTCGATGATCGGCTCGGGCGTCTTCATTGTCGATGCCGATATTGCACGCGGCACCGGCTCGCCAGCGCTTCTGCTGGGCGCGTGGGTGGTGACGGCGGTTCTGACCATGATCGGCGCGCTGAGCTACGGCGAGCTGGCGGCGATGATGCCCAAGGCGGGCGGCCAGTACGTTTACCTGCGCGAGTCGCTGGGGCCACTGTGGGGCTTTCTGTACGGGTGGACGCTCTTCCTGGTGATCCAGACGGGAACGATTGCGGCGGTGGCGGTGGCCTTCGGCAAGTTTCTGGGCGTATTTTTCCCGGCGATCTCGACGACCCACTGGTTGTGGCACATTGCGCATGTGCCCGCGCTGAAGGTGGGGCCGATGGTGCTGGGGAACATGGAGATCGGCGTCAACACCGCCAACCTGACCGGCATCTTCATTGTCTTTCTTCTGGCCATCGTAAATATTTTTGGCGTAAGCCTGGGCGCGCTGATCCAGAACATTTTCACTTCGGCGAAGGCGCTCTCGCTGGCCGGCCTGGTGCTGGTGGCCTTCACGGTGGGACGCAACGCAACGGCGTGGGAGGCCAATTTCGGCACGGGCTGGAGCCAGTTCTGGAAGAATGCCGGCTGGAGTACGCTGCACCCGGTGCAGGTGGGCATGGGCGGACCCACTGTGTGGGTGAACCTGCTGGTGATTCTGGCCGTGGTTCAGGTGGGCTCGCTGTTTTCTGCCGATGCATGGAACAACATCACCTTCACCGCCGGCGAGGTGAAGAACCCCAAGCGCAATATTCCGCTGTCGCTGATTCTGGGCGTGGGTTTCGTGCTGACGGTGTACTTTCTGGTTTCGGTCGGCTACCTGCTGGTGCTTCCTCTGCACGGTGACCCCAACGGCTCAACGGTGCTGGCGCGGGGGCTGCAATATGCCTCTGAGGATCGGGTGGGCACGGCGGCACTGGAACAGATTTTCCACTCGGCCGGAGCCTGGTTGATGGCCGGGGCCATTCTGATTTCGACCTTCGGCTGCGCCAACGGCATGTCGCTGGCCGGAGCGCGCGTCTACTACGCCATGAGCCAGGACGGGCTGTTCTTCAAATCGGTCGGCAAGCTGCATCCGCGCTACAAGACGCCGGCGGCGGGGCTGCTGGTGCAGGCCTGCTGGGCAACGCTGCTGTGCGTTTCCGGCTCCTACAGCCAACTGCTGGACTACATCATGTTCGCGGTGCTGGTGTTTTATATCCTGACGATTGTGGGGCTGTTTGTGCTGCGATTCAAGCGGCCAGATGCGCCCCGGCCCTACAAGGCGCTGGGGTATCCGGTGCTGCCGGCACTCTACATCGTGATGGCGGCGTGGATCTGTCTAGTATTATTGCGGTACAAGCCCCAGTACACGTGGCCAGGCCTGGTGCTGGTTTTGCTCGGCATTCCGGTGTATCTCTTCTGGTCACGGCGGTCCTCGAAACCGTCCGAAGGCGAACCGAATTCAATCTGATTTCAAACTCTGAGGAGGAAGTCCCTCATCCATGTCCAGGCTGCTCCGTGTCAAACCCATGTCGATGCTCTCGCAAGAGGCTGCTGAAGAAGGCGAGAACACGCTCAAGCGTTCCTTGAGTTCATTGAATCTCATCACGCTGGGCATTGGCGCCATCATCGGCGCCGGCATTTTTGTGCTGACCGGGCAGGCAGCTGCCTTGCACGCCGGGCCCGCTGTCTCGTTGAGCTTTGTACTGGCTGGCATCGTGTGCGCCTTTGCCGGCCTGTGTTACGCCGAGTTTGCCTCGATCATTCCCATCGCCGGTTCGGCTTACACCTACGGCTACGCGACGCTGGGTGAGTTTGTGGCCTGGATCATCGGCTGGGATCTGGTGCTGGAGTACGCCTTTGGCGCGGCCACGGTTGCTTCCGGATGGTCGGGGTATTTTACCGGTCTCCTGCAACAGTTACATATCTACATTCCCCCGCAACTTACGGCCACTCCCGGCACGGCGCTGGTGTTTTATCAGAATCGCTGGATGACGCTGGCTTCGCTGCCGGGCGGAATCGATGTAACGACTTTGCCGCACGCCACCGGAGTCTTCAACCTGGTGGCCATGCTGGCCATCCTGGCGATTACCACGGTTCTGGTGATCGGCATCAAGGAGTCCGCCAACCTCAACTCGGTCATCGTGATCGTCAAGCTGGGCATTGTCGGCATTTTCATTGTGCTGGGAGGCTATTTCCTCCTCCAGCACCCCGCTTTGGCCTTTCACAACTGGCACCCGTTCATTCCGCCCTCCGACGGACACGGCAACTTCGGCTACAACGGCATCGCCCTGGGCGCGGCCTCGGTCTTCTTTGCCTACATCGGCTTTGACGCAGTTTCGACCGCCGCGCAGGAGGCCAAGAATCCGCAGCGCGATATGCCCATCGGCATCCTCGGTTCGCTGGCGGTCTGCACGGTTCTTTACATCCTGGTTTCCACCGTTCTCACCGGCCTGAAGAATTACAAGGAACTCAACGTCGCGGCTCCTGTGGCGCTCGGCATTCAAGTCACCGGCATCACCTGGGGAGAAATCCTGGTCAACATCGGCGCGGTCTTCGGGCTGGCAACGGTGATGCTGGTGATGCTTCTGGGTCAATCCCGCGTCTTCTTCTCGATGTCCAAGGACGGCTTGCTGCCCAAGTGGGCCTCGGCCATTCACCCCAAGTTCCGCACCCCGTGGATCTCCACCATCGCGGTCGGTGTGGTGGTGGCTTTCATGCCGGCTTTCCTGCCTATCAACCGGCTGGCCGAACTGGTGAACATCGGCACCTTGCTGGCTTTCACCATCGTCTGCGCGGGAGTGTGGATTTTGCGGGTGCGGCATCCCAACCTGGCGCGGCCTTTCAAGACTCCCTTTGTTCCGCTGGTGCCGATCCTGGGCATTCTCAGCGCGGTTTACCTGATGACCAAGCTGCCGCTCTTTCCCACCTGGACGGCGATGATCTGCTGGATGCTGATCGGCCTGGTCATCTACTTCGGCTACTCGGTCAGGCACAGCAAGGTGCAGGCGCTGACCGATGCGCAAGAAGGCGACTGAGCGCAGTTGATTAGAGATCGCAACAGAACGGCCTCCCGCTTGGGAGGCCGTTCTGTTGTTGGGGCGGATGAAGCTTCTCTCAGGCAGTTGCCTTGGCGCAGAACTGGTCGAAAGCGCGGACCAGTTCGCCGGCGATTTGCGGGGCGGTGGCCTGCTCGATAACCGAGCGCTGCATCAGGTAAGCCAGCTTGCCGTCGCGCAGGATGGCGATGGCAGGGGAACTGGGCGGATTGCCCTCAAAGTAGCTGCGGGCGCGCTCGGTGGCCTCGGTGTCCTGACCGGCGAAGACCGTGATCTTGTGGTCGGGCGGATTGGCGGAGTTGCCCAGCGCTAGCCGCACGCCGGGGCGCATCTTGCCTGCCGCGCAGCCGCAGATCGAGTTGACCACCAAAAGAGTTGTACCCGGCTGGGCAAGCGCCGCGTCTACATCCGCGGCGGTCCGGGTTTCGTTGATTCCAGCGCGCGTCAACTCCTCGCGCATGGGAATGACCATCAGTTCTGGATACATTGTCGCCTCCGGCAAGGGGAAGTTGCCTACGGGTATTCTACCGGCAAATGGGTTGATGTAGCCTTAGTGAAATGGATATGAGAGAAAACACGCCGCTTGCGCCGTTTACAACCTTCGGCATAGGCGGGCCGGCGCGGTGGTTTGTGGAGGCCGCGCACGAAGACGAGATAGCCGAAGCCGTGGCCTGGGCAAGGAAACGGGGAATCCCGCTTTTTGTTTTGGGCGGAGGCAGCAATCTGCTGGTCTCCGACGAGGGATTCGATGGACTGGTTCTGCGCATGGGATTGCGCGGCATTGGGACAGCGGAGGCTGCTGACGCGCCGGAACAAAGGATCTACCAGGTCGGCGCCGGAGAAGACTGGGACCACTTCGTGGAGCGGACGGTCGAGGATCGTTGCGCAGGTGTAGAGTGCCTGGCCGGGATTCCGGGCACGGTGGGCGGAACTCCGGTGCAGAATGTGGGCGCCTATGGGCAGGAGGTCGCTTCAGCGATCGAGAGGGTGCGGGCTTTTGACCTTCACGAGCAGGTTTTTCAAGAGTTCGCCGCGGCGGAATGCGGCTTTGCCTACCGGCGCAGCCGCTTCAACTCGGCGGATCGCGGAAGGTACATCGTGACCCGCGTGGACTACCGGGTCACGCCTGGGGGCGCGCCAACGGTGCGCTATGCGGACCTGCAACGTGCCTTGGCTGCGCGCGCGGCCGGAGACGGCGAGCCCAGCCTGGCTGGTGTGGCGGCCGCGGTGCGGCGGGTTCGAGAATCGAAAGGGATGTTGCTGGTGGAGGGCGACCCGGACTGCCGCAGCGCAGGAAGTTTCTTCAAGAATCCGGTGGTTGGCGAGGAAGATGTGAAGCGGATTGCGGCAGCCAGCCAAAAGGAACCGCCGCGCTTTCCGGCCGGGACGGGCGCGGAGAATGCCGGCAGGGTGAAGGTGCCCGCCGCGTGGCTGATTGAGCAGGCCGGCTTTCAAAAGGGCTATGTGCTGGGCTCGGCAGCGGTGTCGTCGCGGCACACGCTGGCCCTCACCAATCGCGGCGGTGCGACAGCAGGTGAGATTCTGGCTTTGGCGGAAGAGATTACCGCGGCCGTCGAGAGCCGCTTCGGCATTCGGCTGGAGATGGAGCCGGTGAGGTTGGGGTTCAAATGAACGGAGGGTCTGCCCCGGGTACAGGCTTCATCACGCGGTTATAGAATGCTCCGGTAATCCAAGCGAAGCTTTTGAGAGCGGTGTGACGTGGCCGTAGTCCTCCAGTTCGTAGCTGTTTTCTTTAAAAAGCAAATTCTCTACATTGCCCTTTCGGCGGTGGTCGGCGCGATCTTCTGGGCCAATGGTCAGCACATCAACCCGCTGACCATCCTGGTGTACTCACTGTGCATTGGGAATCTCATCACGCCGCCCACGGAGAAACTGCACCACATTTACGCAGAGCGTCGATTCCCCTATAACTGGCTGCTTTTCCTTGTCGTGCTGCTACCCCTTCTGCCGGTGGTTTACCTCATCTCTTCGGTGTTCGTCTGGGCTCTTGCTCCACCCACTCCTCAAACGCTGTCGCACCTGCTCCGGACGGGATGGAAGCTACCGTTTCTGATTACTTTTGTCTTCAGCATCCTGACGTTTCTCTATCGCGACACAAAGGAGCGGCTGGAGCGAAGGAATGTGGAGCTACAGCAATCGGTGGAGCGCGGTACGGCTCGGATCGAGATGCAGGAACAGGAGATCGAGCGCGCGCGGGAGATCCAGCAATCGCTGCTGCCGAGGGAGATTCCGCAGCTTGCAGGGTTCCAGGTTGCGGGAGCCTGGCAGCCGGCTCGTACGGTGAGCGGGGATTACTACGATGTGCTGCGACTCAGCGGCCAGCGGCTGGGCATCTGCATTGCCGACGTGGTGGGCAAAGGGGTATCGGCGGCACTGCTGATGGCCAACGTGCAGGCAGCGGTGCGGGCCTTTGCGAGGGACACGGAAAGCCCGGCCGAGGTGTGCGCCAAAGTCAACCGGCTACTGTACGAGAACATCGCCGTGGGCAAATTCGTGACCTTTCTTTATGGCGTTCTGGACGGGGAAGCGCACACCTTCCAATACTGCAACGCCGGGCATCTCTACCCGATTCTCGTCTCAGCGGGTTCGGCGCGCAGCCTGGAACAGGGCGGTGCGGTGCTGGGCGTCTTTCCCGCGTGGGTCTATGAGGACGCGACCATCGAGATGAAGGCAGGGGACCGCCTGCTGCTCTTTACCGACGGCATCACGGAAGCTTCGGATGCAAGCGGACGGGAATTCGAAGAGACGGGGATTGCGGCCTTTGCGGAAGTCAACATGGCGCTGTCAGCTATCGAGTTGAACCGCCGGCTGCTGGCCGAAGTCACTGGCTTTTGCGGAGCGCAATTCCAGGACGACGCAACGCTGCTGGTGATTGCGGCGGATTAAGGTATCGCGAGACGTGCAAGCAGCCGGTTGCGTTCAGCTGCCAACACCTCGGCGGCTGCTCCCTGCGCCACCAGGCGGCCATCGCGCAGGAGGGCTACTTCGGCGCCGATGGCCAGGGCGTCGGTGGCGTCGTGCGTGGCCAGGACCGTCTGGACGCGATGCGCGGTGAGCCAGAGTTGCAGACGGGCGAGCAGGGCATCGCTGGCGGCGCCGTCCAGAGCGGAGAAGGGCTCGTCCAGGAGCAGCAGACGGGGCAGGGGAGCCAACGCACGGGCCAGGGCCACGCGCTGCGCCTCGCCGCCGGAGAGGTGCTGTGTACGGCGGCGCACCAGATCGGCTGCACCCACCAGATCGAGCATTTCCTCGATGCGGGTGGTGCGAGTGGCGCGGTCAAGGCGTCCCAGCCCGTACGCTACATTCGCGGTCACGCTGAGATGAGGGAAGAGCGCGGGCTGTTGCGCCACCAGGGCCGTCTGCCTGCGGCCGGGTGGGAGCGCGAGGCCGCGGCCGGAGTCGGTGAGCAGGCTGCCGTCGAGAGCGATGCGACCGCGTTCCGGACGGTCCAGCCCGGCCAACAGACGCAAGAGTGTGCTTTTGCCTGCGCCGGATGGGCCAAAGACGACCGTCCACGCGGTGGCGAAGCGGCATGCAATCTGAAGATGGAAGCTGCCGTGGCGGGCATCGAGCGAGAGTTCAAGCATGACGGCCTCCGCGAGACCGGCCGCCAGTGTAGATGGCTACCAGGGCCACAACGCTCAGGCCCAGAAGGATGGCGGCGGTGCGGTTGGCCGCGGCGTAGTCGAAGCTCTCCACCTGGTTGTAGAGAACGATGGAAAGCGTGCGCGTGGCGCCGGGAATGTCACCGCCCAGCATGAGGACCACGCCGAACTCGCCCACGGTGTGGAGAAAGCTGAGCACCGCGGCGGCCAGCAGGGCGCGCCGGGCGAGCGGAACAAGCAGGCTGAAGACCAGCCTGACCGGACCCGCACCGAGCAGGCGCGCCGCATCGACCAGCGCCAGATCGACCGCGGCAAATCCGGCGACCAGGGGCTGAACGGCAAAGGGCAAACTGTAAATGACCGAGCCCACGACCAGGCCGGAGAAGGAAAAGGCCAGCGGATGACCGAGAAGGGCAATGATGCCGCGGCCCATGGCAGTGCGAGGACCCAGAAGAACCAGCAAGAAGAAACCCAGCACCGTGGGCGGGAGAACCAGAGGCAAGGCAGCAAGCGCCTCGAGGGCCGCCAGCCAACGCGCCCGCCCGAGGACCAGCAAGGCCGCCAGCGGAATGGACAGGGCGAGCAGAATGGCGGTGGTGACCGTGGCCAATTTGAGGGTGAGGGCGAACGCTTGCCAATCCATGATCTCTAGTGAACGGGGGTGAGGCCGCTTTTGGCAAGCTGGGCCTGGACCGGCGCCGAAAGCAGAAAGTCGAGCAGCTTGTGCGCGGCGGCGCGCTGGGTGGTCTTGCTGACCAGGACGGCGCCCTGCTCGATGGGCGGATAGAGAGAGCGCGGAACTACAAAATAAGAACCGCTAGAAGACAAGCGCGGAGTAAGCGCCGAAGTGAGTGAGATCAACCCCGCATCGGCGTTTCCGGAATCGACAAACTGCGCGGCCTGGGCGATGTTTTCGGCGGTGACGAGGCGCGGCCTGAGGCCACTGTAAAGCTTGAGGCTGATAAGCGCAGTTACGGCTGCGCGGCCATAAGGGGCGCGATCGGGATTGGCAATGGCCAGATGTTTGAGGCCGGGGTTGCGAAGCAGATCGAGCGAAGGCGGCGCCAGCGGGGAATCCTTGCGCACCCACAGCACCAGAGTTCCCTTGGCGTAGACGAGGGGGGTGGTGGAATCGGCCGTTCCGGCCGCATCGGCCAAACCGGCATCGATCAGCCGCTTGGGATAACTCAGGTCCGCGGAAAGAAAGAGGTCGAAGGGGGCTCCATTTTGAATCTGGGTGGCCAGCACGGCCGAGGCCTGGAAGGTCGCTTCGGCGCGAATTCCGGTGGCCTGGTGGAATTCTTCGAGGAGGAGCGGCAGAACCGGCTCGAGGTCGGCAGCCGCAGCCACGCGCAAGGGCGTCTGCGCGCCAGCCGGCGCCAGAGCGAGGACAACAAGGAATGAAAGCAGCATCCGGAAGGACATAAGGGACCTCTGGATGAGGCAAAAAACGCCGCACGCTGGTAGGCTAACACCAGACATGAACGACAATTTGCACCAGTTGCGTTGTATCGGATGCGGGGCGCGGATCACCGGCGCCGAGGCTCAACCCGACTTCCGCTGCGTCCTCTGCGGTGAACTGTTTGAGGTCGAATATCCCGGCTGGGGGGAACGCCAGGGCCATGACCGGCCGAATCCAGGGGCGCTCAAGTGGCTTTGGCGGGAGCGGCGCTGTTCGCCCGAGCCGCTGGACCGCTCCGGAGTTTGGCGCTTCAGGGAACTGCTGCCGATTCTGAGCAGCTTTGGCAATGTGGTGACCCTGCGCGAGGGCAATACGCCGCTCTACGCACTGCACCGGGCCGCAAAGTCCCTGGGCATGGACCAGTTGTTTGCCAAGCACCAGGGGATGAATCCCACCGGCTCGTTCAAGGACACAGGGATGACGTCGGCCCTGAGCGTGGCCAAGGAGCGTGGCTTCGAGTGGGTGGCGTGCGCCTCTACCGGCAATACGTCGGCGGCCATGGCTGCTTATGCAGCGCGCGCCGGATTGCGCAGCTTGGTGCTGATTCCCGAGGGCAAGACCGCCTGGGGCAAACTTGCACAGGCAATGGACTACGGCGCGGTGACCTGCCAGTTGAAGACGGATTTCGACGGCTGCCTCCGTCTGCTGATGCAAATCGTCAAGGAATCGCCGATCTATCTTCTGAACTCGGTGAACCCGTACCGGCTGGAAGGACAAAAGACGCCGGCTTTCGAGATTGCCGAAGCCTTCAACTGGACGGTGCCCGACCATCTGATCGTTCCTGGCGGCAACCTGGGGAACAGTTCAGCGCTGGGCAAGGGATTTCGCGAACTGTACGAACTGGGGCTGGTGGCGCGGATGCCGCGCATTTCGGTGATTCAGGCCGAGGGCGCCAATCCGCTGGTGCGCAGCTTCAATGAAAGCCACGGCGCATCGCTGGAACCGGTGGAAGCGCATACCCGGGCTACCGCAATACGCATCGGCAATCCGGCCTCGTGGCGCAAGGCTGTACGCGTCATCCAGGACACGGACGGCTGGTGCCTTGACGTGAGCGAAGCCGAGATCGCCATCGCCAAGGCGGAACTGGGAGCCGAAGGATTGGGCTGCGAACCGGCCTCTGCCGTCACCTTGGCGGGGCTGAAGAAACTGCGCGCCCAGGGAATGGTCGCTTCAGGAGAGACAGTCGTCCTGGTGTTGACCGGGCACACGCTGAAGGACGCCGACTACACCATTAACTTCCATCGCGGAACGCTTCTGGAGAAAGACGAGATCGCGGGTCACGAGGCGGAGATTGCCCGTTTGCAGCGCAATGCGCAGCCTGTAGAAGCCACGACCGCCGCGGTGCTGGCCGCGCTAAAGGGCAGAGCGGGATGAGCGCCCCAGGGAGCTTACAGTTGCGCCTGCCGGCTACCTCCGCCAACCTCGGCCCGGGGTTCGACTCCGCGGCCGTGGCGCTGGATTTTTATCTCGAAATCGAAGCCACGCCGGCCTCCGAGTTCTCGATTGCTGCAAGCGGACGCGACCAGAAGCGCTGTGAGCGGCTTGAGGACAACCTGATCCTGGAGATTTACAAGCGACTGCTGGCTGCCCATGGCAAGCCGGTGGTTCCTTTGGCCATTCGGATGAAGAACGCCATTCCGCTGGGAATGGGCTGCGGCTCCTCGGCCGCGGGGCGGCTGGCGGCTATCGCGCTGGCGGTAAATTTTGGAGCGTTGGATTGGAGTTCCGAGCGGATTCTCGAAGAGGCTTCCGCTCTGGAAGGCCACCCGGACAACGCCGCGGCCTGCTGGCTGGGCGGGTTTGTCGCGGCTGCGTGCGAAGGAAGGCAGGTGCATGTCGCGCGCGTTGCGCCTCCCCCCGCCTGGCGGGCCATTGTGGTTCTTCCCGCCGAGCCATTGGCCACCAGCAAGGCCAGAGCCGTGTTGCCTGAGCAATACTCCCGCGCAGACGCGGTGAAAAACATCCAGTCCGTGGCGCTGCTGGGGCTTGCCTTTGCCCAGGGGCGAGGCGATCTGCTGCGCATCTCCATGCAGGACCGCATCCATCAGCCCTACCGCGCACCGATCTGTCCGCTGCTGCCACGTCTTCTGCCACTGGCGGGAGAAGACGGCATTCTGGGCGTGGCGCTGAGCGGCGCCGGACCTTCTGTTTTCGTAGTCGTCCGGGACCAGGACAGCCTTCCGGGCGCAGTCGCTCAGATCCATGCGGCGATCGACGGAGAGATGGAGGCGGAACTTCAGATTTGCCGGTTCGAGTCAGAGGGAGCAGGACGTCTGTTTGAGGCACGCCGGAGCTGAATCCGCAAAAGGCGCTGCTCAGTCCCCTGGACGTTCACTGCGCGAGGTTACCAGTAACCATCCAGATAACATCTGTTTCCGTGCCGTAACATCTTTGCAATCAATCTTTAGTGATGGCATTTGAGATTACCGAAGATTGCTTGCTATTCGCAGGAAGAACTCATAAATTGCGTGCGTGGGCAGTTCTGGGGGAGGGCTGCTCTAGCGCCCGTGATCCTTCACAGGATCCGGGCGCTTCTGTTTGTTGCTCTGGTTGCAATCCTCTTTTAGATACAGTGTTTTATAGAAAACTCCGGCCGTCTTTCAGGCCATTCCAGAGGCGTTCTTCGTTTACCAGGGAGGCGCGGATTGCGACTTTCCACAATCCTGCCGCATCTCATAAGGGCGCAGTAGCCGGTACACTGAAAGAGCAGGCGGATGCCGCAAGGAGGATCATGGCTGGGTTGGGAATTCTGGAAGTGAGCGATGCAACGTTCGATCAGGAAGTGCTGCACAGCGAGCAGCCGGTACTGGTGGATTTCTGGGCAGTTTGGTGCGGTCCCTGCAAGGCGATTGCACCGATTGTGGAGGGAGTGGCCGCAACCTATGCGGGCAAACTGAAGGTGGCCAAGGTGAATGTGGATCAGAATGCCGCCACACCTTCGCGCTATGGAATCCGAGGGATTCCCGCCCTGCTGTTTTTCAAGGGCGGCAAAGTGACCGATCAGGTTGTCGGCTATGTGCCCCAGGATGTGATTGACGAGAAGGTCAAGCGCCTGTTGGCGTAAGCAGCGCTGGAAACTCTCAGTTTGTCAAAGAAAAAAGGCCCGGCCAATGCGCCGGGCCTTCTTTTTTTGGGCGATCAAGCTGCCTGCATTTCTAGAGGTGAATCCAGTTGGTGCAAATGAGCGCGAGCGATGCGGAGGCGACGACGATCCAGAGGATGATTCCCTGCAGGAGCGGCCGCACTCCCACCTGCTGCAGCGTCTTTTTGGAGAGCCCGGTGCCGATCAGGAAGAGCGTGACGGTCAAGCCGATCATGCCCAGATGTTTCAGCGTGGGATAGTATCCCGCAAAGACGTGCAGATAGGTGTTGGCCACCGCGGCAAGGCAGAAGAAAAGAATGAACCAGGGCCAGTGGATGCTCGCCTTGCTCTTGTTGAATGCGGCTGCGCCCAGCGACATGGGAACAATCCAGAGGGCGCGGGCCAGCTTGACGGTGGTGCCGACGGCCAGAGCGACGGCGCCGTACCTGGCCGATGCGCCGACGACGGAACTGGTGTCGTGAATGGCCAGCGCTGCCCACAGGCCGAACTGGGTCTGGGTCATGTGCAGCGCGGAACCGATGGCCGGGAACAGCAGCAGGGCCACCGAGTTCAGCAGGAAAACCGTACCCAGCGAGACGGCGATCTCCTCTTCGCTGGCGTTGGTGATGGGCGCGACCGCGGCAATGGCGCTGCCGCCGCAGATGGCCGTTCCGGTGGAGATGAGGAAGGAGATTCTGTGGCCCACGTTCAGGACCCGGCCCAACCCCCAACCCAGCAGCATGGCAAATGAAATGCCGATGGCGGTATAGACAAATCCGGAGCGGCCGACGGTGATGACCTGTGCGAGGTCCATGCCGAAACCGAGGCCCACCACGGAAACCTGGAGCAGAAGCCTGGAGAGCTTCTTCGCTTCAAGATGGAACGGATGGACGAACGTGAAGCCATAGACAAGACCGGCCACCAGCGCAAACGGCGGCGAGACCAGACCACTGGCGCAGAGAATCAGAGCAAGAAAGAAGATGTTCTTGGACACGTTTCAAGTGTGGCGCGTGCGAAGGGATGAGTCCAAGCAGAAGTACTGATGCGCCATCAGGGTTTCTTATCGGTTAAAGAAGGTTCGGCACGTCTGGGCTGCACCGAGGCTCTCCTGGCGCCCGCACGCGCAAAGAGGAACCTGCGAAATTCCTGGACCAGTTCGTTCGGCACAGGACCCTTGGCGCAGGCCAGCAAAAAATTCCTTCGGATGCGCAGCGCTTCGATTTCGACAATCTTGAAGGCGCTGCCCAGGCGCAGGTCCTGCGCGATAGCCCAACGCGAAACGAAACCTACGCCCAGCCCCGCTTCCACGGCGGACTTGATGGCCTCTGAGGAGTCGAGTTCCATCACGATCTGCAGGTCATTTTGCTTGACGCCGCGCCGCTCGAGCGCCATCTCGATCACCTGGCGTGTACCCGAGCCGCGTTCCCGCATCAACAAGGGGACCGCTGTGATCTCAGAGCAGGCGATGGAGGCACGCTCCGCCCACTCGTGCGCCGTGGAGGCGATGAGGACCAGTTCGTCCTCCAGAAAAGCTTCCGTCCCTACATCGCGGCTGTGCGCTGGACCTTCGATGAGGCCCATTGCGATACGCTGCTCTTCCGCGGCGCCGACGATCTGCTCGGTGTTGCCGCTGATCAGAGTGATGTGGATGCGTGGATGTTCGCGGCGAAACTCGGCCAGCAGGCGCGGCAGAACATACTGGGCGATGGTGGTGGAGGCGCCCAGAGCCAGGGTTCCGGCATGTTCTCCGTTGAGGGCAGCGATCTGGCGCTCTGCCCGGTCCAGGAGACCATGCACCTGCTGCGCGTACTCCAGAAGAAGGACGCCGGCCGGAGTGAGGGCGATCTGCCGTCCCATCCGGTCGAAGAGTTGAACGCCCAGATCCTCTTCGAGAGCCTTGATCTGCTGACTCACCGCGGGTTGCGTCAGGTAGAGATCTTCGCCAGCCTTGCGGAAGCTGAGCCGCTCCGCAACTGCCCGGAAGACGACAAGACGGAAGTTTTCGAGGCTGGCCATGGGCTTATTAGAACATTGCAACCCTGCGCCGGGAGTGGGCGCGGGGTTAGTGTCCTGTCTCTAAATTCCTTTCTAAAATGCGCAAAAGAACAAAAGCAGATTCTTCGCTCACCACCCTCGAACTGGAAAGCGTTCGGGGCCCCGTTCACTCAGAATGACAGTTTCAGTTTTGACCTAAATTTCTGAGACAGGACACTGCAGAAGCGCCGCGTTTCCGTTGCGCTATCGGACGGGTTCCGGCACAGCCAATTCGATGTGGATCTCGGGCGGCGTCAACAGCGTGTTGTGAATCAGGCAATGATGAACCGAGCGCAGCAGGGCCTGGCGCTGTTCTTCGGTGAGCGGGACGGGGCAGGTGACAAGAATGGCGAAGTTGCCAAGGCGGGCCGGTTGCTTCAACTTTTCCGCGGTGACGGAAACCTCCACGCCGCTTTCGCTCAATCCGCGGGTCTTCAAGTACTCGACGGCATAGTAGGCGGCGCAGGTGCCGAGCGAGGCGAGCATCAGTTCAGGCGGCGTCATGCCGGAGTCTTCGCCGTGATTGCTGACCGGCTGATCGCAGAGGATGGTGTGGGAGCGCGCCTGAACGCTGAACTTGACGCCGGCGAGTTGCGAAACTTTAACTTCCATGGGAACCTTTCCCTTTCAATGGTTTGACTATCTGTACTTGCGCAGCACGCCCAGCACCCGGCCCTGAATGGCGCATTCCACGGCCTTGACGTAGATGGGCTCCATCTCCACGTTGGACGGTTGCAGCCGTATCATGTTGCCCTCGGTATAGAACCGCTTGAGCGTGGTTTCGGAGCCATGCACCAGCGCCACCACGATCTCGCCCTGGCGGGCCGTGCGGGCGCGCTCCACCAGCACGTAATCGCCGCTGATGATGTGTTCGTCGCGCATTGAATCCCCACGCACTTCGAGGGCGAAGACGTCGCGATTGCCCACCACGTCGTGCAGCGAGATGGTTTCTGGCGTCTCGGTCGTTTCCACGGGCATTCCGGCAGCGATGCGGCCGGCCAGGGGAAGGCGGTCGCTGGTGCGGGAACGCGTGCCCGGAGGCAGCACGTCGATGGAGCGGCTGCGGTTATGCACGCGGTCCAGCAGCCCCTTCTTTTCCAGGTTGGTAATGTGCTTGTGAACCGTTGCCAGACTCTTCAGCCCCATGCCGCGCGCAATCTCCTCAAAGGAAGGGGAGTAGCCGTTGCGCGTCACAAAGGACTCGAGGAAATCGAGAATCTCTTTTTGCCTTCGGGTGACAGCCATGGGCGCATTATAGCGAATAAAAGGCGAACCGCAACAGTTTTTTCTTATCGAAGTACTGAAAGAGGAAAAACGGCTTCGTTCGTGATTGTGTCCGATGGTCCGGCACGGAAGGGAACAGCAAGGTGCGGGTTAAAGAGAAGCCGTGCAGATGCCGATAAACGAGTGTGGATTGGCCCTGCGTCGAATCACTTCCGGGCAACACGGCCACGAGGGCAGATGATCTCGTTGAAACGATACCTCGATATGGATCGGACAAGCACGGAAGAGCGATCTGATTCCGAACCTGATGCTCTTTTGCCAGCGACCGTTGCCGCGTATCGCTCCGCACTGGCGGAGATGGGAGCCTGCGGGCTGGAGGTATGTCCGCCTCTGGGAGGAGATCTGAAGCAAAGCATGGAGAAGCTCGGCGAGCGGTTGATGGGCCGTCTTTCTCTGGAGGTGGTCGAGGAGACAAAAACCGGCGTGGGGGAGCAACTCACCCTTTGGGGGCAACGCACGGCCAGGCACTACCGGGAGACGACCCGCGAAGTGAAGGAAATCCTGCTGTCGATGGCCCGCGCCGCCGAATCGGTGGGCGAGCGCGACCAGCGATGCGCTGCCCAGATCACTTGCGTTACGGCGCAGTTGAAGAATGTCGCCAACCTGGAAGACCTGACGGAGATTCGGGCCTCGATCCAGAAGAGCGCCGCAGAATTGAAGTCATCCATCGACAGAATGACGGCAGAAGGCAAGGCGGCGCTGGAGCAGTTGCGCGGGCAGGTTTCGAAGTATCAGGCCCGGCTGGAAGAGGCCGAGAGAATCGCTTCACTCGACGCGCTCACCGGCGTGCGCAGCCGCTCCTGGGTCGAGGGACAGCTCGAGCTTTCACTTCACGCCGGAGGCGCGCTGTGCGTAGCCATCCTCGACATCGACGGGTTCAAGCAGGTCAACGACGAGCACGGCCACCTGGTTGGAGACGAACTGCTGAAACAGTTTGCCACCGAACTCAAGTCGGCGAGCCGCTCGGCGGACATCCTCGGACGCTGGGGCGGGGATGAGTTCATCTTCCTGATGCAATACGGCCTTGCCGAGGCCAAGTCACAGACCGACCGCCTGCAGAAATGGGTGTGCGGAAACTATACGGTCCAGGGAAACTGCGACCCCATCAAACTGCGCGTGGAGGCTTCTCTCGGCCTGGCCGAACATCTGCCGGGCGAGACGATGAAGGCACTGATCGACCGTGCCGATGCCGAGATGTACCGGCAGAAAGCCGCTTCAAGAGCGCTCAGGACCGCAGTTCCGCGGTAACTCGCCTGCCGAATTTCGTTCTCCGCTGCGCGCCATTCCGGTTCTGAAAGATGCGGAAGACCTGGTTCTTGCGGGTCAGAAGCCTCTGACCGTTTTTGGGACACTTTCACCTTCCATTCCCATCCGGGAATCCCCTCCCATTCTTTCTTCTTTCCAATCTTGAGTTCCTTCTCCCCACGCGGGAACGTAGAGGAGTGGCATTCCTTAGCGCGCGCTAAGCAGGGCGGCAAGGAAACGAAGAACAGAGGCCACAGGATTTGAAGAGAAAGGCTGCCATGAGGTTATTGATCGCAGAAGACGACAAGGCGTTGGGATTGTTTCTGAGCCGTGGACTGGAGGCCGATGGACACCGGGTCCGAATCGCCTGTGACGGTGCGGCCGCTGTCGATGCGTTTCGTGAGGATATGCCCGATCTGACCATTCTCGACCTCAACCTGCCCATCAAGGACGGCGAGCAGGTGCTGGCAGAAGTGCGCGCCCTCAACGCCGACCTTCCCGTGCTGGTGCTCACCGCACGGCAGGAGGTGGACACCAGGGTCCGGTGCCTGGACCTGGGGGCCGATGATCTGATGCTCAAGCCTTTCAGCCTGCACGAACTGCGGGCGCGCTGCCGGGCGCTGTTGCGCCGCAAGCGCGAGGTGAGGCTGCTATTGCGCGCCGGCGATCTGGAACTCGACCGGCTGGAGCATAGCGCCCGGCGCGGCGGTGATTCGGTGATGCTCACCAACAAGGAATTCGCGCTGCTCGAGCACCTGATGCTCAACCGCGGCCAGTGCGTCTCGCGGGTGGAACTGCTGGACACGGTCTGGAACATGGAGCCGGCGCAGACCACCAACATCGTGGATGTGTATGTCAATTACCTGCGCCGCAAGCTGAAGGATCCGCCACCTGGGCATTTGATCCGGACGGTGCGCGGGCAAGGCTATGTGGTGCCCTCGGAGGGCGAACTCGCGCTTTCCGCCCTGGGCGTTCTGGCTCTTCCGGCGCTTCGCGAGGAGACCTCCGGCGCGCTTCCTGAAGTTCACTAGCGCGTCCGTTTCTCGATCGGGCTCGACTCACTTCATTCCAGATTCAGGAGAATCCTCATGTTTCCACTTCCGGTTTCCACCCTTTCACTGCCTGGCCGCATCCGGCCACGGACCGCGCTGGTCGCGAGCGCCGACTCGAGCTTCCGCCAGCGGCTCTCCGGCATCCTCAATGGCCTGCGCTGGCAGGTGCGCCAGGCTGAGGGCGGCGCCCAGGCCTGGGCGGAGGCGGAAACAGCTCCCCCCGAGGCGGTCATCGTCGACTCGTGGCTGCCCGATCTCGAATTGAGCGAGTTTCTCAAGGATTTCCGGACTCAGTTTCCCGATGTGGACCTGGTCACCGCCTCCGGGACGGAGGCCCAGGAAAGTCCGCGCGGACCCCATCGCCAGGAGCTTCTTTATGCACTGCACCGCTCCCAGGACAACGACACGGCGATCTGGAATACAGCCCCGGTGCTGGACGGCCCTTTTACGCCTCCCTTCCGGGGGAACGAATCTTCTTTGCCGGCACGTTCCGGGAGCGGTGCCACTGCGGACGCAGCCGCACTGCCGCCTGTTCCCGCGCCCCTTCCCAGCGCTCTCTCCGCGATTGTTCCTGCCGCCGGGAAGAGCACCCACGACGCCAACGAACCGGCGGGAAACGAGCGGCTTCCGGAGCTGATTGGAAACGCTCCCTGCATGATCGAAGTCAGCCGCCGCATACGGCTGGTGGCGGCGCGTTCGACGCCGGTGCTGATCGAGGGACCGACCGGCTCGGGCAAGGAACTGGTGGCCGAGGCGCTGCACCGGCTCTCGACCAGAAGCCGCAAACCCTTTGTGGCCATCAACTGCGCGGCCATTCCCGAGGCGCTGCTCGAAGCGGAGCTCTTTGGCCACACCCGCGGGGCCTTTACCGGCGCGGTGCAGGGGCGGATCGGGCGCATCGAATCGGCCGACGGCGGCACGCTGTTTCTGGACGAGATCGGCGAGATGCCGCTGGGACTGCAATCCAAGCTGCTCCGCTTTGTGGAGAGCGGTGAGTTGCAGCGGGTGGGAGACAACGAGACGGTGAAGGTGAACGTGCGCATCGTGGCCGCCACCCACCAGCCCTTGGCGCAGCACACCCAGACCGGAATCTTCCGCTCCGATCTCTACTACCGGCTGGCCGTCTTTCTCATCCGCACCCCTTCTCTGGCGGAACACGCCCAGGACCTGCCGCTGCTGGTGGATCACTTCATGCAGCGAATGGGACGGGAGGATCCGGTCAAGCGCGTCGCCCCGGATGCGATGGCCAAACTGGCCGCCCATGACTGGCCCGGCAACGTGCGCGAACTCGAACATGTGCTGGAACGGGGCGCCATCCTGGCCGGAGAGGAGCCGGTTCTGACCGCGCAGGAGATCGACTTCGGGATGCTGGTGAACTGACCGCCCCAACCGGAACGGTACAGGGAAGGGAAACAGAAGGAGTCGCCCATGGAAATGCAGGTTGAAACCCGGCTCAGCGATCAGATCGCGCGCTACCTGGACCTGGCCACCAGCGAAGCCAAACTGACGGCGGCCAACATGGCCAATGTGGACACGCCCGGCTACCGCGCGGTGGGAATGGACTTCGAGGCCGAGATGCGGGAAGCGATCGACGGCGTGGACCAGGGAAAAACCGCTCGTCCGGTGCGGCTCAAGGCGGTCGACGGCCTGATCGCGCGGCCCGACGGGAACAATGTCTCCATGGACCGCGAGGGGCTGAACCTGGCCGAGGCGCAACTGAAGTTCAAGGCCGGTGTGGCCCTGCTTCGCCAGGAATATCAGCGCGTGATGGACGCCATCCACGCAGACGGCAAATAGAAGCGTTGCAGGCGCGAAGTGGACCGGGATTCGAGCAGGCTTCGGATGCAGGCCGATGGAGAAAGGACGAGACGGAATGAACCTCTTTGCCATGATGGAAACCTCGGGCGGCGCCATGCAGGCCGAACGGATGCGCGCCGAGGTGGTGGCGGCCAACATGGCCAACGCGGAGACCACGCGTACGGCCACGGGCGGCCCTTACCATCGCCAGCACGTCGTTTTTGCCGCGAATGCCGGCGACCCGGAATTCTCCAGTTCCCTGACGGCGGCCTCGGGAAGCCTTGGGTTCGGCTCCCCGGCCACAGGAGCTTTGTCCGCGCTGAACCCAAGCGGCGCCGTGGCGCCCGGAGTGCATATTGCGGGAGTGGTCGAAGACCCGGCGCCTCCGCTCCAACGCTATGACCCCGGCCATCCCGATGCCGGAGCGGACGGGTATGTGTCCTACCCGGACATTAACCCCATCACAGAGATGGTGGATCTGATGGGGGCGACACGTGCATATGGCTTGAACAGTTCTGCGGTGCAGGCCGAGAAGGGCATGATCTCGTCGGCGCTGGAGATTGCGAAGTCCTGACCGCGGAGGAGCAGTTTCCGCGACCGCAGCGTAAAAACATCAAGGAGAAGCGATGCAGAGTGCAATCAGTTCCGCGGCTGCCACCGCCCTGGCGCTACCGGCAGGCGCCGGCGCCGCGGGGACAGCATCTTTGGCTGGGAATGCGGCAGCCGCAAAGACCGACGCCGGCTCCACGCCGTTCGCCGATCTGTTCGCCGACTCGATGGGCCAGGCAAACCAACTCGAAGCCCAGGCGCACAGCGCCATCTCCGGCCTGATGACCGGTTCCGGCGTGGACGTGCACCAGGCGATGATCGCGACCGAAAAGGCGAGCATGGCCTTCGAACTGGCGCTGGCGGTGCGCAACAAGGCGGTCCAGGCCTATCAGCAGGTCATGGGCATGCAGTTTTAAGAGCAGCGGGAAGCGGAGATCATGGCCACGGCAACACAGTTGCAGAAGAGCACGCCGGCGACGCCCGGGCAACCCCAACTCACGGACCGGCTGGCCGGGCTGTGGGGGCGGGGACGGGTCCGCTGGGCAGCGATGCAGCCGGCCGAGCGGGGCTGGGCGCTGGTGGCCGCGCTGCTGCTGACGGCCCTGGCCGGTGGACTGCTCTGGTATGCCCTGCGCACCGACTGGCGCACTCTCTACGCGGACCTCGACCCGGAGGATGCGCGCCAGACCGCACAGATCCTCGCCGCCGCGCAGATTCCCTTCGAACCCACCGCCAGCGGGACCGGCATCCGGGTTCCGGCAGCGCAGCTGGACAAGGCGCGGCTGGCGACGGCGGCCAAGGGCGGGGTCAAGAGCGGACGGCTGGGCTTTGAACTTTTCGACAAACCCAACTGGGTGGGCTCGGAGTTCGACGAACAGGTCAATTATCAGCGGGCTCTCGAGGGCGAACTCGAACACACCGTGGGCACGCTCACGGACATCGAGTCGGCGCGGGTGCACCTGGTGCTGCCCCACGACTCTCTCTTCCGCGAACAGGAGCGGTCGGCCAAGGCCTCCGTGGTGCTCAAGCTGCGCCACCGCTCGCTGGCCGACGGGGAGCCGGAGGCGATTCGCAACCTGGTGGCCTCGGCCGTCGATGGGCTGACGCCGGACCGCGTGGTTCTGGTGGATGCGGCCGGCCATCTGCCGCTGGGGCCGAAGACCGCCGACGCTCTGCGCCTGAGCGCCGAGGAGGCACTGGAACAGAAGTTGGTGGCCACCTTGGAGCCGGTGACAGGCGCCGGCAATGTGCGCGCCTCGGTCACCCTGGATTACGATGCGGCAGCCACCGAGGAAACCGAAGAGAACTACGATCCGGACCAGACGGTGACCCTCTCGATGCAGCGCACCGAGCAGTCCACGGGCAGCCAGCCGGTCGCCGCCGGCGTGCCCGGCACGGCCTCGAACGCGCCCAACTCCCATGCGCTGCCGGTCTATCCCCAGCAGACGACACAGCCGCAGACCACCAAGAGCGAATCCGGAACCTACGGGGCATCGAAGACCGTGCGCCATATGGTGGAGAATCCCGGCAAGATGCGCCGGATGACCGCAGCCATCGTGGTCAACGACCGTCTCTTTCAGCCCGCGACGCGGGACCGGGCGGCGCAGTGGCAGCCTCGCTCCCCCGACGAGTTGCACAACCTGACGGCGCTGGCGCAGGCCTCGGTAGGCTTCGACTCCTCGCGCGGCGACCTGCTGACGGTCGAAGACCTGGCCTTTGAAGAAAACCGTGCGCAGACTCCGGTCACGCCGTTGGGACAATGGTTGGCCACGGCGGAAAACTCGCCTGTGCTGGTCAAGTATGCGGCGCTGTTGGCAGGCCTGGTTGTGGTTCTGGCCTTCGGGGTGCGGCCCGCCCTGCGCCGCGCGCGCTCCTCGCCCGCCCGGAAGGAGGCGGGCGCGGGAGCGGCCAAGGCCTTGCACGGCCAGGCGGCAGCCCCGGTGCAGCCGGCTCTGCCTCCCCTCGATCCCAGTGCGCACGACCCCGAGCGGCTCAAAGCACAGGAGATTTACGAACAGGTGACGGGCCACCTCAAGCAGGAGCCGGCGCAGAGTTCGCGCCTGTTGCAGAGCTGGATTCACTCCGAATAGTCCAGCCGATGCAGGAAGATGCGGCTGGGCGCGCGAAGGGCAGGATGCGCCGGGACGGGCTGGGCAAGAGGCACGGCAAAAAACGCGGGAGCGGGCGGAAGCAACACCGGAATTGAGCGACGGTAAGGGGAGCACGCAGGAAGGGAAAGGAACTAGGCTTTGGCCGAGCAGGGAATTGAAAACGAAGGAGCACGGCGCCGCCTGTCGACGAGCCTGACCGGGGTGCGCAAGGCCGCGGTCCTGCTGGTCGCCGTGGGCGAGGATCTGGCCAAGGAGATTCTGCGCGCCCTGCCCGAGGCGGACGTGCAGCGGCTCACCGAGGAGCTGGCCGATCTGCGCGGCATTACGCCGGAGCTTTCGGCCGAGGTTCTGGAGGAGTTCTGGCAGCTTCTGGAGACCCAGCACTATATGGTCCACGGGGGTCTGGACTACGCCAGCCGCCTGCTGGTCGATACCTTTGGCAAGGAGCGGGCCGAAGATCTTCTCTCCCTGGTGCGCCGCTCCCAGGAGGCCGCACAGGGCAATCTGGCCAAGCTGCAGCGTACCGATCCCCAGCAGTTGGGCAAGCTGCTCGACTCCGAGCATCCGCAGACCATTGCTCTGGTGCTGGCCCACCTGGACCCCAAGCGGGCTTCGATGGTGCTGGATAGCCTGAGCGAAGAGCGCAAGGTTCTTTCCGTTCAGCGGCTGGCCGAGATGCGCCAGTTTTCGCCGGAGATGGCGCAGAAGGTGGCGCACATCCTGCACCGTCGCCTGGAGAGCATGGGCGACACGGCGCGCAAGAGCTATTCCGGATTCAAGGCGGTTGCCGACCTGTTGAACCGGCTCAACGCCGAAGAATCCAAGAAAATTATCGAGACCATCGAGGAGAGTCAGCCGGAGCTGGCCCTGAATATCCGCAACCTGATGTTCACCTTTGAAGACCTGGTGACGGTGCCTCCAGCCACCATTCGCGAGATCGTCTCCGGGGTGGACAAGCGGCAACTGGCGCTGGCTCTGCGCGGCGCCCAGGATGAGTTGCGCGCGCAGATCTTCAAGTCGATGAGTTCGCGGGCCGTGGAGATGCTGAAGGAAGACATGGAGGTCCTGGGCCCGGTGCGCTCGCGCGAAGTGGCGCAGGCGCAACAGGAGATTCTGAGTCTGGCGCGACGGCTGGAGGCAGAGGGCAAGGTAGTGCTCAAACTGGAGACCGGCGACGAGATGCTGGCGTAACAGTGGTCAGTGAACAGTGGACAGTGGTCAGTCACGAAGCGAGATTTTGATCACTGATTACTGACCACTGTTCACTGACCACTGATCACTGACCACTGATCACTGACCACTGATCACTGACCACTTGGGAGGGAATCCTTGCAGCAGGCGGAATGGGCAACGGGAAGCGGGGCGGGCGGGTGCATCGAGATCTTCGAGTATCCGGCCGACCCCAACCTGCCTCGGTTGGCGGATTGGGATGGCTGGACAGCCGCTGCGGAGCCAAAGCGCGGCGCTCCGGGAAAAGACTCCCCGGACTCAAACAGGGAAATCAAAGTGCGCGCCCAGTTCGACCAGCGCCTGAACGAGGAGACGCGCAAGGCTTTTGATGCCGGCCGCGAACGGGGCCGGCTGGAGGGACAGCAAGCCGAGCGCGAGGCGCAGGCCGCGGCCCAGGCGGCGGCGGAAGACAAGAGAACGCAGCAGGTGAGGGAGTGGATGGAGAGCTTCGCCCAGGAGCGGGACCGCTATCTCCATGCCGTGGAGCGCGAAGTCGTCGAGCTGGCGCTGGCGGTCGCGGCGCGGATTCTGCGCCGTGAATCGCAGATGGATCCTCTGCTGCTGACGGGAGCCGTGCGGGTGGCGCTGGGCCAGCTTGCCGGGTCGACCCAGGTGCGGCTGCGCGTACCCCAGGAAGAATTGGAGTTGTGGACCGAGGCCATGGCCTTGCTTCCCAACCTGGCCTTGAAACCCACGGTGGTTGCCGGGGAGGGGATGCGAGTGGGCGAGTGCGCGATCGAGACCGAGCTGGGTTCCGTGGATCTGGGCATTCGCGCGCAGCTGGGAGAGATCGAGCGCGGCTTCTTCGACCGTGCGGGCGGGCGCAGAACTTCCCCCCAGACTGCGGACAGCAACGACCACGGGGGGAGGGAGAAGCGCGCATGACCCCGCTGCTGACACGTTACTTTTCCCGGCTGGAACGGCAACAGCCCTGGCGCTGGCAGGGTCAGGTTCTGGAATCGGTGGGCCAGACGATCGAGTCGGCGGGACCGCTGGCGTCGGTGGGCGAGTGTTGCGAGATTCAGGACCAGTCCGGACGCGCGCACCTGGCGGAAGTAATCGGCTTTCGCGGTTCCAATGTACTGTCGATGCCGGTCGAGAGCAGCGAAGGGATCCGCTTCGGCGACCCGGTGTCTGCGCTTGGCGTGCATCCGGAAATCGAGGTCGGCCCGGCGCTGATGGGCAGGGTGTTGAATGCGCTGGGCGCTCCGATCGACGAGGGGCGGCCGCCGGCTGTCTGCCAGGCGCTGCCTCTGGAAGGGGTGGTGCGGCCGCCCCTCGACCGGGTTCCCATTCGCACTCCGCTGGGAACCGGCATACGGGCTCTGGACGCGCTCCTGACGGTGGGCCGCGGACAGAGGGTGGGCATCTTCGGCGGCTCGGGGGTGGGCAAGAGCACCCTGATCGGCATGATGACGCGCAACACCGAAGCCGATGTGACGGTGGTGGGGCTGGTGGGAGAGCGCGGCCGCGAGGTGGCTGAGTTTCTCCGTGATGCGCTGGGCGAAGGTCTGGCCCGTTCCGTGGTGGTGGTCTCCACCTCGGACCAGTCGCCGCTCTTGCGCATGCGGGCGGCCCTGTCCGCCACCACCATCGCCGAATTCTTCGCCGCCCAGGGAAAGCATGTGCTCCTGGTGCTGGACTCGCTGACGCGCTTCGCCATGGCCGCACGAGAGATCGGGCTGGCGGCGGGCGAACCGCCCACGGCCAAGGGATACACGCCGTCGGTCTTTACCCGGCTGGCCCGGCTGGTGGAAAGAACCGGGCAGTTTCGTACCGGCTCGATCACGGCGTTCTATACGGTGCTGATGGAGGGCGACGACCAGCAGGACCCGCTGGTGGACGCGGTGCGCTCGCTGCTGGACGGCCACGTAGTGCTCTCCCGCGCATTGGCGGCCGAGGGATGGTACCCCCCCATCGAAGTGCTGGACTCGATCAGCAGACTGATGCCGGCGGTCACCGAGGCCAGGCATCGCGAACAATCCACGCTGCTGCGCCGACTGATGGCCGTGTACGCCCGCTCCGAGGATCTGGTTCGGATTGGCGCGTACAAGCCCGGTTCGGATCCGGATCTGGACCGTGCCCTGCGCGCCCGTGAGCCGCTGCGCGCCTTCCTGACCCAGCAGGCGCACGAACAGGTTCGCTTTGCCGATTGCTTGAAGGGGCTTGCCGCCCTGACCGCGGAGGTTTGATCGATGGCTGTTTCGCGCGCGCTGCGCCGCCTGCTGCATATACGCGGCCTGGAAGAGGAACAGAGCCGGCTGGCTCTCGAATCCGCGCTGGGCGAGATGAACCGAGCCCGTCATGCGTTGGCGGAGACCGGCGAGCGGGACCGCCGCGGCCGGAGACTGGTGGAGACGAGCGCAAGGACAGGCCAGTTGCTCGACCGGCTCTCCGGACTGGAAGAAGGGCGCGCAGCCAGCCGTCAGGCCGCCGCACTTCTACCCAGAATCGAGGCCATGGAGGAGCGGGTGACGGAGGAGCGAGAGGCGTTTCTCGCGAAGAGAGTGGAACGCCGCCAGACCGAAACGCTCCTGCGCGAGACCGAAGCGCGGGACGCGGCCGAAGCCGGCAGGCGCGGTCAGCAGGCGCTCGACGAATGGTACCGGTCCCGGCTGCACGGGGACGAGCCCGCGACCTCCGAAGCCGCTCCGGTGGAAACTGGTTCGACAGAGCCACGCACCTGGGGCGTCTCGCGTGTGCGCGCTGAAACTTGAGAGAAAATCCACACAGACGGCATCCTGGCTTCCTGAATCGGGATTTCCGGTCCCCATCGTGACAAGCCTCTAACCTGTTGCTACCCTCCGTTGGCACGCCATCTGCTTTTATCCCTTGCATGACAGTTGCGACAGCCATGGAAAGCAGTGTGGGAGGCAGTGCGGCGATCGGCGTTCCTTCCGCGGTCGCACGGCAAGCGAATGCGGCCCGGCTTGGCGCAACCGCCGCGAACCAGCTCGCCACGTCCGCTGCGGGGCAGGTGAGCTTCAGCTCCAGCTGGCAGTCTCTGCTGGCATCGCTCGGCACTGGCGGTAGAGAGTCAGAGGAAGCGGAAAAGGCTCTTCCAGCCGCAGAGACGCCCCTGGCGGCGGCTGACGGAGGAGCATCAACCACCTCGGCCTCCGCATGGACTGCAAGCCTGCACGCATCCCTGGCCACAGAACAGGGAAGGGACATGGGGCAATCTGCAACGAGTAGCGTCCGGCCGCAAGTCTCGGCGAGCCAGCTGACTTCCGCGAAGATCGGGCAGACTGCGTCAAAGACAGAAGTCACAAAGCAGACGGCCGACGCCGCCACAGACGCATCCGGAGCCACACGGGCAGCCCATTCCAGCAAGAAGGCGACCTCGGACACTCGCCAGACTGCCGTCGTTCCCGAGGCAGCCCAGGAACCGCAAGCGGTGGTTGCAGTCGTCCCCGTGACCGTGAACCACCTCTCTGCCGCTCTGGCAGCACCGCCGGCATCCTTGGAAACCGCTGTTTCTTTGGGCTTTGCAACCGGTTCTTCGCCGAGTACTTCGAGCCGAGCCGGAAGTACGGCGAGCCGGAGTGCTACAACATCGGTGTCTTCGACAGAGGGCGATTCCCAAGCGGTGCGGTCCACGGCGACGGCCTCGCCGGCAGGGAACACGAATCCTTTGCGTGCGCAGACTCAGTCTGTTTCTGCGCCCGTCCGTGCGCCCATCTCGAGCGGTTCTTCCGGCAGGACGGCGGAGGAACAGGCCGTCTCCACTGGCGGCGGGTCTGCGCTGCCGGTGGAAGGGGCCACCGCCCAGCTTCCTTCGTCGCCCGGCGCGTTCACCGGGAGATCCCCCGCAGGCCAGGAGCAGGGCCAGGTTCCAGATGCGGTTCAAAGCCAGTCCGCTTTGCTCCAGGTCCAAGCCGGGAACGATGCCTCTCCAACCGCAGCCATTCCTTCCCTCACGGGAAAGACGGCTGTTGCCGGCAGGAGCCGCACCTCGGAGACCGAAACGCAGTGGACGGCGCGCGCGGCGGGCAAATCGGGACTGACTCAGCAGGGAATTCAAGTTCATGGGCAACAGGCCACGACCTCCAGCGCGGATGCGGTCACGATGGTGCGCGACCCCTCCGCGCGGGCGGATTTGAACACTGGGTACGATGCTGCCAGAGGCAGTAGCGGTGCGGCATCCGGTCTCAAGGAAACCTTTGCGGCGCTCGATGCAGAGGGCGCGACCGGCAAATCGACCTGGATTCACGCCGGGGCGCAGCGAGCCGAAGCAGGCATTCAGGACCCGGAGCTGGGCTGGGTGGGCGTTCGTGCGGATATGGGCAGCGGCGGAATTCATGCCTCCCTGGTGCCGGGCTCTGCCGATGCGGCGCAGACGCTCGGCGGCCACCTGGCGGGATTGAACTCCTATCTGTCGGACCATCACACGCCGGTGGAAACTCTCACGCTGGCGGCGCCGGAGTCCGGCTGGTCCGGGCCGGGCGCCGGCGCCGGGCAAAGCATGGGGCAGGGCCAGGCCGATCCGCAAGGACAGAATGCGGCAGGGAGCGCGGAGGCAGGCGCGACATCGAGCCTCTCTTCCAGCCCAACCAGCTTGACGGCGGCAGATTCCCGGACCTCTTTCCAAGGCTTTGAAGAGATGAAGGGAAACACTTCGACGGTTCAGGCGGAAGGAACTCACATTTCGGTGCTGGCCTGAGTCGTGGCGCAGGCACAGGGGAACGCGATTCAAAAAACAGTGGGCGCGGGCAGCCCCGGTGAGCAGGAGAGCCTGGCAGAAGCAAGGCAGGGAGGGCACATGGCAGCAACAGCAGGAATCTGGAATCAGCACATGGCGAACGGGCAAACACTGGTGAGCAAGAACGCCACTCTAATGACCGGGTCGGCAAGCGCTTCCGATGACAGCGGAAGCACCAGCAGCTCAAGCAGCGACTCCTCCACCATCTCGGCGAACGATTTTCTCACCCTTTTGGTGACCGAGATGCAGAATCAGGACCCGACGGCAAGCACCGACCCCAATGAGTACATCAACCAGCTGGTTCAGGTGAACAGCCTGGAACAACTGATCAGCATCAACCAGAATCTCTCGACGGCCTTGGGGAGTTCGTCCACCACTTCGAGCAGCGATACGGCCACCGGTTCGACAGCCGCCAGCCAGGCCGTATCGAGTGTTTCCAGCCCCGGGGTTCACGCGACCGCCCAGAAGGCGAGCGGAGCGCAGGCCGCCGCTAGTGCCACGATGCCCGCTGGCAGCGTGCCCGCTCAGGCCGGACAGGTCTCCGGCAATCTTAGTGTTCCCGAGACAAAGGCCGCGGCACAGCGCGTGGCGCAGTCACTGAATGGACAGTCTCACGCGCACTCTCTCTAGGGCGGAAAGCAGGAGCCCCGGATACATTTGTTCAACAGCCGGCCGGCCACGGCCCGCACTCACCGCTCCAGCACCGAGAGGAGATTGACCATGGCAAGTTTCTTTATCCCGCTTACGGGCCTCGAAGCTGATTCGACGGCTCTGAACACCATTGCCAACGATTTATCCAACATGAACACCACGGCCTACAAGTCCCAGACGACCAACTTTTCCGATCTCTTCTATCAGCAGATCGGCACCACCGGATCGGGGGACGCGATCCAGGTCGGCGCGGGCTCACAAGTAGCCTCCAACCAGACCGATTTTACGCAGGGGTCGTACAACACCAGCGGCACCACCTCCTCCGATGTGGCCATTGACGGGAACGGCTTCTTTGTCCTGAGCAATGGCAGCTCCAACCTCTACACCCGCGACGGCAGCTTTACGCAGGACACAAGCGGCAATCTTGTCACTTCCAACGGCCTGACGGTGATGGGCTATCCCGCCGTAAATGGGGTAGTGAACACCAATGCTCCATTGACGTCGATCAACATTCCAGTGACCGGGCAGGTCCAGCAGGCGCAGGCGACCACCAGCTTCAGCATGACGACCAACCTGGACTCCGTTTCGGCCGCCGACGCCACCTCTACTTTCCCGGCATCGGTTGGAGTCTATGACTCGTTGGGCGTCGACCATACAGCCACCGTGACCTACACCAAGACGGGCGTAAACACGTGGAGTTACTCGGCAGCCCTGCCGGCCGCGGACTTCACCTCGGGAGTTTCGACGCCGGTGACCGGCACCATGACCTTCGACAGCAACGGAAACCTGGCCACGGTAACCCAGACGACCCCTGTGGCCGTAGCTTCGACCGCAGTGGGAACCGCTGCTGGCGACGTCTCCTCAATCCCGCTCTCTTTCAGCGGATTGGCGGACGGCGCGGCCGATCTGAACATGAAGTGGAATCTTCTCGGTTCAACCGGTACGGGAACCATCAGTCAGGAGGACTCGGCGTCCACAGCTTCTGCAGCCCCTGCAAACGGGTATGCGACTGGGACGTACCAGAGCTTCGCCATCGGCTCCGACGGTACCGTCACGGCAACCTATTCGAATGGACAGCAGGAGGCCGTCGGCAGGCTGGCGCTGGCCACCGTGACCAACCTGCAGGGACTGGATCTCGAGGGCAACGGCGACTATGCAACGACACTGGCCAGCGGCACGGCAACGGTCGCCGCTCCGGGCACAAGCGGCCTGGGCAAGATTGAGGATTCGGCGCTGGAGGAGTCCAATGTGAACATCTCGGCTGAGTTCTCCGACCTGATCATCGCCCAGCGCGCCTTTGAGGCCAACTCCAAGGCGATCACCACCTTCGACACCGTAACCCAGGAAACCATCAACATGATTCACTAAAATGTGGAGCGGGCGGCCTCCGGGTCGCCCGCGCAACCGCCGAGATTGTCTCGATCTGGCTCGGCCGGATTATCGGGCGTTGATCTCGATGAACAGACCTTTGGATTCCGCCAGCACGTGTCCTCTGGCGCTGAGGATTCTCGCTTCGGTCCAGTGCTTACGCCCCTCGCTGCGAACCAGGCGTCCCTCCAGTCGAACCGGTTCGCCGGAGAGGACCGGGCGGAGATAGTCGATCTCCATATGGCGGGTCACGGCCGTCACTCCCAGCACCCGGATCGACTTGCTCATGGCCTCATCGAGAAGCGTGGCGATGATGCCGCCATGCACGTAGGCGGTTGGTCCCTCGAAGCGCTCGGGAACCGTCGGGAAGCAAACCACGGTCCCGTCCTCGGCGCGCAGGAATTCAAGGCGCAGGCCGTCCGCGTTTTCCTGGCCGCAGCCGAAGCAGCGGTTTTGCGCCCCGTGGGCAATGGGTGTCAATTGATCTGAGAATTCGGTCATCTATTTCCTTATATGCAAAGTTTACTTGACCTTGCCGGCCTGTCCGCTCAGACTGAGGAGGCGAATCGCCCGCGCCGGAATCGGCCGACGCGGGCATTCCGAACCGCAATTCCCCGGAGGAGATTGTGCCCCTACCCAAGGTCAATCGTCGCACCGCCATTCTACAGATGGGCGCTCTGGCCAGCGCCGCGCTATTCACGGAAAAGCTCAGCGCCGAGGGATGGCCCGCAGGCCAGGCCCCGGCTGCCGCGCCTGCCACGCCGCCCAGCGGGCCTTTCACGCTGCCGCCCCTGCCTTACGCCTACGACGCGCTGGAACCGAGCTTCGACGCGGCCACCATGCATCTGCATCACGACAAGCACCACCAGGCCTATGTGAACAACCTGAACGCCGCCGTTGCGGCGCATCCTGAGCTGGCGGGCAAGACCGTCGAAGAGCTGGTCGCCAACCTCGGCTCCTTACCGGAAACGTCCCGCACGGCTGCCCGCAACCAGGGCGGAGGACATCTGAACCACTCCTTCTGGTGGCCGACGCTGGGCAAGGGCGGCGCTGCGCCAACCGGCGAACTGGCCAAGGCGATTGACCAGAAGTTCGGCTCGCTTTCCACTTTTCAGGACAAGCTGACTGCAGCGGCCATCGGTGTCTTCGGCAGCGGCTGGGCCTGGCTGGTGAAGCTGCCCGACGGCACGGTGTCCATCGAAACCACCCCCAACCAGGACAGCCCCCTTACCCTGGGACACAAGCCGGTGCTGACCGTGGACGTTTGGGAACATGCCTACTATTTGAAGTACCAGAACCGGCGCGCCGACTACGTGAAGGCGTTCTTCCAGGTGGTCAACTGGGACTACGTGAGCGGGCAATTCGCCCAGAAAGCTTAGGCGCCGGGTGAGGGAACTGGCAGGTCGGAGCCTCGGCTGGACGTTTGCCTGGATAGGGCTGGCGTTCAGCCTGGGCTTCTGCGGCTGCCATGGGACGCCGGCTCTCACGCCACAGCAGGCGGAAGGGAAGCACCTTTATCAGGTTCGTTGCGCCCACTGCCACGAGGACAACGACCTGGCTCTCAAGAAGGTTCCGCCGGCACTCGACAGGCTTTTCACCCACAGGAATCTGCCCAGCGGCGCACCCGCCACGGATGCCGAGGTGCGGCGCGTGGTTCTGGCAGGCAAGGGAACCATGCCGTCCTTTTCCGGGCGATTCAGCGAGGAACAGCTCTCCGCGCTGGTCGCGTACCTTCATACCGGGGTGCGCTAAATCCTGGCGAAGTCCTACAGGCCAGCGCGCCAACCGCGGTCACGATATACTTGGAAGTGCTATGGCAACCGAAAAAACCTTCTATCTTGAGACCTTCGGCTGCCAGATGAATGCCCATGACTCGGAAAAGGTCATTGGCACATTGGAGCAGCAGGGCTACCGGCAGGTCGAGTCGGAAGAAGACGCCGGCCTGATTCTTTACAACACCTGTTCCATCCGCGACAAGGCGGAACAGAAGGTCTTTCACCGCCTGGACGAGTACAAGAGGCAGCATCGCGAGGGAAAACGCTTCGCCGTCCTGGGCTGCGTCGCACAGCAGGAGGGCGAAAAGATCTTTGAGCGGGCGCCCTACGTTTCTCTGGTTTCAGGATCTGCCTCGTACCGCAAGCTGCCGCAGATGCTGGCACGGCTGGAAGCGGGCGAAACCCGCATCACCGGCCTGGACGACCGCCAGACCGACGAGACCTTCGAGACCGAGTTCACTGCCCGCAAGAATCCCTACCGGGGCTACATCACCATCATTGAGGGCTGCGACAAGTTCTGCGCCTACTGCGTGGTGCCCTATACCCGCGGCAAGGAGCGCAGCCGCAAGTCCTCCTCCGTGCTGGCCGAGGCTCGCCGCATCGTGGACCAGGGCTATAGCGAAATCCAACTGCTGGGGCAGAACGTCAACAGCTACCGCGATCCGGAAGGGAAGTTGAGCTTCGCGGAGTTGCTGGCCGCTGTGGGCCAGGTAGGCGGCATCCGGCGCGTGCGCTTCACCACCAGCCACCCCCGCGACTTTACCCGCGACATTGTGGAAGTCATCGACGCCGTCCCGACGCTTTGCGACCACGTACACCTGCCGGTTCAATCCGGCTCATCGCGGATCCTCAAGGCGATGGCGCGCGAGTACACCCGCGAGTGGTATCTCGAACGTATCGCCTGGATCAAGGCAGCGCGGCGGCCCATCTCGCTTTCGACCGACATCATTGTCGGCTTTCCCGGCGAAACCCCGGACGACTTCATCCAGACCATGGACCTTCTGGCCGAGGTCGAGTACGATTGCGTTTTCGGATTCAAGTACTCGGCGCGACCCAATACACCGGCTCTGACCATGATCGATTCCATCCCGGAAGCGGCGAAGGCGACCCGGCTTCAAGTGCTGCTCGACCGCCAGCGGGAGATTCAAAGGGTCAATTATGCCAGGCATATAGGCCAGGTCATGGAAGTGATGGTCGAGGGTCAGCATCCGGCCCGCGGCCAGGTAGCCGGACGCAGCAGCCAGAATACGCCGGTGAATTTTACCTGCGCGCAACCCATCGCGCCGGCGCCCGGCAGCTATCTGCAGGTCAAGATTACCGCTTCGCATCCGAACAGTCTGGTGGGCGAATCGGTCTAAGATGAAAGCGGGCCAGGAGAGAGACACCATGGATGTCGAGGTACGAATTCGCGGATTGATGATGGACCCGGCCACCAACATGCCCATCGTGGTTCTGAAGGATGTCGCTTCAGAGACGGTGATGCCGATCTGGGTGGGGATCTTTGAGGCGAACGCCATTGCTATCGAGATCGAAAAGGTGCCCGTCGCCCGGCCGATGACCCACGATCTGACCAGGAACCTCATCCATCACTTGAACGCACAGCTGGAACGCGTTGTAATATCAGAGCTTAAGGACGATACGTTCTTCGCTGTTCTCTGGCTGCGACAGGGAGATCAACCTCTTATGATTGACGCCCGCCCCTCGGACGCAATCGCCCTCGCTCTGCGTGCAGATTGCCCGATCTACGTCGCGGAAGAGGTGATGCAGACCGCCAAGCTGAACACCACCGGCCCGCCCGAAGGTCCTACGGCCGAGCAGTTGCGCGGCTGGCTCGAAGGCCTGAACGACGAAGACCTGGGCCGCTACAAAATGTAGGGAATTGCCTTTCTGAGGGAAGGCGGAGGCGTGGAGAACACGCCTCCGCTCACGATCAGGCGCAGTATACAGAATATCCGTTATCAGACATTGCACCTCTTATCTCTGCTGCGCCGTCTCCCGCATGAATCCCAATGTCCACTTTGATTCAATAGAACGCAGTTGATCAGGCCGCACCCGGTGAACGCTCGTCCGAGGATGCGCCTCCGTGCCTGGAATGCTCTGCCAGCGTTTCCTCAAGGACTCGCGCTTTTTCCTTCCATATCTCTGCTTCAGCGCGGGCGACTCCGACCTCAACGTTCAATTCATTCTGGTGGTTGCGCAGGCTCTTCACCTCTTTGGAAAGCTCTTCGCGGTGGGCAATGACGCCTTGAAGCTTACCCTCCAACATTCCAATCTGCTGGCGCAGGTTGCCGTTTTCTCCTTGCAGCCTGGAATCCTCGACTCGATGCAGTTCATTGGCGGAAGCGGCGGCATTGCGGAGAGCTTCGATATTGTTCTGCAACTGCTCGGACTTCGTCCGCGCCTGGTCCAGTTCGGCGGAGATCTCCGCCGTTTCATGGCGGTATCGTGTTTCCGCTGCTTCCATGCTCGCCTTGAGCCCATCGATCGTTGCGCGCAGACGCTGGCGAGTTGCTTCAAACGCCTGGCGAGATGTTTCGAAATCCTGTTTGGTTGATTTCAGCTCCTGGGATGCCTCTTCGAGAGCGTGGCGCGTGGTTCCCAACGTCTCTCGCACACGGTCGAGCTCCTGCTGAAGCTGCTCGCTGGCCTTCCGCGTCCGCTGGAACTCCACCTCCAGCGCGGCCTGACTGGTCAAAGCAGAAGACAGTTGCTGATCGAGCGACCGATTCTGCTCCTTGGCTGCGGCATGATCCTGTTGGCTGGTAAGCAGTTCCTGCGTCAACTCCCTCTGGCGGGCTTCTGCTTCGACTTGCCTGGCTTGGGCCTCCAGCATGGAAGAATTCGCCTGCTCGCGAAACGCCGCCAGGGATTCCTGAGCCTGCGTCTGGGATTTGGCCCATAAACTGCCGATCAACTCGCCGGCAGCACCCTTCAAATCCTCCGGAAGATCCGGATGCTCGATGCGCACGCGGCTTTTTTCCCGCAAATCGCGCCAAAAAAGAGTCAGCGCTTCCGCGGGGGCCGACATGCTTCCCTTTCGCACTAGTTGGTAGAGCTTGTTCCCCGTAGGGGTCACTCCGTAGCGGAAGAACAGCAGAGCGCAGACCTCGCGGTAGAGGTCCTTGGTTTGAGGAAACTGTTCCTTAAGTTCTTCTACTTGGCTGCGAATCTGAGCCTCAAGGGCGAATTCAGCTTCCATGTGGCACCTTTTCTCTCCGGCAGATTCTGATTGGGCCCTGCGGGATAATCGCTTGATTGAGTTTATTATACTACGTATTATGTAATAATATCTGCCATAATTAAGATAGTTTGACATTACGCTTATAATGTTGAAATATTATTTAGTAGAACCTGCTTCCCGAAACCTCCAACAACTTCTTCACAGGAACCGCCCAAAAATGACGGATTCGACCATCGCGCTGCACCTCCTTCCCGCTGATCACTCTCCGCTTTCCGCCAGCCTTACCGGGGCAACGGGCCGAAATCGAGCAACGGAAGGAAAGGCGCAAATCGCCGCCAACGACGACCTGCACGCCATCCAGGCCTGGCTGGAGCGTTTCTCGGATCAGAAGGCAACCTTCGAGAATTACCGCAAGGAAGCGCTCCGCCTCCTGCTTTGGTCAACCATGCAACTCGGCAAGCCGGTCTCTTCCCTTACCCACGAGGATTTTGCGCAGTATGAGAAATTCATTGCTGATCCGCAGCCAAGGGAGCGCTGGGTGTCGGATGGCGGCAGGAAGTATCCGCGCACGGATCCGCGCTGGCGTCCTTTTTATGGACCGCTTTCCTCTGCCAGCCAGCGGCAGACCAAGATCATTTTGAATGTGATGTTCAGTTGGCTCGTGGAGGCAGGCTATCTTTCCGGCAACCCGCTGGCGCTTTCACGCAAGCGAGTTCGTCGCATCAAGCCGCGCATTGTCCGCTATCTCGATCCTGGACTCTGGCAAGAGCTGAAGGCGTACATCCAGGAGATGCCCCAGAGCGACGCCAAGCAGCGCATGCACTCTCTGCGCTGCCGTTGGCTGGTGACCCTGTTCTACCTGGGAGGCCTTCGCATCTCCGAGGTCGCAGAAAATTCGATGGGGTGTTTCTTCTCCAGGCGCAGCCGGGACGGAAAGGAGCAGTGGTGGCTGGAGATTCTGGGCAAGGGAGAGAAGACCCGGCTGATCCCGGCAACGGAGGAAATGAGGCGGGAACTGGTCGCGTATCGTTGCGCCTATGGGCTAAGCGCATATCCTCTTGCGAACGAGGAGACGCCGCTGGTGCTTCCTTTGGGGAAATCGCGCAAGCCGCTGAGCCGGGCCGCCCTCCACGTCGTCGTGAAGCAGATCTTTCGTGGGGCGGCGGCGCGTCTCCGCGTCCGCGGCGAAGAGAGTTCCTCTCGAGCCGACGAGTTGGAAAAGGCCTCGGCTCACTGGTTCCGGCACACGGCGGCTTCGAGCATGGTCGATGAAGGGATCGATATCCGTCAGGTGCGCGACAACCTGGGACACGCCTCGCTGACCACAACCAGTCTCTATCTCCACGACGAGGATGACCGCCGGTATAGCGATACCGAGCAGAAGCACCGGATCAACTGGTAGTTTGGGAACTCGGTCAGGGACCTACAGCGGAATCAGAATAGATGTACCCGGATGCAAGCCCCTCAAGTGGCTTTTTCCTTAAGAAAAAGCCACCTTCAAGAGTCTAACCAAGAGCACGGTTATTCTGATTCCGCTCTAATTCCTGATTCCGGCCAGCAAACTCTCGATCTCCGCTTTCTCTTCGGCGCTAATCGGCAACAGTGGAGCGCGCGTGCGCCCTCCGTAATAGCCGTTGAAGTCGCAGGCATACTTCACGCCCGCAATGCCCAGTTCGCCCAAAATGCGCTGGTTGGGTCCGGCAATTCGCTTCTGCTTCTCCAAGGCCAGTTCCGGGTCATGGTCTTTCCAGGCAAGGTAAACCTCCTGGCAGGCCTGGGGAGCGAAGGCGCAAAAGCCCAAAATGGCTCCGGCCGCACCCGCCTCAAGAGACTCGAGCAGAGTCCCGGCCGATCCGGTCAGCACCTGAAAGCCGACTTCCCTGCTGCGTGTTTTGATCGGTGCAGCCGCAGGCGTAGCCGCCACGGCAACCCCACTTCCAAGGTCACCGGCGGAGATGAGGGCATCGCCATTGCCGGTTCTGGGCGTCAACATGCGTGCGGTGACCGCCTCAAAAACAGGCGTAACGGTCTCCATCCTTCGCGGAGCCGAAGCGGTGGATTTTACCAGGCCGCGGATCCGTTCCATGCTGCCGCTGGATTCCTTGATGCCGATGATGTTGGGATGTTGCGCCAGTTCGGCCACCAGTTCCATGGGAATGTTGTACGGAACGCACTGGGGAATGTTGTAAAGCACCACGGGCAGCGGCGAGCGGTCGGCCACGCACCGGTAGTAGTTCAGGACGGCGGCCACGGTCATCTGGCCGGCATAGTAAGTGGGAGTGCGGACCAGAACCGCATCGTAGTGGAACCCGGCGGCTGCCTCAGCCAACTCGACCGTGGCCTTGACGCTTTGCGATCCAACGCCTGCGATCAGCACTTTCTCCGGCGCGGAGGCCTCCGCGGCAATCCGCAAAACCTCGCGGGACTCGGCATCGCTCAACAGAACGGCTTCACCTGTGGAACCCAGGACCAGCATTCCAGAGAGAAGGCTGCGCGAGTAGCGCGCCATGTTGGCTTCCAGTTTGCGAAAATATACCCTTTCATCCGGGTAAAACGGTGTGGGAACAGCGGCAAAAACGCCCTCGATCAGCATGGATTCATTGTAGAACCAGGCGCGTCCTGCTCTGGCTGCCGCAGGCTGCGATCGGTTGAGCATGAGAGAAAAAACCGGATTCACAATGGTTCTCAGATCGCAATCGCGTGCATGTTGTATCTTTAGTAGATAGTAGACGGCTATAGCGAAACCAGAGTCACCGTACCCCGGAACCGTAACCCTCAAGTCGACGCGACCATCAGGGAGCGGCAACCCTGCATTGAGCTCACTTGGGGTACACCTACTCTGGTCTCGCTCTCGGGAAACCAATCAAGGATTCGGACACATGCAGAATATGTTGCGCGCCGACGATGAAAAGAGTTCGTCCAGGCTCTCCGGGCAGGCTCTTTCATTTTTCTTGCATACGATTCTGGCCCTGGGTTCCTGGCTGGCCCTTATGCTCGTGGGTTATGCATTGAACCCAGCGGGGGTTTCCCAATTCTTCATCCTCATCCTGTCGATGCTGGTTCCGTTCGTTGTTGGCAACATCGTGACACGCTTCCGCCAGGATGAGATGGCGACGCTGGTGTGGCTGGTTGGCCTGATCTGGGTGCTCATCATCAGTCTTTGGATTCTGGATATGCCCACCGGCCCCAACGCATGTTTCCAATGCGACGCCACGGATAAGCTCTCGCGGACATTTTTCAGCCTGCCCAAACCCAGCGGTTTGATCGACGACGATGGACCGATCCTTGGCACATGGCCCGCAGCGGCGCTGATCGGCTATGCCATCGGCGCGCGGTTTGCTTTCAAGCGCCGCCCCCCCGAGGACAATTAGGGTCGAGGCCGCACGATGATGGGATGGACGGTGTAGTACGCCGGTCTCCAGACCGGCTGTCGTGTGGGCGTCCACGCCCGCACCCGCCTTCATTCCGATGACCAAATTGTGATGGATACTCTGGAAGAACGCTATTCAGCCTGACCTATTCGCTGCTCCAAAACCGCGAGCGCCTGACCCGGCGCTCAACGGTTTGGCAAAGCACTTCCGATGGCTGGAAGATTCTCTTGCCATCAGGGAACGATCGTGCTGGATACCTGAGGCGTGGCCGGGTGCAACTGCTGCAGGGCGTAGACCGTGGTGTGGCGTCGCTGCATGGCGGCAATTCCATCCACCGCTGCCTGCGCGGCGGCAATGGTGGTGATGGTCGGGATGCGAGCCAGCACTGCCGCGCGCCGGATCGCCTTCTCGTCAAAGAAAGTATCCTGGCCGCGCGGAGTATTCACGATCAACTGGATGCGGTCGCCCTTGATCAGGTCCACAACGTTCGGGCGGCCCTCCTTGACCTTGAAGACCCGCTCCACCGTCAACCCCGCCTTCTCCAGCACGTTTGCCGTGCCCTCGGTGGCCACAATCTTGAAACCGAGATGGACGTAGCGGCGAACCAGATCGATTGCCGCTGGCTTGTCGTGGTCGTTGACGCTGAAAAAGATGGTGCCCTGGGTGGGCAAAACCTGGCCAGCCGAAAGCTGCGCCTTGGCAAATGCCTCGCCAAAAGTGGCCGCCACGCCCATGACCTCGCCTGTTGACTTCATTTCCGGCCCTAGAACTGTATCCACACCAGCGAACTTCGACCAGGGGAAAACCGGCGACTTCACATAATAGTAGGTGCCCGTGTCCAGATCCTTGCCGGAAGCTAGCTGCTCAGGCAGCAGATCGCGCAGCTTGCGGCCGGTCATCAGCCGCGCAGCCATCTTGGCCAGAGGGATTCCGGTGGCCTTTGAGACATAGGGCACGGTGCGGGAAGCACGCGGGTTCACTTCGATTACGAATACGTGGTCCTTGCCCTCGGCATCGCGCTGAATGGCGAACTGCAAGTTGACAAGTCCGATCACCTTCAACGCCAGGGCGAGCTTGCGCGTATAGGTGCGCAGCACGTCCATGGTCTCCGGCCGGATGCCCACGGCGGGCAGCACGCAGGAGGAGTCGCCGGAGTGAATGCCGGCCTCTTCGATGTGCTGCATGATGCCGGCGATCAGGACGTCTTCCGAGTCGCACAAGGCGTCAACGTCGACTTCGATCGCGTTCTCCAGGAAGTGATCCACTAGCACCGGCCGCTCCTGGGAGTATTCCACCGCCTGCTTCATATACTGGGCCACTGCCTCAGCGTCGTAGGCGATGACCATGGCCCGGCCGCCCAGAACATAGCTGGGCCGCACCAGCACCGGGTAGCCTATGCGCTTGCCCACGGCCAGCGCCTCTTCCACGCTGGTGGCCGTGCCGCCTGCGGGCTGCGGAATCTCCAACTCTTCCAGCAGCTTGCCGAAGCGCTTGCGGTCTTCGGCCAAGTCGATGGATTCGGGCGAAGTGCCAATAATAGGTACCCCGGCAGCGAGCAAACGCTTGGCCAGGTTCAGCGGTGTCTGCCCGCCAAACTGCACAATCATGCCGATTTCAGCGCCCGATTGCGCCTCGTGGTTGTAGACCGCCAGCACATCTTCCAGAGTCAACGGCTCAAAGTAGAGCCTGTCGCTGGTGTCGTAGTCGGTCGAGACCGTCTCGGGATTGCAGTTGACCATGATGGTCTCGTAACCGTCGTCCTTCAGCGCGAAGGCCGCATGGCAGCAGCAGTAATCGAACTCGATGCCCTGGCCGATGCGGTTCGGTCCCGAGCCTAGAATGATGATCTTGGGCGTCTTGGTCGGGGGCGCCTCGTCCTCTTCGTCGTAGGTCGAATAGAGGTAGGGCGTCATGGATTCAAACTCGGCGGCGCAGGTGTCCACCAGCTTGAAGACGGGCTTGATGCCCTTCCCTTCGCGCAGTTCCCTCACCTGCTGGGTTCCGGCGTGGCCTTCGAGCTTCCATTCCGTGGCGATCCGCTCGTCGCTCAGACCCAGGCGCTTGAGCCTGCGGAGTTCTTCTGTGGGAATCGTCTCTGGCTTGGTTCCGGCAATCGCAGCCTGGGCCAGTGTGATCTCGCGAATCTGGTGCAGGAACCACGGGTCCATGCCCGTGAGCCGCGCCACTTCGCGCACGCTCATGCCGCGCTCGAAGGCGTAGCGAATGTAGCCCAGCCGGTCCGGCTTCGGCGTTACCAGCATCTGGGTCAGCCGACGAGGCTCCAGAACCTCTGCGCCGGTCTTCCTGCCGGTCTCCAAAGCCCGCCAGGCCTTCATCAGGGCTTCCTTGAAGGTGCGGCCGATGGCCATCACCTCGCCCACCGACTTCATCTGGGGCCCCAGCGTGTCGTCGGAGCCGGGAAACTTCTCGAACTGCCACTTGGGAATCTTCACCACCACGTAATCGATGGTCGGCTCGAAGCAGGCCGGCGTCTTGCGCGTGATGTCGTTGGGGATCTCGTCGAGCGTGTAGCCCACGGCCAGCTTGGCGGCGATCTTGGCGATGGGGAAGCCCGTAGCCTTCGAGGCCAGCGCCGAGGAACGCGAAACGCGCGGATTCATCTCGATCACCGTCATCCGGCCATCGACAGGATTCACGGCGAACTGCACGTTCGACCCGCCGGTCTCAACGCCGATCTCGCGCATCACCGCGATAGCGGCATCGCGCATCTTCTGGTACTCACGGTCGGTGAGTGTCTGCGCAGGGGCCACGGTAATCGAGTCGCCGGTGTGCACGCCCATGGGATCGAAATTCTCGATCGAGCAGATGATGATGACGTTGTCCGCCAAGTCCCTCATCACTTCGAGCTCGTACTCTTTCCAGCCCAGCACGCTCTCTTCAATCAAACATTCGTGAACCGGCGAAAGATCCAGCCCGCGCGCCAGAATCTCCAGCAACTCTTCACGGTTGTAGGCAATGCCGCCGCCCGTGCCGCCCAAAGTGAAGCTGGGGCGAATCAGCACCGGGAAACCCAGCTTGGCGGCAAAATCCAGGCCGTCGCGCAGGTTGTTCACCAGCGCCGATTTCGAGACATCCAGGCCGATGCGGATCATTGCGTCCTTGAAGAGCAGCCGGTCCTCGGCCTTCTTGATGGCCTCCAGTTTGGCGCCAATCAGCTCGACATTGAAGCGGTCGAGAATGCCCGCGTCGGCCAGATCCACAGCCAGATTCAGAGCCGTCTGCCCGCCCACCGTCGGCAACAGCGCGAACTTGCCGGAGCCTGGTTGCGCCTTCAGCATCTCCGTCTCGATGCGGATGATCTCCTCGACGTACTCGCGGGTCAGCGGTTCGATGTAGGTGCGGTCGGCCAGCTCCGGATCGGTCATGATGGTGGCCGGGTTCGAGTTCACCAGCACCACCTCATAGCCTTCCTGCTTCAGCGCCTTGCAGGCCTGCGTCCCCGAGTAGTCGAACTCCGCCGACTGCCCGATCACAATCGGCCCCGAGCCGATCACCAAAATCTTCTGTATGTCATTTCTACGTGGCATGGTCTTTTTCGACTTCCTGAAATTCTTTGCTCTTCAAGTTTTGAAAGGACACGGCTTCAGTCTTGCCTATCAAAACCGATCATTTCTGCGTGGCACTTTTCGGCGACTTCCTGACTTAGTGTCTACTGCTCTTGGCGATAGCCTTTTCGAACTCCCGTTTACTGGTAAACACCGACGAACAGGCATCCATACACGCACCGGGACCGACGACCACATACAGCTCCTTGCGCTCCAGGTGGGTCACAATCTCGTTCGTAACAACCACCTCCCCCTCCGCCGGCGCATATTCGGTCCTTCCCACCCGGAATATGTACCTTCCAAGCACGTGCTCGATCCGGAAGGCCCCGTCGCCACCGGTGCGGGTGCTGTACACCACTTTCTCATCCCGAACCAGTGTGACCTCTGCATTCACTACGGGCTTTCCATTGCTATTCACCACAAAGCCCTCGACTTGTGTAATGCGGATCGGCTTTGGCATATCCAACTGCGCTTTCAATGAGCCACACGCAACAAAACACAGAACCAGGACGCCCAACGTCCGACTCAAGAAACAGCGGAGCCGTGGCCACGGACGGAAAAGAGTGCGACACTCCCACGAGTCAGAGCTGACGAAATAGGTCCGCGCGCTGTTCGTTGCATCCTTGCGTGCTGTTTTCAAAATCATCCCTCGGGGGCTAAAGCCCAGTTTTCATCCTCGTCCTCTGCGGCACGGCTAAAGCCGTGCCCTTTCAAGGCTTCGCTCTCCGCAGCATCAATTTCTAGTGCCCAAAAAACAGCGGAGCCTCAGCCCCGCCGTTGTAGCCATTCGTACAGTTCGATACTTGAACCAAAGTACTCATCCTTTCCACTCCTCCATCATCGTGCGGAAGTCGTGGAAAAGGTAGTGCGAGTCGTGCGGTCCCGGCGCTGCTTCCGGGTGGTATTGCACGCTGAACAGGGGCAGCGTCTTGTGGCGCAGGCCCTCCAGCGTTTGGTCGTTCAGGTCCACGTGGCTCAGTTCCACTTCATTCGCGTTGATCGAATCAGGATCGACCGCGAAGTTGTGGTTGTGGGCCGTAATCTCCACCTTGCCCGTCCTGTTGTTGCGGACCGGGTGGTTGCCGCCGTGGTGGCCGAATTTCAGCTTGTAGGTTTTGCCGCCCAGGGCCAAGCCGGTGAGTTGGTGTCCCAGGCAGATTCCAAAGACCGGCACGTGTCCCAGGAACTTGCGAATGGCACTCACGGCGTACTCGACAGGTTCTGGATCGCCGGGACCGTTCGAGAGGAAAACGCCGTCAGGCTTCAAGCTGAACACATCTTCCGCGCTGGTTTCGGCCGGAACCACCGTCACGCGGCAGCCCTCCCTGGTCAACATGCGGAGGATGTTCTGCTTGATCCCAAAGTCGTACGCCACCACGTGGAGGCGCTCACGCGCTTCATCCTTTTGGAGGAAGCCGTCGGCTAGATATGGGTCGTCGCTCTGGTTGCGGCTGTCGCTGGAGTCGAAGGTGTAAATCGACTTGGTCGAGACCACGCGCGCCAGGTCGGTTCCATCCATCTTGCGGATGCTTTTTGCTCTTTCAACCAGCACGGCAGGATCGACGTTCTTGGTTGAAATTACCCCGCGCATCACCCCGTACGTGCGCAGGTGGCGCACCAGGGCGCGCGTGTCGATCTCCGCCAGCACCGGAACGCTATACCGCTCCATGTACTCGTCGGTGACCTGTTCCGAGCGCCAATTCGAGCTGATCGGCGAGAACTCGCGGACGATCAAACCCTCAATATAGGGTCTGGCCGACTCGTTGTCTGCCTGGTTGGTGCCGTAATTGCCGATCTGGGGGTTGGTGAGAACTACGATCTGGCCAGCATAGGACGGATCGGTTGCGATTTCCTGATAGCCGGTGAGGGAAGTATTGAAAACAACTTCGCCCTGGCATTCACTTGGGTGCCCATAGCCTTGGCCACGAAATATGCGCCCGTCTTCGAGCGCTAGAATTGCCTGCATCGTCTCTCCGCGCAGTAGTTCAGGTGATTTTAACAGGTTTTACCGGTGGATATTTGTGCAATCGCCGCAGGCCTAATGCACGACTCCTGCGTCCCTGGCTGGCCAGTAGACGAAAACGGCCTTGCCGTAGATCAGAGAGCGCTCGACAGGACCGAATTCGCGACTGTCCGAGGAGATGGAGCGATGGTCCCCCATCATGAAGTAATAGCCCTCGGGAACCACGGTCTCGTCAAACGATCGCGTATCGCGGTATTCATCCGGAACGTAGCTCTCGGGTTGCGGCTTGCCGTTGAGCCAGACCAGCCCGTGGTCGATCCGCAACCGGTCGCCAGGCAGCGCGATCACGCGCTTGATGTAGCTCTTTTCCGGGTCGCGGGGATAGTGGAAGACCACCACGTCGCCGCGTTCAATCCCGGCAATATGGTAGACAAACTTGTTGATGAACAGCCGGTCGCGGTCTTCCAGGCGGGGCAACATGCTGGTGCCTTCCACCCGAACCGGTTGGTAAAGAAAGGTAATAATCAGCACAGAAGCGGCTGCCGAAACCAGCAGATCCCGTATCCAAAGCCCGATCCCTCCTGATTTTGGTGGAATGGCTGGCGCGGGAGGCAAGGCGCACTGAAGGTCATCGCGCCCCGATGAACCGGGCGCCTCGGGGTTGGGAAGGCTGGGGGGAATCGTTTCCATTTCTCTTCTAGCTTAAATTACCCGCAGCCCAGCCCTCCGGCAGGGCATAGAACCCGCGCCCGGTTGGGCTTGGCAATCGGGCGCGGCTGGTTGGCGACAGGCGTAAAACCGGGAGCCGCGCCCGGAGCAGTGATTCCGCCCAGATTCTCCTCTTCCAGGATCAGCGGCCTTTGCAGGACCATCTCAACCGGTGTGCCGCTCTCGATGTTGATGTCGTCACCGCGCGTGAACAGCGCCACCACTGCGCCCACCGCAACGCCGCCCAGTCCGCCAATCGCCGCGCCTTCCAGCGGATGGCCGGTGGCTGCTCCGCCGATGGTGCCGATCCCCGCGCCTTCCAGGCCAATCTCCGCGGCACGGGCCACATCGCGCCCCTTGTTGCCCTGTTGTTCCACCGTGCCCTCGTCGCCCTTCACGGTACGGTCCTTGGCGCCTGGCAAGCTGTTGATGATCCCCGGAATCTCCACCACCGTGCCGTTGGGAAAGATGATGGAAGTGAAGTGCATGTCCAACTGCGCCCTGCCCTTTACGTGCCCGGCGCGCGCCACCCGGTCCACCACGCCCTGGACGTATACGCCGGCGGGAATCATCACCCGGTTTCCCACCACCACCGGGAAGGTCGAAGCCAGGTAGACGCCGTCTCCCGGTTTGGCGCTCTTGGTGTTGACCGCGCTGCGCAACTGGAGCAGAACTTTGGTCCCGGCTGGAACGGTGTAGGTCTTTTTTGCCGGGACGGACTGGGAGGGTTCGGCTGACTGCGCTGCCCCCGCAGGATCGTTCGCCGGCACAGCGGCCGGTTCCCGGGCGGATGAAATTGCGGCAGTTTCCGGCTGGGCGGACGCCTGGGAGAGACCAAACCCGCGCGCTGAAACCAAGAGAATCAGCAGGATTGTTGCCGCCAGCGTTGCGCGCCAAAGACGCATCGTTCCTCCCTCTTCTGCCCTGTTTTGATAGACGAAGAGACCCTGCGCAAAGATAGCCCCGATCATAAACCCAACCGTTAAAAAAGCGGAAGCCTATGGAGCGCGCTTCGATTGGCGTTACGATTCAAGTCAGCGATGAACCCCGAAGAAACCCATTCCTGTGCCCTGTCTGCCGCTCCCGAGAGCCCGTTTGTCCGCGCAACCCGCGTACTGGACCAGGCTATCGCCGCCCGCGCCTTTCCCGGCTGCGCCTTTGGTGTGCTGGCCGGCGGAGCGACCGTTTTCCAGGATGCGCGAGGCAGGTTTACCTATGAAGACGCCGCCCCCGACGTCACTGCGGAAACCGTCTACGACATCGCCAGCCTGACCAAAGTCGTCGCAACCACCGCCGCAGCCATGCTGCTCCATCAGCGGGGCCAGCTTGATCTGGAGACGCCGTTGGGCGAACTCCTGCCCGGCTTCCTGGTGGGGCGCGCCCAGGCAGACCGCGCGCGCCAGGTGAAGCTGCGCCATTTGCTGGCGCACAACTCCGGTTTGCCGGGGTACGTCGAGTTCTTCCGCACCGCCGCCACTCCTTCCGCACTTTATCGCGCTTGTCTGGAACTGCCCCTCGAAGCCGACCCAGGCGTACGGGCTGTGTACTCCGATCCGGGCTTCATTCTGCTCGGCAAGGCGCTCGAGGGGTTGACCGGCGAGTCGCTCGCTGCCTGGGTCCGCCGCGAGATCTTTCAGCCTCTGGAACTGACAGCCACAGGTTTCTGCCCCGCGCCGGCCCTGAGAGCCGCAATTCCGCCCACCGGGGAGGACACCACTTTCCGCAAGCGCCGGATTCAAGGCGAAGTTCAGGATGAAAATGCGTCGGTGCTCGAAGGCATCGCGGGCCACGCCGGGCTTTTCTCCAATGTGCCGGACCTGCTGCGTTTTGCCAACGAGGTTCTGCAGGCTGCGGCGAACTCGGGTAAGGCGCGTCTTTTCAGCGCGGCAACAGTCGAATTCTTTGCCGAACAGCAGGGCCCGCGGGGCAGTTCGCGGGCGCTGGGTTGGGACACACCCTCTGAAAATTCCTCCTCCGGCCGGCATTTTTCGCGGCATTCCATTGGGCACCTGGGTTTCAGCGGCTGCTCTCTCTGGCTTGACCTGGAGGCAGAAGTCGCCGTTGCGCTGCTGACCAACCGCACCTGGCCAGATCGTCGGAACCAGTTGATTCGCCAGGCCAGGCCGGCCTTTCACGATGCCGTCCGCGAGGTCCTGTAACCATTGCGCGAAAGCTTCCGCGGTGCAGCCTTTGAGCCTGCGCTTCATCAGCATAAGGACCCGCCGATCGAAGCTTTACGCGTGCAAATCGCGGGCCTGCGACGCCCATCCCTCCTTCGACGAGGTGCGCGAACGACTGAAGCTGTTTTGAAATTTCACGCTCGGACGTTGTAACCATGAGCGGCGCTATCCAATTGGTACGGAATAGCTTCCATTTGCCCCCTTCCACGGCGCTCTCCGACATGCCGGTTGAGCCGTCGCGGAGAATTCTCGCGGGAGTTGCCTGGTTTCCGGCTACAATGGAAAGTGGGGACAGACGCGATGGTTACCAGCACGACGATGCAGGAAACGGCCGGCACCCAAGCAAACAACATCAAAAAAGACCAGGCCTCCCTGCTCCAAGAACTTACGACTGAGCGGCAAAATGAAGCGTCTCAGGGCTTCGACACAAAATCTGCGATTGAAATTGCCCGCATCATCAACCATGAAGACGCCAAGGTTGCGACTGCGGTCAAGAAGGCGCTTCCAGAGATCGCCAATGTCATCGACCAGGTGGCCCGCAGCATGCGTGACGGCGGTCGACTCATCTACATTGGCGCCGGCTCCAGTGGCCGGATTGCCGCTCTGGATGCCTCGGAATGCCCGCCAACCTACTCCACAGCCCCCGGACAGGTGCAGTACATCATGGCCGGCGGACCCAAGGCCTTGGCTTCGGCCGTCGAAGTGAATGAAGATTCCGAAGAACTGGGACAACGGGACATCGCCCGCCGCCGCCCCACCCGCAAGGATGTGGTGATTGGGGTTTCTGCCTCAGGCCGCACCCCTTACGTGGTGGCGGCTGTGGCTTATGCCCGTGCCCGCGGCGCGCACACTGCAGCCGTCACCTGCAACCAGGGAACTCCGCTGGCTGCAGCCGCCGAAATTCCCATCATTGCCGACGTAGGCCCCGAGGTGATCTCCGGCTCCACGCGCATGAAGGCCGGAACCGCCCAGAAGATGATCCTGAACATGATCACCACCGGCGCCATGACCCGCCTGGGCTATGTCTACGAGAACCTCATGGTCAACGTGCACATGCAGAACTCGAAGCTGGTCGAGCGCGGCATCCGCATCCTCATGTGCGCCTGCGGCATCGATCGCCCCACGGCCGTGGAAACCATCAAGAGCGCCGGCCGCAGCGTCCCAGTCGCCCTGGTGATGCTCAAGGCCAAAGTCGACAAGCCCGAGGCCGTTCGCCGTCTGGCCAAGTCCGATGGCAATGTCCGCCTCGCGATCGAGGACAATACGCTGGAGCTTTAGCGCTCTGCTGTGTGATTTCTCTCTGACCGGGTTTGGTCCCTTTTTCAGAATGGCGCGGCGGTTGCCGCGCCTTTTCTATTGAGAGGAACTCCAGCCAAATCTCCCTGACCTAAAACGTCGTCATCCGCACCTTCAGCAGCACATTCTCATCTGCTTTCAGGTTGAGGCCGTAGTCCGTCTGGTCCCCGTTCCACACGCGAACCATCTTCCACTTCCCTGCCGCGTCGTAGCTGCCCTCTTCCACCTTCAGCCAAAGCCGCTTCTTGCCCGGCGCGTACGTCGGAGTAAAGTCCACCCGCGCATGGTGGCCGGCCACCAGAAACTCGTCCGGTCCCAGCTCAAGAATCACCACCCCGCCATCGGCGGGCGAGTTTCCTTTGGGTTGCATCCAGTTGCCGAAGGAAGGCATTCCGTACGTGACCATGGCCTGCCAGCGTTCGAAGTTGAGCGTTTGGCTGTGGTTTGCCGGGTCTTCGCTCACACCCTGAAGCTTGCCTTCCAGATTGCCCTTGGCCAGTTGGCGGGCGATCGGAGCCAGCAGTGCGTACTGCCGCGCAAAGGGTTTCAGCGCGTCCGCTTCCATCGCATCCGGCCCTTCCGTCTGGTTGCTGTAGCGGCTCAAATCCAGTCCGAACGGCGCCCACCCAATCGCTCCCTGCCCAATGGCCTCATACACATAGTGCGCATAGCTGGCCTGATTGCCCGTCTCCGGAATGAGCAGGGGGTTGTTCTTGCGCTTGTAGAGTTCGATCGACTTCGCGTACTTGTCGTACTCCGGCATGTAGATGTCCGGCGCAATCACGCTGATCGCGGGAGCGGCAATCTTCCACAAGTCGATATTGTTGTCGGTGGGCGCGCCGGATTCGTAGCTGGGCGCTTTGCCGGGATGGAAGGGATCGCGCAGCGCAGCGTTCACATAGAGCGGCAGCGCGTACTCCGCCTTGCCCGCGGCCGCCACCTCTTCGATATACGTGGCAATGCACCAGGCTTGAAACGTCTCGTCGGCATCTTCCCCGAAAACCTGCCGCCAGCTTCCCGCCTGCTTGCCCAGTCCCGCAACCAGCTTCTCCGGAACCTGACCTGCAAAAGCCTTCTCCGCTTCCGGACTGTAGTCGCGTACTCCGCCCCACACGCCCGCTTCGTTCTCCACCTGCACCATCAGCACGGTACGCTGGGCGTCGGACTCCTTCAAATGGCGCATCAGCGCGCGAAAAGCCGCTATGTCGGCCTCCAACCGGGCCGGCGAAAAAGTTGACGGCGAATCGACGGTTCGCCCGTCCTTGTTGACCACAAACGGGTACTTCGCCTGGTCCAGCTTGATCCACTCCGGCGTGTAGTGCGAGCTGCCATTCTTCCACGTCCCGAACCACAACAGCACCAGCCGCAAATGCCGCTCCCGTGCCTGCTTCAGGATCAGGTCCACATTGCTGAAGTCGAAATGCCCCGGCGTGGGCTCGAATTGCTCCCAGTAGATGGGCAGCTCCACCGTGTTCGCGTGCAGTGTCTCGGCGGCTGGCCAAACCTTGTCCAGTTCATCCGGCCATGCGGAGGAGTTGTTGGCCTGAACCCCGAGCATCAGGTACGGTTCCCCATCGACCATCAGGGCAAAATGCCCATTCTTCTCGACGATCGCGGGCAAGGGTCGCATTGAAGCGGCAGGAGCCTTCTGCGACCAGGCCGCAGGAAGCACTGCAAAAGTCCCCAAAATGCTCAATAAACCCGCTGCCCACACCACCCGTTTCCGCCCGCACATCATCCTCTGCATCAATGCCCCGCTTTCGTTGGCTGCTGCCATGATCAAAAGTTTGCAGCGACCAGCTTATCGCTCTGGGCCTCCCTCTATCTACTGAGGGTGCTGGGCAGCAGGCTCTGCTTGAGCGGTCTTTGTCCCTTTCACGCCCGGCGCGCCCAGTGGGAGCCTGGGCCGAACCAGTTTCTTCACTTCGTTCGAGGTCTCTTTGATCTCGATGTACTGATTCTTGTCTACGCCGGTGAAATGCTGCTTGATTTTGCTTGCCGGCCACGACACATCCAGTGCCAATATCTGCGCATTGTGTCCCAGCCCGATATGTTGCTCTGTCGGGTTGGCGCCGAACGAGCTGCTCTGGCCCTCCACGCGGTAAATCGTGCGCGGCGTCTGGCCGTCGTCCGACACGGTGAGCTTGATCTGCGCCCCCACACCGGAGCGATTGCTCTTCACGCCCACCAGATGCACGTTGATCCAGTCGTTCTTGTTTCCCGGATTCTTGAACACCCGCAGCGCGTGCTCATCGCCCGAAACCATCCCGCCCATATTCGCGACAATCGCTTCATTGCCGCTCCGGTCCAGATCGGCAAATGAGATGCCGTGTCCCTTGTGCAGTTCTCCGGTCCCCGAAGAAGCCGTGATGTCTACGAAAGACTTCCCATCCTTGTTGCGGAACAGTGCGTGCGGCAGCAGCGCCGTGTACGACGGATTGCCGTTTCCAAGGTAAATATCGAGAAAGCCGTCGTTGTCCACATCGCCGAAGTTCGCGCCCATGGTCATGAAGACCTTGTCCAGTCCCACTTTCACGGTCACATCCTCAAAGGTTCCATCGTGCTTGTTCCGGTATAGTTTCATGGTCTCGACGTTGTACGGCTTACCCGTATAACTCAGGATGGATTCACCTACCGGCTGAAAGAAGGTATTTACCAGAAGATCGGGCCAGCCGTCGTTATCGTAATCGAAGAACCACGTCGAAAAGCTGTACCATGGCGCCTGGACACCTGCCAGCCGGCCTACCTCGGTGAATGTACGGTTGCCGTTGTTGTGATACAGAAAGTTCGGTCCACCCCAGTTCGATGCATACAGATCGACAAAGCCATCCTGATCGTAGTCGGCCGCCGTTACGCCCTTCGTAAAGGCCGTCCGGTCGATGCCTGCCGAATGGGAAATGTCTTCAAATGTGCCGTCGCCCTTGTTGCGAAACAGTTGGGCCGGTGCGTTTTCATTGCCGACGAAGAGATCCAGAAAACCGTCGTTGTCGATGTCCGCCCACACCGCGGTATTCGTAGCCGTCGCGACCTTACCCAGGCCGCTCACCACCGTCACATCCGTGAAGGTGCCATCGCAGTTGTTCCGCATCAGCGACAGCCGTGCCGGATGGTTCCATCCTCCGCGCGGGATCAGAATATCCATGCAGCCGTCGTTGTTATAGTCCCCCTGCAAAATATTCAGGGCGCCATACTGGTCGGAGAGTCCGGCCGCGGCCGTTCGATCGGTGAAGGTGCCATCCCCGTTGTTATGTAAGTACACGATCGGATCGCACTCATCCATGCTCGAAGCCACAACATCGAGTAAGCCATTGTTTTCAAAGTCGTCGACAATCACTCCGCCTGCGGCCCGCACGGCATCCAGGCCCACGGCCGGCGCCACATCGACAAAGCGGCCGATGTTCTCCTTCGACTCGAAGATACTTTCTGGAATCAGATATGCCTGCGGAACTCCTGCCGGATATTGCCCCAACGTCACGTAGGCCAGGTTCAACAGCCACTTCACTTCAATGTCGTCCGGATTCTGCGCGAGATATTTGCTGAAGTACTCTATGGCCTGCCTGGAGTCTTCCTTCTTGTCGAAACTGGCTTTGGGGTTTGAGGGAGGAAGGATATCGATATTACTGGGGTGACGATAAATTCCGTTCTCCATTTCGGAAAGATGCATATAGGCCGCGCCGATACTTTCAAGTAGATTGGGAACTTCCTTGGGCGCATACGTCTCGGCAATCTCCAAAGCGATCTTCAGCTCCTTGATGGATGGCTCCATCGTCCCTTTGTCGGCGTAAAGCTGAGCCAGATCCATATGCCCTTGCAGAATGTCGGTAGGTTTGTAGTTCCCCGACTGGCCGGGTTTCAGGACGGCAAGTGCGGTCGACAACCGCTCCACGCTTCTTGCGTAGGATTGTTTCCGGAACTCGCAGGTTCCGTGCATATCCATTTCCCAGCCCTCTGGCTTGGGGTACTTCTGCAGCGACCTGTCCGCCTCAATGGAGCCGTCGAGGAAAGCGCCGTAATGAATGGCCCCGGAAGCGACCAGGGCCTTGAGTCGATTCCCGTTCAAATCCTCTTCAACAGGTGGCTTGGCAAAAATCTTGAGTATGGCAAAGCCCGACGTCACAGGGACGATGCCTGTCATCTGTCCCGTCGTGCGCCCAACCAGCGCATCGCGCAGGGCCGAAGGAAGCTGGGCGGGGCTCACGCGCCCCATGTAGCCTCCCGCGCTTGCGGTGTGGTCGATCGACTTCTCCGCGGCCAGCACGCTGAAGTCCATTCCGGCATTGAGTTGCCGCAGTACATCGACGGCCTCGGCCTCGGTATGTGTCACCAGGATGCCCAAATCCACTTGAGGTGGAGGAGCATCTTCCATCGAAAGAAGATGAGGACTGACGCAGGTAAGCAGGACCAGTACGAGCACAAACCATCCGCTGGAGGATAGAAGCTTTGTGGGGATGTAACTTTTCATCGGTTCCTCAAGTGTTGCCAAAGACTGTCCGGCGGGTTGCTAGTGCTGGAAATTTGTTGAAAGTTTCCCTTGAATGTCGAACCCCGGCGGCTTGTACAACCGGAAAAAGAATTTGGCCAGTCGTCCTGGGACTATGTAGCCTTCAGAATATCCTAGAGATCTTGACCTGCTGTCGGGTCAAGCGGAGTTTCCGCAGGCTTCCTGGATCGAAAAATGCCGCCCCCATCGGGTAAGCTCTTGGGTATGGAACGAATTTGCAGCCAGTGCCGAGCTGTGCTCGCCCAGGAAACCAGGGCGGACTGGTGTCCAGCCTGCGGCGGCGCCTTGATCGAACGGGCCAGCCTCCCGTCCCCGGCTCAGTCCGCCGAACCCGCCGCCGAAGTTGACCATCGCGGCATCGTCCTGCCCCGCCGCCATGCCGTCGGCGGCGTCATTTCCCCGCAGTAAGGCCGCGGGGTTCAAGCCCGCAGGCTCCGGGAGAATCCTACCCCACCGGCTGCACGGTTCCCTTCCCCACCAACTCTTCCAGCCGCTCGATCCAGCCCCTGTCTGCCGCAACGTTCATCCCCGCCGGCTCCAGAATCACCGCGTACTCGCCCTTCTTCTCCAGGTGCAGCATCACCTTGCCCGGTCCCGGCGCAGCTTCCGCCGCACTCTTCAGCGCGGCAAACATCTCCTCCGAAGCCAACTCCAGGTTGATGCGGATCCGCACCCCCTCCGGCAGCTTCACCTGCACCTCCTCCAAGGATTGGATCGAGCTCACCGAAATCTTTGGCGCCGCGTCCTCGTCGCCCATCAGAACCCCGCGCACCAGCACCGGCGCCTCCATCTTCAACTGCCCCGACAGCCGCTCGTAATCCCGCGAAAAGCAGATCAGATCGATCTTTCCCGTCGCGTCTTCCAGCGTTGCCTGCGCGTACAGCTTCTGGTCCCGCTTGCTCTTTCGCACCTGAAGTCCAAGTATCATACCGGCCACAAGTACCTCGTCCGCCGGGTCCAACTGCTGCCCCCACCGCCGCTCCGGCGGCTTCCGCTCCAACGCATCTGCCGTCGAAATCACCCCTGGCAAATTCCTGATCTTCTCCGCGTACTTGTCCAGCGGATGCCCCGACACAAAGAACCCCAGCACCTCCTTTTCGTTGGACAGCCGCTCGCCCTCTTCCCAGTCGGGCACCTTGGGCAAGTCGTCGCCTTTGTGCCCGGCCTTTGGCCCTTCGTCGAAGAGCCCGAAGAGTCCCGTCTGCCCATGCTCCAGGTCCCTCTGCGCCTTTTGCGCCTGCTCCATCGCCTTGTCCACCGCGGCCATCAGCGGCCCGCGCTTGCCCATCGAGTCCAGCGCCCCGGCCTTGATCAGCGACTCCAGCACCCGCTTGTTCATCACCCGCAAATCGACCTTTTCGCAGAACTCCCACAGGCTCGTGAAGTGTCCGCCTGCCTCCTCCCGCGCCTTCATGATCGAATCGATCGCGTTGCCGCCCACATTCTTCACCGCCGCCAGCCCAAACCGGATCGCCTCCCCGTGCGGCGTGAACTGCAACCCCGACACCTGCACATCCGGCGGCTCCACGCTGATCCCCAGTTCCTTGCACTCGGCAATGTACTTCACCACGTTCTCCGGCTTCGACGTTTCCGACGTCAGCAGCGCCGCCATGAACTCCACCGGATAGTGCGTCTTCAAATAGGCTGTCTGGTACGAGACCAGCCCGTACGCCGCCGAGTGCGACTTGTTGAAGCCGTAGCCGGCAAACTTCTCCATCTGGTCGAAGACCTCGCCCGCCGTCCCCTCCGGATGTCCCAGCGCCGCCGCGCCGCTCATAAAGCGGTCCCGCTGCTTGGCCATCTCTTCCGGCTTCTTCTTGCCCATCGCCCGGCGCAGCAGGTCGGCCTCGCCCAGCGAGTAACTCGCCAGCACGTTGGCAATCTGCATCACCTGCTCCTGGTAGACGATCACCCCCAGCGTCTCCTTCAGCACCTTCTCCATCTGCGGCAGCATGTACTCCACCTTGCGCCGCCCCCACTTGCGCTCGATAAAGTCGTCCGTCATCCCGCCCTGGATCGGCCCTGGCCGGTAAAGCGCCGTCAGCGCCGTCAAATCCTCTAGCTTGTCCGGCTTGTAGCGCCGCAGCATGTCCCGCATCCCGCTCGACTCGAACTGGAAGACCCCCGACGTCAGCGCCTGGTGAAAGACCTTCTTGTAGGTCGCCTCGTCGTCCAGCGGAATCGCCTCAATGTCCAGCTTCTCGCCCCGGTTCTTCTCGATCAGCTTCAGGCAATCGTCGATCACCGTCAGCGTCGTCAGCCCCAGGAAGTCCATCTTCAGCAGGCCCATCTTGTCCACTGACTTCATGTCGTAGGCGGTCACGATTTCGTCGTTCTTGGTCCGCACCACTGGAACCAGCTCGGTCAGCGGCCGCGGCGCAATCACCACCGCCGAGGCGTGAACCCCCTGCCCGCGCACCAGCCCTTCCAGCTTCTTCGCCGTATCGATCAGCTCCCGGATGTGCTCATCCGTGTCGTAGATCTTGCGCAGATCCGGCACATCTTCCAGCGCCCTGTCGATGGTCATGCCTACCGTCGCCGGAATCAGCTTCGCAATCCGGTCCACGTCCCCATACGGCATGTCCAGCGCCCGCCCGCAATCCTTGATCGCCGCCTTGGCCGCCATGGTGTTGAAGGTGATGATCTGGCTCACCTGCTCGCGCCCGTACTTGCGCACCACGTAATCGATCACTTCGCCGCGCCGGAGCTGGCAGAAGTCCACGTCGATATCGGGCATGGACACGCGCTCCGGGTTCAGAAAGCGCTCAAACAGCAGCACGTTCTGCATCGGGTCGATGTTCGTGATCCCCATCGAGTACGCCACCAGCGAACCGGCGCCCGATCCGCGCCCCGGTCCCACCGGAATCCCGTTGTCCTTGGCATACTTGATGAAGTCCCACACAATCAGGAAGTAGCCCGAGTACTTCATCTGCCGGATGATGCCGATCTCGTAGTTCAGCCGCGCCTCGTACTCGGCCACCGGCGTCTTCAGTTGTCCCTTGCTCTCCAGGCGCCTGATCGCCGTCTCCAGCCGCATCTTGAAGCCGTTCCGGCAAATCTCCTCGAAGTAGCTGTCAATCGTGTGCCCCTCCGGCACCGCAAACTGCGGCCAGGGATTGTCCACCTTGTGCAGCTTGAAGTCGCACCGCTCGGCAATCTCCATGGTCCGCGCCAGAACCCCCGGCGTATCCGGAAACAGCCGCTCCATCTCGTCCGCGCTTTTCACAAAAAACTGGTCGCTGTCGAATCGGAACCGGTTCGCGTCGTGCACCTTCGAGCCGGTCTGCACGCACAGCATCACGTCGTGGGCATGCGAGTCCTCCCCGCACAGGTAGTGCGAGTCGTTGGTCGCAATCATCGGAATCCCCAACTCCTTCTCCAACCGGAAAAGGTCGTTCTGGATCTTCTTCTCTTCCTTCAGCCCCTGGTCCTGGATCTCCAGGTAGAAGTTGCCCTTCCCAAAGATGTCCTGGTATTGCAACGCCACAGCCTTGGCCTTCTCAAAGCGGCCCGCGCCCAACTCCTCGCACACCTCGCCGCTCAGGCACCCCGAAGAGCCAATCAGCCCCGTCGAGTGCGCCGCCAAGAACTCCTTGCTGATCCGCGGCTTCCTGTAGAACCCATGTAGCGAAGCCTCCGACGTAATGCGGATCAGGTTCCGGTAGCCCTCTTCGTTCTCCGCCAGCACCAGCAGGTGGTTGTAGTGGTCGTTCGGCGTCTCGGCGCGATGGTCCTCGGCCTTGCACACGTACAGCTCGCAGCCCAGGATCGGCTTGATCCCCTTGGCCTTGGCCGCGTCAAAAAAGTGCACCGCCCCGTAAATGTTCCCGTGGTCGGTCATCGCGACCGACTTCTGTCCCAGCGCCGCCACCCGGTCCACGAGCTTGGTAATGTCGCAAGCCCCGTCCAGCAGCGAGTACTCCGTATGCAAATGCAAATGTGTGAATTCAGCCATGGCATCTTCGATTCTAGCCGTCCACCCACCCCGCCATCCCACCCAATCGCCGGTTGAAATTCTGGCTGCTTGAGGAAAACGTGACGGGCGTCCCCAGATGCCGGGAGAAGTAAGCACGACCACTGAAGATGGATGGCGGGTGGCCCAAGTGTCAGGGGAAGTAATTTCAACCCCTGAAGATGGGTGCCCCAGGTGCCTCGCATTTGGGCACCTGGGATACCACAGACCTCGCAGTCCTAATTCCCCCTTCCTCGACATCTGCTGGAATTTGTTGTACGGCGGGTGGCCCAAGTGTCGGGGGAAGTAATCACAACCACAGAAGATGGGTGCCCCAGGTGCCTCGCATTTGGGCACCTGGGATACCACAGACCTCGCAGTCCTAATTTCGGTAGTGGGTCAGTTTGCTTTTCCACAGACTCGGGTGGTGTCCTATTAGCGCGTTGCTGCCCCTCGGCTTTGGTATCGTTCTTGCTGAGGTGAAGCGATGAAAACCAGAATTGCCTTAATCGTCTGCCTTTTAGCAGCAGTCTCCACATGGGCCTATATCCGCGTCAATGCCCAATCAACCGTCCCCTCGACTCCACCGCACCAGTGGGCCGCCTCGCAAGAGACACCGTATGTCCTTACACCAGGTCCAAATGGACGCTATCAACTGATCGCCGCCACAATTGACACTCTATCGCCCACTCCAGAACAAACCGTTATAAGGATTGATTCGCAGACCGGAAAAGCGTGGAGGTTAGTCAATCTGGCAGACCCGTCTGGAATACCAGGGGTGGTTTCGTGGATGCCTGTTCAGGAGAGTGATCTCAAACCGAACTGAAAGCTAGTTGCGCTACACTTCTGACAATGAAGAAGCCGCCCCTGGCAGGGCGGCCTCTCCGATCTTGTGCGGACACACAAATCATGACATGGAGTGTGTCCAAATGCAAGAAGTATTCAAGGCTCCAGCCGCAGCGCGTTCACTCGGGACGCATCCAGTTCTACAGAATGATCCTCTGTACATGCAATTGTCAGGTTGGCCTTTAGTAAAAGGCTGGCTACGATTTCTGGCGTTCCGTCTGTCGAATACTTGGTGTATATGGAATGGCGCTGCCCGCAGCTTTGCTGGGCACATTCGTATTCAATCATCCAAAGAGAGGCTGGCTGTAGACCTGGGCCCAGCTCCGGTACTGACTCCAGATGGATCGCTGATAGACCAACCCGGCACACGCGCACGTGTTGCCAGCATAGAAAATCTATCGGCCAAATATCCGTGGATTGATATCGTTGACCGTCGAATCTTCCTAATGGGCTTTGACGCGGGAGAACAAACTCATGATCGCTGCCATGTGAATGAAACTGACAGACAGGTAGAATTGCCGTCATAATTAGCTCCTTGTGCTTTGTGCGCCATCATAACGCCTTATGCGGTGAGGAGATCAGAAATCTCCCACACCCGGCCCGTCAGTCCGCTTTCCATTGCCGGCGTAACCTTCAACGTTTGGTGGACTCGGCAGAAGTTGTAGTACGCAAACCACAACGAGTATGGCGGGTGGCCCACCCTTCTTTTGCTTCTCCTGTCCCGACCATAAATGCTGGGTGCCCCATCCTTCCCGCGTTTTTTGCGGGAAGGGTGGGAGACCACGAACCCCTCATAGACTTGTCATCCTGAGCGACCGGAGCGAAGCGAAGGGAGTCGAAGGATCTGCATTTCGTCTCTGCGACACCATCACCTCGATCCGCTCATCAAGGGCGAAGAAGCTGAAGGAGATCCTCGGATGAAAACCGAAGAGATTGAGATCGTCCGCGGCAGTGGCAATGTTTTCCGCGACTTGGGCCATGCCAGCCCCGACGTCGAGCAATTGAAAGCCATTCTCGCCGCCGAAATCATCAGGACGCTGGACCGCAAGCAACTGACCGTTCGCGCCGCCCACACCCAAACAGGCATTGCCGCGGCCGACTTCTCCCGCATCCGCAACGCCGATCTGGGCCGCTTCACGCTGGACCGCCTGGTTTCCATCGTCAACCGCCTCGGCTCCCGCGTCGAGGTCCAGGTCAACTTCCACGTTGTCGAGACCTGCACCCAGGCCGTCGCCTGAGACTGAACAGGCTGCGGAAAACTCATCTCGGTGAAGGGTACGGGATTCAGCCCGTACATAAACCCTGCAAAATCAACGATCCTTTAGGCCCGAGGAATGTTTTTCGCTGGCTTCGCTCCAAAGTCGGCCTTTTTTCGCATCCTGTTTAGCCCCTGCGAGCGCGTGCCCCACCCTTCTTTTGCTTCTCCCGTCCCGGCCACAAAAACTGGGTGACGGTTGATATATCGTCGGCGCGGTCGGCCTGGATCGGCTAAGCTTTATTCATAATCATTCAGAGGCTTTATTCATAATCATTCAGAGGAAGGTAAGTTCTGGCTATGCATTCTGTTCAAGACAAAACCTGCCCGGAAGGTAATGATCACGAACAACACCCCGACACCAGCAAGGAAGCGCTAAAGTTAATCATTCGCTACCGAACCAAAAAAATCAGTGCCTTCCTTGGCAGCTCGACTTTAGACATTCTTGAGCTCGGTGTTGGGTCAGGAGTTAACCTTGTTAATTTACCGGCCCGTCGTCGCGTGGGTGAGGATCTGACGCCTGGCTATGCCGTTTATCTACGGAAACACGGCGTGGAATTCGTCTCTGGTCTGTCGCAGCTCTCTGGGCAACAATTCGATATCGTGATCCTGTCGCATGTGATGGAGCATCTGCTGGATCCGGCCAAGAAGCTGGTAGAAATCGGTTCATTGCTTAAGCCGGGGGGGAAGCTACTGCTAACCGTACCATTGGAACCCCCTGCCCGCACCGTTTCTTTGAAAGACAATAACCATAATCTATTTTCGTGGAATGTTCAGACTCTGAGTGAATTCCTGAAAGCTTGTGGCTATTCCGCCGGCTCCTTCCGAGTTAGAAGGTACGGATATGACAATTTCGCGGCGGAACTGGCTGTTCGCCTTAAATGTGGATGGCTACTTTATAGGTGTCTGCTTCTGCTGTTGCGGATAGTTCGACCGCGCTACGAGATACAGGCCGTTGCTGGTTTTTAATTCGAGGTCCCAACAGAATCTCACTCGGAGTCGTGCCCCCAATTCTTGGCGAATGGCTCACCCTCCTTTCGCCCTTCCGATCCCGACTACATAAGCCGACTGCCCCATCCTTCCCGCACTTTTTCCGGGAAGGGTAGCAGACCACGAACCCTCATACACCTGTCATTCTGTCGGCTGGAGCGAAGCGAGTCGCTTTTTGCAGATAATTACCGTCCACGAGCGCAGAATCAGAGTAGGGAAAAAGGACCAAAAACACAATCGGAAACAGGCCGCGGACCGCAATTTACAGTCCCGACCCCACCCCCTATCGTATAAATGCCACTTTTCGCCCCTCCTTCCGCCTATAACTTC
>Ga0255354_1000046_pt1 | contig 72925 bp, 55 predicted proteins | sample HBST50metaG_FD_189942 | JGI IMG/M metagenome (GOLD analysis project Ga0255354, IMG submission 189942) | Peat soil microbial communities from Stordalen Mire, Sweden - H.B.S.T50 | ecosystem: Environmental > Terrestrial > Soil > Wetlands > Peat | place: Sweden: Norrbotten County, Stordalen Mire...
GAACAATAGCAGTGGTCGGAAGGTGGGTGCGGATCCACTCACAAGCCTTCAGATCCGCAGAGCTCACGTAAGCAGTGTTACGCCTATCCAGAATATTCGATGCGCCAACTATGTCAGTCATGAAGGTGGGTACGGCCAAAGCAATCGTGGCCAGCACTAACCATTTCCTTGCTGGAGTCAGCTTGGCGTGCTCGAAGAACCAGGCAGTTCCTGCCAGGAGTACGACGGGCAGCAATCTGTTACCTATCCTGAAGTGTGGAAGTTGACCCACCCCAACGAATAGGTCGCAAAAGACTGCCATAGCGGCGATCAATCCAAGAGAGAAGGCTCGGAGCCGGCTGCTTTTCCACAGAAATGTCAGCCCGAGCAAGCCCAGTAAAAGCATGGGGCCATACTCAAGTACGTATTGCAGAACTCCAAACTTCAGACCCCACCAGTACGGAGCTATAGAGACAAGACTTCCGCTTGAGAGACCAATCATCCGAGCTACAAAAAACGTAGCCCATAGAGTGCCAGCGATCGAAGCGACGACTAGCGATTGGGACCAAAGCTCCGGGATGGTCCAATGGCCCCATAGCCGCATGAGTTGTATAGCCGCGAACCAAGCAGCCAGAGTCAACCCCAACCAGGAATCTATGCCAAACTCAACTCCGATCGCGAGACCGAGGAAACAGCTCAGAGCAAATCCTAACCGTTGATTTGCAGATAATACAGCGGTGAGAACAAAGAGAAACACCGCAAGTGCGAGGATTGCCTGCGGTTCGACCATGAACAGCCGCTGGAACAGGTGAGAGACGCTTCCGAATGCGAATTGACTTTCCAGCCTGGTTGCAAGGGAAGCGGGCAGCAAACGAGCAAAGTGATGGGCGATAACAAACCACCCATAATAGCTGTAGCCGACCAGCGCAACGACGGCGGTGGCGGCTAGCGCTCTCGCGGACTTGGCGAACAACCGCCAAAACGCCAAAAGGCAGCTGACAAACACAAGATCCAGCATAACTTCTGTAACCACCAAAATCTCTTGCAGATGTACGGCCTGCTTGCAGAGGCTATAAGAAAACGCAGGCAGCGTGTACCCAACCAGATACATCTGCAGCGGCACGCCGGCCATGTGCATGTGGTCTATCGGAAGACCAATGGTGATTGAAGCGGCATACGCCGAGCGCAAAATGAAGTCAAAGCCGAATAACCATGTATATGCATGTCCATAGGGAGTGAGTTCACCAACCCGAGAAAATGGGATTGTTACGAATCCCAAAACCGTGAGCCCCATACATCCCAGAACACTATAGTCAGAAGCCGTCCAGGGCCGCAGGGTAGGAAGCAAAGGAGAGCGGCGCTGCCGCAAGGCATAAAGTCCTGCCAGCGTCGCCATGACCAGGAGTGCAGGAATGATTGCAGATACTGACCAGTGTCCAAGATAACCCAGCATCAGCGCGACATAGCCGCTGAGCATCAATCCGAGAGGCACTCCGAATATGAGAGATTCAGGTTGCTGCCGCACATTCCAACCAAACAGAGCCATCCCGATGAAAACCCCAGGAAGCGCCATGAGGAAGAAGGCCGAAAAGGTGGCGATAACTCCAAGGGCCGGTGATAGCCGAAAGCAGAGAGTGATTGCAAAGATCGCGACAAAGGTCAGCAAGATGTAGGGCGTGGCAGTACTCAGCGTCCAGCGCGGCACAAGGGGCGGCCTGCGCGAAGAAGAAACCGTCATCGTTGTCCTCTCTCGATTCGGTTAAAAGAAGCCAACTCCGAGATTCGCCGAAGCCGGCGTTCAAGACCCCGGAGCACTGAGTTGTACCTGTGACAGTTGCTTATCCCCTTAGAGTATATTGGGCGTCATCCTACCGGGCAACAGGATTCGCAGTTGGGCTGCGCGAAGCGTTATGACAGAGGCATAGCTTTTGCGGGTCCGTCCGATTGCGGGAGCCGGGATCTGCCGCATTTAACTGTACGGGCTCAGGCCGATCAAACCTTGACGATTTGAAGCCGGAGATTTCAGCAGCTTGGCAGCCTGACGCGCCTGGGGCCTCGCTGGTCTTCGAAGAGGAGCCACTTTCCTGAGATTGGGGTACAATCGACGGTAGCAGCATCTATGCGGGTCGTTCCTGCCTTTGCCGCCATTCGGAGGAGGGTTTCGGCTGTGAAATTCCTTCCGTTTGCGCCCAAAGATCCCATCAATCAAGGCCGAACATAATGGGATTTGTCCTAAGTATTCTCTATTTCATTACGTACTACCTCGGTCCGTCCACCGTATTCGGCTCGCTTGCAGCCTATAACGTCGCATTGATTATTGCTGCTCTGGCTATCGCGGCCTCCCTCCCTGCGCTCCCGCGGTCCTTCATCCTGAAAACACCTCAGTCCTTGGCGCTGGCAGGATTGGCAGTAGCAGTTTTCTTATCCGTTCTGGCAACCGGTTGGGTCGGAGGAGCATTCACGGCTTTCCAGAGATTCATCCCCGGCGCTTTCGCGTACTTCCTTGTTTGCCTCCACTGCAACACCAGGAAGAAACTGCAAATCCTCGTTCTCGTGCTGCTCTCCGTATCCCTTTTTGTGATCATCGAGGGAAATTTAGAACTAACTCATAGTGCTTCCCCACGAGGGTCGGAAACCTTGCCTGGTGATATCACTGCTACTGTCACCCTGAATACACCCGTTTGGAATGCCCAGCATCCTTATCTGCTGGCTCAGCAAGCTGTTTCTAACGAATGGATTTATCGCATCAGAGGCATGGATCAAATCAGCGATCCGAATGACTTCGGGCAGTTGTTAGTATGCGTGGTTCCCCTGGTCTTCATCTTCTGGCGCCCAAAGAAACGTGTCCGGAATACTCTGGTGGTGCTCTTGCCCGTCTGTGGATTACTCTACGGGACATTTCTCACGCACTCGCGCGGCGCCCTGTTCTCTCTTATGGCTATGGTGATTGTGGCTGGGCGACGCCGAATTGGGACAGTACCTGCTCTTTTGCTGGCCGGAGGGTTGTTCGTTGTAGCGTTTGCGAACGGCTTTACCGGCGGGCGCGATATATCTTCGGGATCAGGTCGAATGGTGCTTTGGGCGGAGTCAATTGGCCTGTTAAAATCTCATCCCCTCTTCGGAGTTGGCTTTGGGGAAATTGCGGACCATATGGATCAGACTTCGCACAATTCGATTATGGTCTGCGCGGCGGAAACTGGAATGTTGGGATTATACTTCTGGTCGATGTTCCTTTTTTCGACGCTAAGAGACACTCTAACACTCGCCTCACCTGAAAAGGTAAGTGAAGGAGAGCCGAATGCGCCCGCGAATGGGCCTTCGGAGTATGCGACACGACCGAAAGAGTTGATCGAAAAGTCTGAAATTATCCGCTTGGGCCAATTGTTGACTCTATCCTTTACTGCATTTCTGACGGCAGGTTTTTTTCTCTCGCGCGCCTTCGTTCTTACATTGTTTCTCCTGGGCGGGATAGCCGAAGTAATCTACCAATGGGCGCTCCAGCGCGGGATGGTCTCTGAGCGGTTGAAGCTGGGTCGGGTGATGTTATACTCCGCTCCCCTATCAATAGCGCTTGTGGTGGGTGTCTACATCTTTATACGAATCGGGATTCTCTTGTGATCTACCCTGTGGAGAGAGATTGCGGGAAGGCATCTGAGATTCCCAACTAACATCAGAGCTGCACTGCTGGAGGTTCAATCACCGACATGAAAATTGCTCACATTGTTGACAGCATGGAGATCGGCGGTGCCGAGATGCTCGTCTTGCTGATGAGCCGTCTGCAACGTGAGCAGGGACACGACCCTTCGGTGTATGCCATCGCCGGCCTGGGTCCCCTCGGTGAAAAGCTGCGCAAAGAAGGCTTCACCGTGGAAGCGAACCTGGGACAGCACTTTCTTGGTTCTTCGCGAAACTTTTACCAGATCTTCAAGCAAGCGCGTCCGGATGTAGTTCACCTTCATAACCCAACTCCGACGATCTACGCAGCTATGCCTGCCCGCATGGCCGGAATCCCCAGCATTGTGTCCACGCGCCATAGCCTCGTGGCGCCGCCGCATCGGAAGACCGTGGAGTTGAAGTACGCCGTTGCTGCCAGATGCTGCGACTGGGTCGTCGGCATCTGCGATGCCACAGTCAATAATCTGAGACGCTTGCACACCGTTTCAGCGCGAAAGATCGTGCGCGTTTATAACGGCGCGGCCCCGCTCCAGCGGGTGGCGCAGGCACATTGGCCAGACAAGGGCGGATTCACACTGGTTTACGTCGGCCGACTGGAGCCGGTGAAAAACCACGCATTACTGCTCAGGGCCTTCAGCCTCGCGCTTGCATCCATGCCGGATCTGCGCCTCTGGATGGTTGGCGACGGCAGCGAGCGCACCGCACTGGAAGGGCTCTCCGCGGAGTTGAATATCTCTGCGCAGGTGAAATTCTGGGGCCAGAAACTCGATGTGGCTCCATTCTTCTCCGCGGCCGATGCCTTCATCATGTCTTCCAGCTCGGAAGGACTTCCCATGTCGCTTCTGCAAGCCTTCTCTCTGGGATTGCCTGCCATCGTTACTGATGTGGGCGGAATGGCGGAAGCTGTACGGCTCGCGCAAGCAGGGTTCACAGTGCCAGTATCGGACCCGGCCGGGATGGCCGCCGCGATTGTCCAAATGGCGGGCGGCGATGCGGAACGGCAGCGATTCTCGGCCAATGCGAGAGACGCGTTTCAATCGCGATTTACACTTGAAGCTATGGTCGATGCGTACATGGATCTTTATCGCAACACTGCTCGGACTATGCTTCCGCAGCCTCAGCGCAAGGCGACCGTCGTTCGATGAGCCTGCTTGGAGCGAGCGCTTTCCTTTTGGCTGAAGAAGGTTATGACGGTGCTCTCACATATTCTCTCAGCGACAAAAGTTTGCTAATGCTTCTTCTTTTCGGCGGCGCGCTGCGCGCTCCCTGCCTCCGGGAGCACGCGGAAGGAATCATCGAGGCTGCATAGAAAGTTGAATCGCAAGATATACCAGAGGGCCGCGATGCCATCCTTCATTCCGATCTTTTTTCCTTCTTCGTAAGTCCGGCCGTGATAGGAGATAGGAACTTCGTAGATTGCAACGCCAAGTTTCGCCACTTTAGCTGTGACTTCGATTTCGAAGCCAAACCCATTGCTGGTGATCGTCATATTGCGGATAATCTCGCCGCGAAACGCCTTGTAACAGGTTTCAACATCGGTCATATTGATGTTCGTGCACAGGTTCGAAAGAAATGTCAGCGCTTTATTGCCGAGATAGTGGTAAAAGTACAGCACACGCGACGCCTTGCGCACCAGAAAGCGCGAACCATAAACCACGTCGGCGTAGCCCTCCACGATAGGAGCGATCACGTCGCCGATCTCCGCGGGGTCATATTCCAAATCGGCATCCTGAACGATGACGATTTGGCCTGTCGTCAGCGAAAACCCCGTCTTCAGCGCCTCGGTCTTGCCCTGGTTGCTGGAATGGTGGGCCACTCTGATCGTCGGATGCTCTGCGGCAAGCCGGTTGGCGATTGCGAGCGTTCCATCGGTGGAACAATCGTCCACGATGACGATTTCACCGGCATTTGGAACCGCCAGCAGGCGCGCGACGATTTCAGGCAACGTAGCTTCTTCGTTGTAGGCTGGCACAACAATGGAAAGCAATGGCTGGCAGTCAGCAGGAGCGCTCATTCAAAATCCTTTTTGACAATCTTCCGGGTGCACGAAATGTGTTCGATAGATGGATTGCTTCTATCTTCTCACCCCACCGCTTCTATTCGCGCCGCCACTGCGCAGACTTTCGGCATTTTCGGAAATAGTCTGAACTCGCAAGGGTTGTAAATGTGGGTTTTACTTCCACCCCAGCGACGAAGACCTGTCGCCGGGGACCCTTGTCAGCGAAAAACCCACTCAGCGGTTGTGCTTTCGGTCTGCATCATTTCCGAAAATGCGTTGTACGGAAAAGACGCTTGCCGCGTCATCGATTCCGCACACAGTCATCGGTCAATCTGATTGGCGTTCCCATTTGGACAATTTCAAAATCCGTCACCTTCAGATCCGCCAAATCGCGGGTACCAAAATCCATATCGGCGTACTTTGCTTTCGTGTCCGCGTCGCTCTGCGCCGTAAGTGCGATATTGCCGCCGTCTGACAGAAACATTCCGTACTTCTGCATGGCTCGCGCGACAACCTGCGCCGCAGGCGTCAATTGCGACATATCGAACGAAGCTTTCAGGCGGAAGCGCGCGCCCATCGGTGGAGCGGTAACCGGCCCGCGCGGAGCGCCGGCGTGCGTAGCTGGATGCACAAAAACGTGTGCGCGAATCCGCGGGTTGGGAAGAATAAAACGAATGGCGTGGTCGATTCTTCCGAGAGCGAGTTCGTCGGCGGTGAAGAGCAGTGGAGCAAGGGGTAAGCCAGCGGCGTCGGTGCTGGAGCATTGATCTCCTCGCCCCGAAGGCGGATAAATGCGGTTGAGGTCCCATACAGAATTGCCGAGCCCCGAGAGAGCGCCATCCGCGTAGTTGGCCTGGTAGACTTCATAGAGTTTGCCCTGGCTACGGTCAACCACGATGAGATGGCAATCGTTATCACCGGAGCACTGATAGCCGGTCTGCCCTTCCACGCCGCCACCGGCAGGAAGGGGAATCGTCGAGATTTTATCGGAATCGGCAACGCCAAACCCTGGAGATTCGCGAAAGGGAACTCGTGGAGTGGAGGCGTCCGCATTCATTACCCGGAGGCTGAAATCGACGCGCATCTTTCCGGTTCCCCATCCGCCCGCATCCGCGAGCCAGGCGATGATTGTTGAAGACTGGGGATCGAGCGGAGCGTGACTAATATCCTGCGTCCAGATGGCGCCAGGGGGGAAATAGGGCGCAGGCGCGGCGATATGATCCAGCTTCGCTGCCCGCACATGGACGATGTGGCTGTGAAGACCGTAGCCAGTCGTGATGGCTCCGATTCCCAGTAAGGAAATGAACAGCACCTTCGAGTGGTTCATGACGGTCTGATGCTCCTCTCATTGATTTCAATCTTTCAAAGGAATTCTACACCCGGTCATTTCCGGTGGCAGTTGGCAGCGGCGTCGGCGGCGTGGGGCTCGCCGTCTCAGGAGTTGTAGTCGGCTTTCCCGGCTCATGAGAAGTCCATATCTTCCAAAGCGGGCCACGCGTGACAATGAATTTATAGAACCCGACGATAGCGGCCGCTTCGAGTATGAGCACCGCGCTGGCTGGAGGAGCAACGCGATGAAGCACCGGTATCCTATAGCGCAGCCCGGCGATAGCAACAAGCAAACCAAAAATCTGAAGAGCGGCAAATGCGGCAAACATAAGCGATCCGCCCGAAAGCGCCAATGTGGAGATAAGCAATAGAATCAAAAAGTAAGGAGCCACAAGGCGCATGACCTTGTGCGAGACAAGCTGAAAGAGAACCGGATTCCTCGGAGAAAGCGTCCACGGCGCAAGACGGAATAGTTGGAAGTTCCCCGCCAGTGTGCGCACCTTCCGATGAAATTCTTCTCCAATTTTCTTGGGCCAGATGTCGTAGACGTAAGCCTGCGCATCAAGGACCGACCGATAACCCTGGCGGATGATTGAAAGCGGCTGGAACATGTCATCGAGAATCATTCCGGCGGGCTGTGGCACGAAAAGCTCGCGGCGAATCGCGTAGAAGCCGCCATAGACGCCGACCGGGGAGCCGCAAATCGACTCACATGTCCTGATCCACTTTTCATAGCGCCAGTAGAACCCGCTGACAGCCGCGGAGGCGTCGTCGTGTGCTCCAGTTCGCAGAATCAGTTCGCCGGCTATGCAACCGACCTTCGGGTCGGCGAAGTTATTAACAAGCTGCTGAATCGCGCCCGGAGCAATCTCCGGCCGGATGTCCACGAAGAGGATCACGTCAGCCGTGGCTTTCGCCACGCCGGCATTGACGGCAACCGCCTTGCCGCTATGCTCGGCGAGAATGACGGTGGTAAGACGCGGATGGCGTTGGTGGGTCAGCAATTCCGCCGTACCGTCGGTCGAGCCGTCGGAAACGATGATGATCTCTTTGATGCCGGGGTAGTCGAGCCCAAGCAGATGCTCGATCTTGCGCGGGAGCAGCGCGGCGCCGTTATGCACCGCAAGCACAATACTCACACTGGGGGAGATCGGGGCGACGATCCATGGCCGTGGCCGCAGCCGGGCGAGCACCCACATCAGCACGGGATATCCCAGATAGGTGTAGAGGATGCCGATCATCGACAGCCAGAAGACAATCCTCACTGCGCGCCCCTTCGCAGAATGATGGTTTTAATTGTCTCGAACATGATCAGCAGATCGAGGCCGATCGACTGATGCTTGACGTAGTAAAGATCGTACTCAAGTTTATGCTTGGTCTCTTCCAGGCTTGCGCCGTATCGGTAGCGCACCTGCGCCCAGCCGGTAATCCCAGGGCGAATCATGTGGCGAAGGTCGTAAAAGGGAATCTCCTGGCTGAGCCATTGCACAAATTCCGGGCGTTCCGGACGGGGGCCGACAAAAGCCATATCTCCGCGAAGAACGTTCCAGAGTTGGGGAATTTCGTCGAGCCGGGTATTGCGCAAATACCTGCCGATCCGAGTGACGCGGGGGTCGTCCTTGGCCGCCCACACGGCTCCATTCGCTTCAGAGTCTTGCCGCATGGTGCGGAACTTGTACGCGGTAAACAGAAGCCCGCGTTGTCCGACACGCGTCTGGCTGAAAAAAATGGGTCCGGGCGAAGAGAGACGCACCGCAAGAATTATCAATGGCAGGAATGGGAGGCAGATGGTTAGTGCGATAAAGGAAACCGCGAAAGAGAGCAGGCGCCGGAAGAGCTGTTGCGAGGTGCTCATGCGGAAGCCTTCCGTAAAGATGAGAACGCTTGGATTGAGTCCGTCCAGCGGTAGTTTGCCCGACAGCCGCTCCATGAGCGAGCTGGAATTCTCAATGACTACGCCGCAGAGGCGAAGGTCAAGCAGTTCTCGAACGGGCATCGATTCGCGACGGTCTTCCATAGCAACAACAACGCGATCAATGCCGGGCCGCGGGCCGCGAAAGGCACGAAGTTCGGCTGAGAAGCGCTCGGCTTGTCCGGGGCCTTCGCTTTCGCCTTTCCATCCTATGACTTCCATGCCTGCGTCGCGGCTGGCCCGCAGTAGCTCGACGACGGCGCGCGCCCGCTTGCCGCAGCCCAGAACATAGACTCGCTCCTGAAACATGGGAAGGCCAATGATCCACTCATAAACCCCGCGCCAGAGAACGAGAAGAACCGCAAGAATGACGATTCCTACAGATAGAACATAAGGGCCGAAATCGAACTCAGGGAAGCAATAAACCAGCCCGGCGAGGACAAAAGACAGCACGCTGAGAACCAGCAACAAGCGAAAATATATCTCCCAATCCTCGGAGATGCGCCGTGGTTCATATAGGTCGAAGTAATAGGTGAGAAGCAGGGTGAGGACGGTAATGCCCGCGATTTTCAGCAAGCCGTTCTCATAGATCAGAACAATGTATGCATCTGGACCCACGAGTAAAGTGGTGGCCAGCAGAAATGAGCCGCTAACGAGGAGCACCTCGCAAAGAAGCAGCACCAGGGTCCGAGTCGGATAATAGACATTGAATAGTCTGATCATCCTGGCCGCCGCTTATCCTTTCCCTTCGGCGATCCGCTGCTGGCGTCCTGCTGGCCATAGTCGTAGTAGTACGAGGTGCGGCGCGGAGCGTTTCGGACCGCGTTCAACACGAAGCCGAGGATACGCGAATTCGAGAAGGCGGTCTGCGCGCGCTGCGCGACATTGAAAGGTGTGGTTGCACTGCGAGCAACAAGCAACACCGCATCCGCGGCTCGGGCCAGGTCGACCGCGTCAGAAAACGCGAGCACGGGTGGGGAGTCGATCAGTATCCAGTCAAAATGCGGCGAAAGGGCCGCTACCAACTCTTCGATGCGATGATTGGCGACGAGCTCCGAGGCATTGTCGCCGCCCGCTCCGGCGGGGATAAACGCGAGATCGGGGATGGCGTGCATGATGCCGGCTTCAACGACACGGGGATTCTCGTTGCGCTGCACGATGTCGCTCACCTCTGCGGTTCCCGCGAGATATTCCGTGAGCCCCGGCGTGCCGGGAGCGCCCAGAATTGCGTGAAGCGAGGGGCGGCGCAAATCGGCGTCAATCAGCAGGACGGTGTTGTTCCGGTTGCGCGCCAGGCTGACCGCCAGATTCGCCACCACAAAGGTCTTGCCCTCCCCGGGCATACCGCTACTGACAAGGATAGTCTTCAGCGGATTTTGATCTCGAAACTGGTAGATTTGCGAGCGCAGCCCGCGAAACTGCTCGATGCCTTCGCCTCGGTCTCCAAGCGTTGGGAGGGAAACAAGGGACGGCTTCCATGTATGCAGAACGGTGTTCTCAAGGCTGACGCCAGCCTCGATCGGCGCCAAATCCTCTGAACCGGACGCAAGATACGGCTCCGCATTTTCTGTTGCGTCCTTTCCCTGGACGGCTTGCCGCTCAAGGTCAGCCCTTTGAAGTGCATCGTATATGCGGCTCATATTTCACGTTCCTTCAGTGAATTCGTGCCGTCGGCGACGGGCGTTATGCTGTTATGCATATTGGTTTCCATAGTGCGCTTCATCAACACCTGCATGGCTGGGAACGAGATCGTGAAAGGATGCTCCGCGAGATCGAGTTCCAACCCGACCGATTCGACAATGTGCGCCGGAATCGGCTTGATTTGTTCGGCATAAGCATCTACCAAGGCGTGTTCGCAGATCAGATTAATGATGCGGGGAATTCCCTTCGAGTAGCGATAGACAAGTTCCGCGGCCTGGGGCAGAAACACCTGCTGGCTGGCACCGGCGATGCGCAGTCTTTCTTCGATGTAAGCCTGCGTCTCTTCGGCGTCCAGCGGATTGGTTCTGCACCACAGAGAGACACGCTGGCGAAGCTGGCGAAGGTTAGCATTGTAAAGTTTTTCTTCGAATTCAGGCTGCCCGGAAAGAACAATCTGCACCAGCTTCTCTGAAGCGGTCTCGAGATTAGTCAGCAAACGAATCTCCTCGAGAAGCTCCCAGGAAAGGTCTTGTGCTTCATCCACCACGATGGCGCACAACTGATGGGCGCGGAAGCGCTCGATGAGCCAGCTATTAAGCTGCAGAAGCATTGCCGACTTCGTCCGCGTCTGCGGAGGAATGCCAAAGTCGGTGAGCACCACTTCAAAAAAATCGAGTACTTCCAGACGCGGATTGGAGACAAAAGCCGTCGAGATGCGCCCTTTGGCGAATGTGTCCAGAACTGACCTGAGCAGAGTTGTCTTTCCCGTGCCAACTTCTCCCGTCATCACCACAAAGCCTTTGCGCGCCGCGATGCCGTATTGCAGGCAGGCAAGCGCCTCCCTGATCTGCGGCCTCAGGAAGAGAAACCGCGGGTCGGGACTGGCTCCGAAAGGTAGGGCGCGAAGGCCGAAAAAGGATTTATACATGGTTATCCGGGCGCGCTTTCAATGGGCTTGGAGGTTCGAGAAAAGAGCTTTCCGCGTTTGCGGCCCGCGTGAGGGCGATCCAGATCGCTGACGTATGAAACGACGGCCAGCGTGGGCAGCTTGGTGAAGGCCCAGATATCGCCTTCATTACGCACCGAAGTATCGCGGTACTCGAGCCACGCTGCGAAAAGCATGCCCAGAAACAGGCCGGATGCAAAGCCGCCTCCGGCAAAGACCAAATGGTTCGGAAACGTAGGCGCGTCTGGAAGGTTGGGTGCATCCATCACGCGGAACTGTTCGCCCTGCTGGCGGTGTTCAAGAGCTGTTGCCATGGACGATTCGTTCATCTTGGTCAGCAGCGTGTTGTAGAACTGCAGGGCCGTTTCATGGTCGCGCGTGATCTGCTTGTACTGTTCCTCGACCATCGGACTTGACTCAATCCGCGACTCGTAGGTGCGAACCTGCTGCTCGATTCGAGCTTGTTCCTGTTTGGCCGAGGCGAGCGATTGCTTCTCGGCGCGTAGCTGCGCTTTCAGCTGTTGAAGTTGCGGCGAATCGAAACGGCCCGTGGCAGGCTTGGCTTTCGCTGCCTTGGTTGTGTCTTGCGTTGCCTCCCTGGCCTCGTCCTGCGCAATCTCCGCGCGCAGATTGGCAATCCTCCTCTTCATCGCGACTACATCGGGATAATCGGGCGTGTAGAGCGCCTCCAATTCCTTCTCCTGCTTGACCGCATCCTTGAGCTGGATACTGAGCGAGTCAGGCGATGTCCCCGTGACGGGATCGGCGCCGGCCGCATCCTGCGGCTGCTGGGAAATCATGGTTTCCTGAAAAGTCACATTCTGCTGCAGGCGATTCACTGACTGCGTCGCGGCGTCAAGCTGGGTCGTGAGCGCCTGAAGAGTGTTCGAATTCGCCGACTCCTGCTGGGGAAGCTTGCCGACATACTGGCGTTCGAAGGCCGCGAGCTTTGCGTCCTGCTCGTCAAGATTCCGCTTGGAATCGGCCAGTTGCTGTCTCAGAAAATCGGTCGTCCCTTCGGCGGACTCCTCGCGCGCGCTTAGGTTCGCGCTGATAAAGAGCGACGTGATCTCGCCGCACACCTGCTGGGCCGTGCGCGCGTCCTGCGCTCTGAACGTGATATAAAAGCCAGGCATTCCATGGGACGACTGGCCGGCGGGAATTGGATCTACCTTAATTGCTTTGCGCGTCAGATCGACGCGGTCATCCATGGTGTATTTGTTGCTGGGATACAGGCCAAATCGCTCGATGATCGGCTCAATGCGCGAACGGCTTAGTATCTGTTCCTGCATCGACGCCAGCCGCGCGCCCAGATCTTCATCGACGACCGGCTTCACATACTCTTCCGGAACCTTCGGCTGCTCTATGAGCACCAGCGTCTTTGACACGTACCGCGGCGGCAGAATATAGCTGATTCCGAGACCAATCGCCAGAAGGAGGATCGCGGAAATTGAAATCAGCCAGAACCGCCGTTTCAATATCTCCTCGTAGTCCTGTACTGTCAGTTCACGATGCCCGAGCATAGTCCTCCCTGATGAGTTACCTCTTTAAGTTGATATCCCGCGGAGAGTAGGCGACGCCGAATCCAATCACCTGCGACAGGCCATTGACGACATTTGCTGAAAGCCCGTAGTTCGACGACTGCTGAATTGCCGTGTAGTTCGCGAATACGTTGAAGTATCTGCCCAAGCGCCGCGAAGCCGACACGCCACCAAACTCCGTGTTGGTCACGACGGTTTGATTCGATTGAACTCCCAGCCCCTGAGTGCGCATATACGCGCCCGTAGCGCTGACGGTCAGATTCCTTCCATACAGTTGCGTGATTCCTCCGCTGACGTCGTCGTTGTGCGTTCCGACCTCTGAAGCCTCACCGGTGCCTCCGGAGGTTCCCCTGAAATAGCTGACCACTGCTGTCGTTGATCTGACACTGTAGTTTGCACTCGCGTTCATTGCGAGATTTGTCGATGGAGGAACAAGTAAGCTGTCAGAACCACGTACCCACTGCGGCCCGACCGAGACGCTCGTCTTAAGCTGCCGGTTCCACGTGCGCTGGTAGCCGAACAGTGCGGACTGAGTATCCATGGTCAGTATTGCGTACTCTGGAAAGCTCGAATGTGCATAAACGTACTGGCCTGAGATTGAATTGCGTGCATCCAGCCGTCTGGTGATCTGCGCGTTCGCCTGCACCGAATCGGTATCCAGGCCGTTACCGTCCGGAAAGCGCATGATCGCGTAACTGGCGCCAGTCTCCAGGCTTGTTGCATGGCCGAGGGTGTGCGTGAAACTCGGACTTACTATGTTGAAGACGCTGCGTGTGTCCACGGTCAGAATCGGCTGGCTCGGCTGGGACGGCTCGCCCGGCAGGTCGCCCACGCCTGGAATTCCTGAAAAACCAGAGACCGGCGCTTGCGGCATATAGTTCACGTCATCGCTCAGCCTAAGTGACCAAGCGCGCCTGTTTAGCCCTTGTGAAACCTGCATATGTTGAAACACTCCGGTTCCCTCGGGCTGGCCGGATATGTTCCAGCTATCGCCGCCGGAATAAGTCACATCAAAGGGGAGCACAGCGCTGGAATTCGCATAGGCCAACTCTCCCGATGCGACGCCCCTCTGCGTGGTGCCTTCGGACCCCCCATAGAACTGCGCGGTTTGCGTGTAGCGCAAATCGTAGTGAAGTGTCCCGCTGATCGGCGACCCGTAAGGGCCTTCCACCGCGGGAACAACCTGCGCTCTTGCTGCAGCGCTCGCGACCAGGAAAACTGCCAGGAGTGTATTGCTTGCCTTCATTTGGCGCTCCTATGGTACGACAATCGTATCGCCCGGATTCAGATCGAGATTGCGTGAGCTGTCGCCCCTCAATGCGCGTTTGTATTGCACGGGAATCTTCTGATGCTTCTCGCCATCGTTGCGCAGGATGTAAATCTTCTTCGAGTTGGCGAACTGCGTGAGGCCGCCAGCAGTGGCGATTGCCTGAAGGAAGGTCATTCCGGGAGTCATTCCGATCGGGCCGGGCTTTGCAACTTCGCCGAGCAGATAGACTATCTTGCTGTTCACCTGGCCCAGCACGACCGTGACATTCGGATCCTGAATGTACTTCTTCAACTTGACAGTAATTTCGTCGGCCAATTGCAGCGTCGTCTTGCCGGCGGCCATGACATCGCCAAGAAGGGGCATCGAAATCATGCCGTCGGGCCGGACGAGCAAGCTGCTCGATAAGGTCGGCTCCTTGAATACGGTAATGCTGATATTGTCGGACGCCCCGATGATATAGCTGTCGGGCATGGCCGGCTTGGCCGCAGCTTGTGCTGCCGGCGTTTTGTCCTGAGCGGGGCAGAAAAGTGCCGAAGCAAGAACTGCCGCGGCGAGAAGGCTTCCAGGTTTCATTGTGCGACTCCATTCCTGCAGAACGCGGATTGGTTCTCCGCTTCGATCTGCTTAAGCTTGTAAAGCAATGCCTTGTAGCTGATTCCCAGATCGGCCGCTGCGCGCTTCCTATTGCCGCCGGTGGAAATCAGAACCTCTGAGATCAACTGGCGTTCGACCTGGATCGAGGAGGCCCGCGTGGCTTCCTTCAGCAGCATATGCCTGCGATTTCCATTCGGCCTGCCCGATTGCGCCGCTGCATTGATGGCTGCGAGGGAAATTGCCTGGTCTCCGATGGCGACCAACGTCTTGATCGCGGTCTGAAGTTCAGATAAATTGCCGGGCCATGTGTGCTCCATCAGGTGACCGACAGTTTCCTTGCAGAGAACCGGCTTGGGCCGGTCAAACTGCTTGGAGTACTGCGCCAAAAGCTCATCGGCGATGGGAAGAATCTCTGACTTCCTGCAGCGCAGCGGGGGAACCTGAAGTGTCACGGCTGAGACGAAGTAGTAGAAATCCTCTCTCATGCGCCATGACTTGACTTCTCTTGGCAGGTCGCGGCTCGATCCACATAAAAGGCGGCAGCCTTGCACCTGCTCGGAGCGAAAATAGGTGTTGACGATCAGTTCCTGCATGGAAAGGCTAAGATCTGTTATCTCGGTAAGATAAACCGTACCAGGGGCGGACAGAGCAGCCTGTAGGGCCGACAGGTCGGCATCAAAGCAGCGAATCTCCTGGAATGCTCCGCGAGCCAGATGTGACTGGGCGTGAATCTGTGCGGCAACAAACCGCTTCCCAGCGCCGTGTTCGCCAAGGATCAAGACGGGGCAGTCGCTTTCGGCAATCCTGCCTATCGCTCGTTGAACGCGCGTCTCGTTGAAATCGGCGGCTTTCGCCTGCCTCTTTCCATTGTGGATCATTGCAATTGTTGCCATATGGGGACCAAACTTCACGTCATCGTTTCAATGCAGGTTCTTGACCTGGCTGTGAAATACGCGGAATATGCTTCCATTGCAAGGTATGGGGCCTGGGCGAGGGTCACGCTTCCTCGGGCAACGCCCGATGAAGGGGGGAGTCGTTCCCTCCTACAGGAAAACAGTGTACCATTAATTGTCCCGGAGAGTGGAACTCATTTTCCACCATCACCGGAACGCGGATTCCCAGCCGCAGGGGAGTTCATGGGGGACTTCCCTGAATCGAACCGTATCGCTTTCAGCTCCCTGTTGCGTAGTGTAGAGTGGTACCGACCGATAAGGCTTAAGGACGAGGAAAATGGCTCAAGGCACACAGACTTCAACGGCTCCCCCGTGGAACTGGCGCTCCAGCCACGCTCAATTTACAGTTGGCTCGGTAGTGATATGCCTGCTGATTGCGGCGGTGTATTCCCGTGTGCTGGTGAAACTGGTCACTGACTGGTGGCAGATACCGGATTTCTCTCACGGATTCCTGGTGCCCTTGTTCGCCGCATATCTTGTTTGGGAGAAGAGAGAGACCCTGCGCGGCATAAAGGCCGCCCCCTCCTGGAGCGGAATTGCCGTGATGCTTCTTGGGCTGGTCATTTTGATCCTGGGCGTCTACGGATCAAATCTCTTTCTCTCGCGGGTTTCGCTCGTCATTTTGCTCTCCGGAGTGGTTCTCTGCTTTGGCGGACCGCAGTTATTGAAGGAGCTGCGCTTCGCCTTGCTGGTCTTGTTGCTGGCCATTCCGCTTCCGTCCATTATCTTCAACCAAATCACCTTTCCGCTGCAGATATTGGCTTCAAAGCTTGCCAGCTCTCTGCTTCCTTTATTCGGGGTTCCGGTTTTGCGGGAGGGCAACGTCATCGAACTTCCCTTGATGAAGCTCGAGGTGGCGGAGGCCTGCAGCGGCATCCGCTCCCTGATGAGCCTGTTCACTATGGCGGTCTTTTATGGATACTTCATGGAGAAGTCCAACTTAAGGCGAATAGCGCTCGCCGTGGCCAGCATTCCGATCGCGATTGCGGCCAACGCGGTGCGCATCCTGGGCACCGGATTGTGCGTCCAGTACTGGGACCCGGACAAAGCCATGGGCTTTTTTCATGAATTTTCAGGCTGGGTGATTTTTATGGTTTCCCTGGCGCTCTTGTATCTCGTCCATCGCGCAATGAGCCTCTTCCCAGGCAAAAGGCGGCAGGCATGAAAAATCTTCGTTTTTGGACTGCGGTTCTGCTGCTTGCCGCAACGGCGCTGCTGCTGCATACCCGCTCCAGCACCGATCGGAATCCTTTTAGCGAACCATTGGCGCTATTGCCGGGCAATATCGATGGATGGCAGGGAAGCAACCAGCAAATCGATCAGGAGACGCTCGACGTTCTTGGGGCCGGCGACTTTCTTTCGCGCATTTATTCCCGCGACGCGCAGACGGAGCCGATCGGCCTCTTTATCGGCTATTTTCCCACGCAGAGGACTGGCCAATCCATCCATTCCCCGAAGCATTGCCTGCCGGGCGCCGGATGGGTTTTCGAGTCGTCAGATTACGTCAATTTGGCCGATGTGAACGGCAAGCCGCATCGGGTGGGCGAATATATCATTAGCAACGGTACGGCGAGGCAGTTTGTAATCTACTGGTATCAGGCGCACGGACGCAGCATAGCAAGTGAATACACGGCGATGGTTTACATGATCGCCGATGCAATGCGGCTGAATCGCACGGATGGAGCACTGGTCCGTGTCATCACGCCGATTGCTTCCAATGAAGAGGTGTCGGCGGCAAGAGAACGCGCCGAGAAGTTCTCCATGCGGCTAGCTCCCCTGCTGCCGCGATTTATCCCCAACTAAGCGTATTCGCAAGCCAACGTCGCGCATCTGGCGGCTTCAAGTATCAGGGCTTGAAAGACAGCCTGAAAGGATGAAGAAAATGGAAAGCGGATTCAAGACATTTTTGTCCGGTTTCGATGGCGCGTGGAGGCCCATGAAGCGCCACGCAGCTTTGGGGGTTGTTGCATTCTTTCTGTCGCTCACTCTGTTGTCCGGGTGCTTCCGCGACCCCAATGTGCGGAAACATAAATATCTCGAAAGCGGCCAGCGGTATAGCGCCCAGGGCAAGGATAGGGAAGCTGTCATTCAGTTTTCCAATGCTCTGAAAATTGACAAGAACTTTGCCGATGCGCATTATGCCCTGGCGCAAACGTACCTCCATATGGGCGCATTGAGCGCCGCTTACGGCGAGCTTCAGCGGACCGTCAACCTGCAGCCAACAAACTACAAGGCACGGATTGATCTCGGCGACTTGCTGCTTGCCGGTGGCAGGACTGACGACGCACAGGCGCAGGTTAACGCAGTGATGGCGGTACAGCCGAATAATGCCGATGTTCACTCCTTGCTTTCCCGCATAGCTGCCAGGCGCGGACAGAAGGATTTGGCGCTGGCTGAAATCCACCGCGCGCTGGAACTCGCACCGAACGAGGCCGTGCTGCACGAAACCCTTGCATTGCTGGAGGCGAGTGACTCCACTCAGACGTCTTCCGTTGAAGCCGAATTGAAGAACGCGGTCACGCTCGATCCTAAGTCTGTAAGCGCCAAACTGCTGCTCGCCTCTTTCTACGCCAGGAGCAACCGTTTGCAGGATGCCGAGCAGGTATGCTGGAAAGCCGTCGCTGCCGATCCAAAAAATCTGAGTGCCCGTGAATCTCTGGTTCAGATGATCCTGAGGCAGGGCGATCAGGCGCGGGCCGAGCAAGTGCTCCGTCAAACTTCCAATGACCTTGCGGACAGTCCGCAAGGAGTGCGCATGCTGGCTGATTATTATGCGGGCTCTGGACAGATTGACAAAGCCAGGGCCGAGTTTAGCAGCCTTGCTCATAAATATCCCAAGAATGTTTCTGTGCAGGAAGGGTACGTAAGGATTCTTCTTCAGGTCAAGGACTTTACCACCGCGCAATCGGTGGTGACCGAACTGATGAAGAAGAACGCCAAGGATCCGCAGGTAGCTGTGCTGAACGGAATTGTATTGCTCAACAGCGGAAAGCTGAATGACGCGGTCAACGCCCTTCAAAGTGCCGCCAATAATGCCCCGAAGGACGACTTCATCCAATACTGGCTGGGCAAGGCCGCGTTGGCCAAAGGCGATAGCGGTCTTGCAGAGCGGAGTTTTCGCCAGGCAGCGCAACTGAATCCGCGTCACATCGAAGCGCAGGAGGAACTTGCCCGAATTGCAGGTCAGCGCGGCGACATGAACACGCTGTCCGATGTGGCGAACAGCACGATCGCCGCTGCTCCTCGTTTTCCGGGCGGCTATCTATGGCGGGCAGCGGTGGAGTTGAGCCATAACTCGCCGGACAAGGCGGAGGCTGACATGAAGACTGCCATGACCATTGCCCCGCAGAGTCCGCAGGCTTACCTTATGCTCGGCCAGCTTCGCTTCAGCCAAAAGCGGTACCCGGAGGGAGCGACGCTGCTGGAGCAGGCCTTACAGTACGATCCAAATTCGATTGCCGCCTTGCGCGGCTTGGTAAGTTACGACCTCTTCAGGAAGCAGCCGGCCCAGGCGTTGGCTCGCATCAACGCGCAAATCGCCAAGAATCCGAAGAATAGCGGCTTCTATGACATGCTGGCCGGATTCCAGATACAGAACAAGAATTTCGATCAGGCGGCCGTCACCGCTCAGAAAGCCATGGAAGTGAATCCAGACGACGGCGAGGCGGTTGCAATTTACGCGCAGCTTCAGGGTCAGCGCGGTCAGGCAGCAAACGCAATCGGGGCCTGGGAGCAATGGTTGAAAGCTCATCCCAGCAGCGCAGGCGCCATGGCCATTCTCGGATCCCTTGAGGAGTCGCGCGGTGACGTGCGCAAGGCGGAGGACTACTACAAAAAGGCTCTTGCGATCCAGCCCGCGCAGCCTGTAGCCGCTAACAATCTTGCTTATCTGATGCTTGCGAATGGCGAAAACGCCGACGTGGCCTTGACGCTGGCGGAAACAGCGCGCCGTGCCATGCCGAATTCACCCAACAGTGCGGATACGCTGGCGTGGGCTTATTACCACAAGGGAACCTACGGGTTCGCCCGCGATCTTCTGGAAGACGCAATCAAGATCGATCCAAACAACGCAACCATGCAGTATCACCTCGGAATGGTATACAGCAAGCTTGGAGATCGAACCACCGCCGCGCTTCACCTGAAGAAAGCTATTACCTTGGCCCCGGGTTCGCCTGCGGCCAAGGATAGCCAGACTGCATTGCAAGGTCTGGGTTAGCTCGCGATCATGTTTCGATAACAGCCGGCAGCGCGCGATGGGCTGCCGGCTGAAAATTAACATGGATCGACTGTCGCGGATGAATGGCATACTGATACTTTATGGATAAGAGTTGACTCCCCCAATGACAAACACCAAGACCATCGCCCGCAACACCGGCTGGTTCAGCATCGAGAACATAATTAACGCCGTTGTTCTGTTTACTACTTCCATCGCGATTAACCGCTATCTGGGACCTGAAAAGAACGCCTATCTCGTTTATGTCTCCTATATCGCCAGCCTGGTCAGCAGCCTGGGCAGTATGGGCATTCCCGCAACCACGCGGAAATACATGGCTGAGTTTATCGGCATGGGCGACCGAGGGACCGCGCGGTACATTTATCTGCGGACTCTTCTGTTGCAGCTTGGCCTTGCAACGCTTGCCACCGGCGGCTTTCTTTTCTGGGTGGTCCGGTCTGCCGCCGGAGAGTACAAGCTGGCATCGGTTCTTATAGTTCTCAGCATTTGGCCGGCAATGATCAACTTCATCTCAGCCCAGGCCAACGCCGCCGCGGAAGATTTGGCGAAGAATCTTCCAGGCTCCATCGCTTCAGCCTTGATCTACTTCATGGCCATTGCGGCAACGGTGGTGTTTCATTGGGGAGTTGTCGGCATCGGCGCATCGCTGCTCTTAATGCGCTCTGTCGATTTTTTGGTGCGCTTCTTTCCCACCATGAAGCGCGTGCTCGCCTGGGAGGCAACCCATTCTCATCCCCAGGGACTGCGTCAGCGCATGATGCCGTTCGCGTTGCAGGCGGTTGGCAGCATGTTAGTGGCCCAGATCGTCTGGGGCCGCTCAGAGATCATCCTGTTGAAGATGCTATGCGCGGATGTCAAACAGGTGTCCTTCTATTCCGTGGCGTTCACCATGGCTGAACAGTTGCTGCTGGTGGCAACCGTCTTTGGAACGGCCGCCGGCGCCACCATCTTCGCGCAGTACGGGCGGGACAAATCCAAGCTGCCTGAGCTTGCCGCCTCCACGTTCCGTTACATCGCCTTGATGTCGATACCGCTCCACTTCATTGCAGCGTCGCTGGCGTACCCCGCGCTGCTGCTCTTCTACGGTCACAAGTTTGAAGGTGCAATGATGGTGGTAACACTGGCCCCTCTGCTGTGCATGTTCAAAGCCTTTTTCGCGCCAGCGCAGAACCTGCTGGAGAGTTTCGAGCGGCAGCGTTATGTGATCGCCGCCACCGTGATGGCGGGAGTGATCGATATTAGCGTGGCTTGGTATTTGATTCCCGCACACGGCGCGGTGGGCGCCTGTATTGGCAACGGCGCGGCTCAGTTGGCGGCCGTCGGCTTGATGTGGATGGTGGCAATCCATTTGTACAAGGTAAAACTTCCCTGGATGCATGTTGCAAAAATCGTTTTCTGCAGCGCGCTGGCATCCTTGACTGCGCATTATGTTGCCGTGCGGTTTGTTATGCCATTGTGGGGAATTCTCTGCGGCGGAGGCGCCTCTCTGTTCGTGCTTTTCGGACTGTTCTACCTTTTGCGCGTCCTGGAGCCGGAAGACCACGGCCGCTTCAGGCTGCTCGCCGAAATGTTGCCGAGGCCCATCGCCGGGCCCGTGAGTACAATTTTTTCGCTGCTGACCCGTCCGAAATTTGAGAGCGTAGCTCCAACCAACTTATAATTGGCCACGATGATGCGAATGAAGGTATTGGTCCTGGATGCCGAAAGCGCAGCAGGTTTGGAGACGGTCCAAAGCCTTGGCAGATACGGCTGTACTGTGCACACTGCCAGTTTTCAATCTGAGCAGACTCTCCGTCGATCCCGCTTTATTTGCAGACATTTCAGGCTGGACAGCCCGCCGGACGGAGCCACAGGTGAGCTTGTCTCTCTCTTCCGGGCCGAGAAGTACGACCTCATCGTTCCGGCGACCGAGGTGTCTCTGCTTGCAATGCTCTCGCCGGAAATCCCCGATGATATGTACCAACACGCCGCTCTGGCCCCGCGGCCAAGCGTGCGGACAGCCTTGGACAAGCAGGCTGTCTGGGAGCTTGCTCGGCGCCTGGGCATCCGAGTTCCTTCATCAGAATTAGTTTGCTCTACAAGCTTGCCGCCGAAGACCTTCCCTGTCGTGCTCAAGCCTGTATTCAGCAAAAAGAACACCCGCGGCGCTGTGGAGGATTTCCGTGTAACCATCGCCCGCGACTTGATGCAGTGGAGGTCGGCTCTCACAACAACATATCAGGACGTCCCCGTTCAGCAGCAGCAATACATCTCAGGAAAGGGCTTGGGCGTCGAGATGCTGTTCGAGCACGGAACGCTCCGATGGGCCTTTCTTCACGAACGAGTACATGAGCTTCCGCTCACCGGGGGCGGTAGCAGTTATCGCGTATCACTCGGCTTGAAAGATGACTTGGTTAAGATCTCAACCTCGCTATTATCCGCGCTTGAGTGGCACGGGGTCGCGATGGTCGAATTCAAAGTTACGGCTGAAGGCGAAGCCTATCTTATCGAGATTAATCCTCGGTTGTGGGGATCCCTGGCTCTCGCCATTGATTGCGGAGTTGACTTTCCCGTTGGTTTGCTCTGCCTTGCCACTGAGCGGCCTCTCCCTCCTCAGCCGAAGTACCGCGCCGGCTATTACACCCGTAACATATATCGTGATATTGAATGGTTCAAGACGAACTGGAAGGCTGACCACTCGGACCCTTTGCTCCTGACGAAGCCCATAATTCCAGCGATTCTTGGTTGGTTGCGGCCACTGATCGGAAAAGAGAGCTGGGACTTCTTTTGCTGGTCCGACCTGAGGGTAGTGCTTGGTGAGGTTAATACGATTGTCCGGGAGCATTGGGCCAAGTGCGTAAATCTTGTGAGGCGGCGCAGCCGCCGGTTGTACCTTAGGCATATTCAGCAGCCGTTAATGATCCGGAAGCTGCGCGGCCGGCAAATCGACAACGTACTTATTCTCTGCTACGGCAATATTTGCCGAAGCCCGCTTGCCGCTGCTTTGGCGGCAAGGCAGTTCCCGAATGTCTCTATCTCATCCGCTGGATTCCACACAAAGACAGGCAGGCCCAGCCCGGGTTTTGTGCTCGCCGCCGCGAAGATGTTAGGCGTGGATTTAGCCGATCATCAATCAAAATGCGTCGACGCGAAGATGATTGACGAAGCTCAACTTATCGTGATTATGGATATCAACAATTACGAGCTTCTCAAGAGATTGTTTCCCGGAGCCCTTGAGAAGACGCTGTTCCTCGGAATGTTGTTGCCCGGTCCGCAGCTTGAAATCAGAGACCCTTATGATAATCCTGACTCAATGCAAGAAGTCGCTTTCAAGATGAATCGCGCGGTCGAGCAGATGAGCAGATTGTTCAGATAGATCCACCCAGGAGCCTGCGCTTTGATTAATGTCGATCTCGCATCGTAGGTAAGCAGCGTCATGCACCTGCGCCATCCAGTGAGCGCAAGTTGAAGGATGGCTTACACCGATGCAATATCAGCGGCGATTCGCAGCCAGGTTGGCGGGAGAATATCTGGGAGCTTTTCCTCCGGATTCGCTAGTCCCCAACCTGCGGGAGCGCAGACCAGCTTCGAAACATTGGTGTTGAGCCACGCGCCCCACCACGAGAGTGTGCTGTTTGCGATGATGTTGTGGCAGCAGGCTGACATCAAGCGAAGATCTTCATGAGCATTCTCTTCGCCGTTGTGATCAACGAATACCATGCGTTCGCCCTTTATCAGCTTGGGCAGCGCCTCCCGCGCGAAGGGAATATCGTCTGAGAAAACAAAGAATGTCGGCTTATGGGTTTTCTCAATAATGGTGCGCATGGCTTGTGAGTAATAGTCGAGCGAGAGGACCCTCGGGCCGCCGCCCCAGACGGCATAGTCGCCTCGGCGAATGTGAATGGAGACTGCCGTTTCGGCCGCGCGGATTTGCTCCAGGCTATCGAGGTTCTTGCCGGAAGGAGGTTCGCAAAGCTGGAACTCCGCGCGCACGGTTTGTTCTACAGTTTGCGCGTACTGATACGCTTGAAAATTGCCTTCAAGGTAAACGGTCTTCGTCGATTGTGGAATCGGGAGCTCGGCGAGGAAGGTTCTGTCTTCTAAAATTGGATGTCCATAGACTGCGGTGCGAGACGCGAGGCGAGCAAGTGCCGCTATGGGCCTTTTAATTGGGGCAATCGAACACATCAGACGATCCCAAAGCGTAAACTCCCGGACCGGTGCAGAGATGCAAAAATTCGAAAGTAGAAAAGGACGTGGGTGGCCGAAGGCTACGGCCTCTTTGTCAGGCTCTCGGATAATCTCCAATGAAGCCCCATATTTCCTGGCAAAGAAGAGCCCCGCCGCATATTGAAATAATTGGTTGCCCAGGCCCCTCTTCTGAAGTAGAAGTATTTTCATCTCGCAACCGTTCCTGAAAGTAAGTGTGTTGCAATGTTGATGATAACTCTGGAGGTTGGTGCTTGGTGGTTCATGTTGATGGAGCATTTCACATTCACCGGTAATGAAACCCGCGTCGAAGAATGGACTCCTGGCTATCCCCTCCAGGCCTTCATCTTCTGGAGCAGCATCTTCAGAAAAATCTTGTAGCGAGCTGGCCAGAAGTCCGGGAATGGCCACGAGATCAACGACTTCACGATATAGTGGAGGAACTCCGGCGAGCCTTGCTCGCGCTGTGAAAGGGACGCGCTCGCAAAGAGTCTGGAATCAGTCTTGCGGTGAAGCAGAAATTTACGGAATCCGGTGAAGTCATTCTGAATTCTCCCGGCGACAATATTTGCGTAGTCGAGAACTGCTTTCCAATTTCTATTGCTGAGACTCTCCGGGTATACTCGATAAACTGCGGTGGGTTCGGCTATCGCTGCGAATTTGGTAATGCGCGACAGACTGTAAAAGAGCCACCATTCCTCGGAGGATTTCAAGGACGCATCAAAAGGATGCTCCAGCAAGAGCGACCGTTTTGCCAAAACTGTGGTGGGGAATATGTAGTTCTGGACTGGAAGTATATTCGTGACCCATTGAGGCGGCCGAGCTGCCACGTCGCGAGTGGTTCCGTCGAGTGAGAGATCAGTTTTTCCGGTGTAGATCAGCCCGATAGTCGGGTCGGCCTGAATCATTGCACCCTGCCTAGCAAGCTTATCGGGCAGCCAGTAATCGTCGGCATCGAGAAAGGCGATCCAATCTCCCGTGCTGCGCGCAATGGCAAGGTTTCGTGTGGCGCTAAGACCATGATTCTGCTGAGAAAGGTAAATAACGGCGGAGCCAAAGCTGGAGGCGATCATCGGGCTGGAATCCGTTGAGCCGTCGTTAACGACGATGATTTCGTGGGGCGGCAAGGTCTGCTCCAGAGCGCTACAGATGGCCTGCCGAAGATACTTTTCGGCATTGAAGACGGGTATCACCACACTTATCAGCAATCGATCCATGCCATTTTCCCATAGACAAACAACTTTGTTTTTACTATAGTTGACGGTTATTGGGTACAAAAAACTTCTCGGTGCACGTGTGAGGCTTGACTCACCGCCTATGGCCGGGGCTTTCGTACTTTCTGCATCCCCCCCCGCGCTCGACGATTGCATTCAGGCTCACCCATGGATAGTTCCAGCAATGGAGTGCGCATGAACTTCCCTATCAGCGTTGTCATTCCGACTTACCAGTGCGCGAATCTTATCGGCGAGACCATAGAATCAGTTCTTGCCCAGACACTTCCCGCAAGTGAAGTGATCGTAGTAGACGATGGTTCGACGGACGATACCGAGCGGGTCTGCAGCCAGTTTAGCGGCAAAATCAAGTACAAGAAGATAGAGAATGGTGGAGTTCAGCTTGCCAGAAACACCGGCGCAAGTCTGTCCTCTTCCCCATGGTTGGTATTCTGCGATAGCGATGACTTGATGCAGCCGGATCACTTGGAAAGAATAGCCAGGCTCGTCGTGTCGTGCCCTCAAGTCAGCCTCGTATTCTGCAATATGGTGTTCTTTGGGGAAAATGTCGATGGCCTTTGGAAGACAACATCCATGTTCGATATGGCCCCGAACGGATTTTGGGATATAGCCAAACGGCGGGTTGGGGATGAAGCATGGCTGATTGAGGAATCTTTGGCATCCAGCATATTGGAAGCCCGGGACTATGATCCTTTTTGGATGGCTTATGGCATATCAAGGGAGTATTTCGACAGTGTCGGTGGATTCGATCCCGGAATGTGTGGCATCCCAGCCGAGGATTTTGAGTTTATGTTTCGCTGCCTGATGGGGGGAGGAAAAATGGGCTTGATTACCCGCCCTACAGTCAGGATCAGGAAACACAGCGGGAATCATAGGGGGCATGGGCTTCGGCAGGTTTTTGGTGAGATTGTTATATATGGTCATGCCATCAGACGCAACAACCTGCAATCAGCCCTGCTTAATAAGGCGCTGGATAAGGCTTGCTCCCGTTGCACGGATGCAGTGAATTGCGCATTTGCGTCTGGGCAGCTTGAGTATGTGAGAGCTTTGTCGCGTGTTGTACGAAAAGACAAGAGATACATGTCTGGAAAGTTAAGGACAAAAGTCGCTGTAGCATCCATGCCTGAGAGTCTGGGTAGAATTCTTAATTCCATTCTCGTTCGGAGAAGGATCACAGATCCAAGCCCAATAGGCCCGCATCTGGAATCGAATCTCTACGAGACCATAGATTTCTTGTCCGAGACCGCTCATTTGAGCGAATAGGTCAAGGCCAATACCTGCCCGAGACCCGGCATACAGCCGTTTGAACGCGGAAGCGGCTCCAGCTTTGGCCGTCAATGCCGGTTCGAGTTACATCGTAAGGCGATATCTTGCCTGGAAAATTTGTGCCGCCATAGAACGAAAAGGCCGCGCGATAACCCGCTTGCTGAGCTAACCTCTTGGTCTCACCAGTGAAGCTCGTCCTGGCGCCGACCGGATAGGCAAGCACATCGGCTACGGCGCCAAGTTGCTCCTTCAGGATTTCCCTGGACTTGAATAGCTCTTCGTATTGCCGGTCCGGTTCCAGTTGGCTGAGCACATGGTGCGAATGCGTGTGCGACCCGATCGCCATGCCGCCTTTTTTCATCTCCCGGGCCTCGTCCCAATTCAAAAATCGCCGCAGGGCTGCGGGGGGCTCTTCGCCTTCTGATTTTTCCGCCAACTCCTTGATGAAACGCGCAGGGTCGGAATTCTCGGGCCTCTTATATAACTTCAGTACGGTCTGCAAGCTCTCCGTCAAGCCGTTCCCATCGATATCGACATTCAGATCAACCGGGTAGTGGAGTGAGAATCGGCGCGTTCGCGCGGTCTTCACCAGGTAAGCAATATGATCCCACCACGGAATCTGACAAGACCCAACGATGCTCGTAGCAAGAAAGAACACTCCTTGCGCCCCATGCGATCGCAGAATCGGAAATGCAATCTCGTAGTTATCCAGATATCCGTCGTCGAAGGTGATCAACACGCGGCAGCGGCGGCTTTTCTCCTTGATGGTGCCGTCGACAAAACCCAATGCCTCTTCCAGAGTTACCAGCGAACCGCTGCGCTTCAGATAGGAAATTTGATCGTCGAGCTGTTCGGCGGTCGCCGAGAAGACGCCGGGGTCAAAGAGATCATCCTCGGAGTTTCCTATACGGTGATAGTTCAATACCAGGAGGGAATCCCGCGCTGGAAGTTGCGATAGCAGGAAGGAGGCGCCACTCCAGTACAAGCCGCGCGCCAGCAATTCTCGTTTCCCGCCGAAACTCAGGCCGCCTGTCATAACCCTCCAATCACAGATGTTTGAGGTCTGCCGAACTGATAGAAGCCGATAGGTTCACTATATTGCCTTTCCAGTCCTCGCGCGGGTCACAAACTCCCGCACCTTTGCCTTGTCTTTGCGGCCCGGCACAGCTTCGACGCCGGAGACTACATCCACGCCCCAGGGATGCAGCGTGGCAATGGCTTCGGCCACGTTGGCCGGGTTCAGGCCGCCGGCGGCGACAAGCCTGCACGCGTTTCCGTCTCGGAAAATTGTTTTGCGTGCGCCAGTCCAGTCAAAGGTCACGCCCGTGCCACCTACGGCTGTTTCCGTCCGCGAGTCCACCAGCACCGCATCCACGTGTGGGTCTCGAATATGTTCGGCCATTCTAGCCGCTTGCTGGTCGTCAGTGCCAGCACCTAAGTGCACCACTCCTAGAATGCGCAGTTCCGGCCCAAGGCGCTCGTGAAGCTGAGCCCGCAACTCGGAGGCTGCGTCAAAGTGCAGTTGTACGCCGGTCAGGCCGCAGGCTTCAACCGTGGACGCGATCTCTTCAAGCGTGGCATCAACAAAGACGCCAATCTTCTCGACGGTTGCAGGCAAATGCGGAACAATGGCTGCTACTTGTGCCGCCGTCACACGGCGTGGGCTGGGCGCAAAGACGAACCCCACCGCGTCGGCTCCCGCATCAGCAGCCAGCAACGCATCTTCCAGCGAAGTGTTGGCGCAGATTTTTATCCAAATAAACGTTAGGCTCATCGCGCGGCAACTCCAGCGAGCAGCGCGGCCAGCGCAGCGCCAGGGTCAGGCTGGCGCATCAGGCTCTCGCCGATCAGGAAGGCATCGAAGCCCGCTGCGCGCAGACGAGCAATATCTTCGGTCGCCGCAATGCCGCTCTCGGCCACGCGCACTACGCCGCTTGGAATCCGCCCCGCGAGTTCGAGCGAAGTTTCAAGGCGCACATCGAAGGTTCCAAGGTCGCGGTTGTTCACGCCAATGGCGTCCGCGCCGGCTTCGCCCAGAGTAGCGAGCACTCGGTCAAGCTCGGCAGCCGTATGCACCTCGACCAGCACATCGAGTGAAAGGCCATGCGCCGCGCGGGCAAAGCGCTTTAGCTCATCGTCGGTGAGTGCCGCGGCGATCAGCAGAATTGCATCTCCGCAATGCGCGCGAGCTTCCACGATCTGGTACTCGTCCACCGTGAAGTCCTTGCGCAGGCATGGCAACGGAACCGCAGCTGATGCCAGCTCCAGGTTGCGCAGGCTGCCCTGAAAAAACGGCTCGTCGGTCAACACGGAAAGCGCCGCCGCGCCACCCGCAAGGTAGCTCCGGGCGAGTTCTGCCGCGTTGAACTCTGCGCGAATCAGGCCCTTCGAGGGCGAGGCCTTCTTGATCTCGGCGATGACGGCAATGCCCGTCGCAGCCCGCTGGCGCAATGCCGCCGCCCAGCCGCGCGGCTGGTGAGCAACAGCCAGCCGCTCCAGTTCCGCCACGGACACACGCGCCTTGGCCGCGGCCACAGTGGTCCGCGTCGTCGCTAGAATTCTGTCGAGATGAGTAGACATAACCTGCGTTGAGTATACGGAAACGGCCGCAGCGCCTGGCCGCCGGCAAGTTTGCGGAAGGGCCATGGAGCTTTGCTTTTGAGCCTTTCTGGGGGCGAAAAACGGATTTTTTGGTGATTTTCAGAGGCTAAATCTCACGATATGGGAGGATTTGGCGGCGAAAAGTTTTCAACAGCCATTGATTCCAAACGAGTTACAAATAATCGGCAAGGTTTTGAAGGGAATTTACACTCCTTGCTCGAGGGGGGTGGGGGGTAAAAACGGGGTGGTATAAACCGGGAGGATAGTTGACAGAACAGACCGGGCGCATCTCCGACACTGCGACGAGGCGGGATGGCGATAAAACGTCATCATGGCCTGGAAAACGAGCAGTGTGATGGAAGAGAGGCTGCGCTTTGTCTTTGAGTAAGTGCGCGATGGGATAAACCGGGAGGATAGTTGACAGAACAGACCGGGCACATGCCTGACGAATTGGACTGGCCGGGGTGGGATACCATTCTTCATGCTTTCATTGTGCGCCGGGGAGCGGTAATTATCCGCATGGGTTTTGGCAGGTCGTGTACCGTCAGCCCTCAACCATCATCCTCGCCGCGTCTCCCCCATTCGCAGCGTCGAGCACCAGTTCCCGGTATTGCGCTCATATCGCGATATCCCTCTTCGTTTGTTGGCCAAGTTTCTTACCATGGCCGGTCGCAAATTATAAGTAATCGTCTCCAGAGCATACTTCAGCGGCCGGTAGCAGTTAATGATTCTTGTTTTGAGACAAATGGTCAACATGTTGTCCATTTAGTTGTATAATAGTCTTTAAGAGGTAATACATTGTCTTTTTATCTCAGGACCGCGAAAGAGGTGCGGACAGGAATTGCAGGGCGGTTCAAGGCCCGGCGTCTTGCCATGAACCTGACTCAGAGAGAGCTGGCGGCGCGCTCAGGCGTGACCTGGAGTTCACTGAAGCGATTCGAGCGCGAAGGATTGATCGCGCTGGATTCGCTTCTGAATCTAGCCCTGGTGCTGGATTGCCTTGACGATTTCGACAAGCTGACCGTGGAAAGCCAGCCAATCCCAACCGCCCAATCGCTCGACGCCCTGCTGGCCACGCCAGCGTTGCGGCGCAGAGCAACGGGCAGTAAGGGGCGCAGCGATGGCGTATAGACCGACAGATTTGCTGACCATCTATCTGGACGCGCGAAACCAACGCCGCAAGGTTGGGCGCCTCGCGTTCAAGGATAGGAGGATCCTCTTCGAATATGACGCCTCATTCATCGCTTCGGACATCGAGATTTCGCCGATCAAACTTCCCCTCAGGCCTGGCGTATCCAATGCCGACACCGCAATCTTCGAGGGCCTGTTCGGCGTGTTCAACGATAGCCTGCCAGACGGATGGGGCCGCCTGCTAATCGACCGCGCCGTGGAAAAGCACGGCATCCATCGCGGCCAACTGAATCCGCTCGACCGGCTGGCCTATGTGGGACGGCACGGCATGGGCGCTCTCAGTTATGAGCCGGAACTCAGCCAGCAAAACGCCGATAGCGCTCGGCTGGCGCTTGACAAACTGGCGGAGGAATCAGCCGCAGTGCTGGCCGGAGAGAACGAAGAAGTTATCGAGGAGTTGCTGCGGCTCAATGGCTCTTCCTCGGGCGCCCGGCCCAAAATCGTGGCGCAAGTGAGCACCGGCAAGAAAAGGATCATTCACGGCCGACAGGAGTTGCAACCCGGCTTTGCGCATTGGATGATCAAGTTTCCGTCTTCCCAGGACGTGCGAGACGTGGGAGCTATCGAATACGCCTACAGCCTGATGGCAAAGGATGCAGGCTTGGAAGTGCCTGAAACCCACCTTTTCCGCACGAAAACAAACAGATATTTCGGCACGAAGCGATTCGACCGTGACTTGGACGCCCGCATTCACATGCATAGCCTCGGCGGCTTGATTCATGCCGATCACCGCAGCCCGAGCCTCGATTACGATATGGTCCTGCGCGTGACTCTGGCGTTGACCAGGAATCTCCAGGATGCCGAAAGGGCCTATGCTCTGGCCTGTTTCAACGTGCTCGCTCATAACCGCGACGATCACGTGAAGAATTTTTCGTTCCTGCTCAACGCGAGGAATGAGTGGATTTTCGCGCCCGCCTACGATCTGGTATTTTCCTATGGTCCGGGCGGCGAGCAAAGCATGCTCGTCATGGGCGAGGGGAAAAATCCCGGCACAGCCCAACTTCAGGCATTGGGCAGGCAGCACGGGATAAAGAACGCGCCGGAGATTCTAGCGAAGGTGCAAAGGGCCGTGGCCAATTGGCCCCGTTATGCCGAACTTGCAGACGTATCGCGAAAATCCACCCGAGAGATCGCAAGCAAGATCAAGTTGCAGTGATCGTCAACATTCTTTGGGTCCAGGCATCCCGGCGCATTTGCTGATCTTGTCTCGTGCTTCTCTACTCGGTTGAGTACCGGATCTCCAGCGTGCGAATCCGATAGCACGAGTAAGTCAGAACAATCGCGATCAGCGCCAGCAAACCCGCGATGGCTGCCCAGCCGGATACCGGTTCGGTTTCAACCGTCAGCAGCGCAAAGATGCCGTCGGCACTTACGGATACCGGCATCAGGTGCCGCAGATACGAAGCCACGCTGATCTTCTGCAACAACGACGGGAGCACCGGGTTGATTGTCTCCCAGCCCAGCACCAGCATCGCGGCCGGCGCAGGGTTCCTGAACATCATGCTCAGCAGGAGAAACACGGCGCCATAGCCAAGGCAGGCAAGCACGACAATAAGCAGATACGCCTCCAACTGTCCCATGCCGGGCCCGTTGAAGATGTAATCGCGGCCAGCCGCACCGAAGCCGGCGTACATCAGCGCGAAATCGGCTGCGATCGCGCTACCGAACAGGAACACGGCGCTGATGGATCCAGCCGCGAACTTTGCCAGCAGCAGGACCTCGCGCCGCACCGGCGAAAGCAGGTAGAAGTGCAGGCTGCGCTCAATCATCTCTCCACGAATGAGCCGCGAAAAGATGCCCAGGCACCCGAAGAAAACTCCCAGCCGGATGTAATAGAGCTGGACGATGCCCGCCAGCACATTGGTGTCCTCACTCATCGCGAAAGACGGATGCCGATCGAACAGCATGTGAATCAGGATGATGAGGGTCGGAATGAAAGCAAGGCAGTAAATCCAGGTCGCCTTCCACGAGAAGAGATTTCGCCTCAATTCAATGCGTGTCAGGCGCTGCGCCTGCATCCACCACAGGCCCCACGGCTGTTGGGCTAGACTTCTCGCACGATCGGCAAGTTGCGTTTTCGTCATGATGGGCTCCCATCCGTGCCGATCAGATACTGGTAAATTGCGTTGGCATCGTCGTCCGCCGGGGCCACTGCATCAATCTTCACCAGCCCCTCCGCCGCGATTCCGTTGAGCATGGAATAGAACTGGTCGATATCCGCGGTACGCAGGAAAACGCCTTTGCCATCCGCATGAAGCCTGGCTTCAACGCAGTGATTGATGGTGAACATTTTTGCCGCCAGCACCTCGGGGTGGTCGCAGCGAATGAGCACCTGCATGGGCTTTTCGCGCACTTCCTTCCTGACCTGGTGGATATTTCCCTCCGCGATCAGGTAGCCGCCGGTTATCAGGATCACTCGGTCGGAGATCCGGTCGACCTCGTCAAGAATATGGCTGGAGATGAGTACGTGCATTCCCTGGCGGCCCAGTTCCTGGAAGAGCGCTATTGATTCAGCGCGCGCCATGGGATCCAGTCCATTGAGCGGCTCATCGAGCACCAGCACTCGCGGATGATGAGCAATTGCCTGAGCCAGCCGAATCTTCTGCCGCATGCCCTTGCTGTAGCCGGCGATCTTTCGTCCTGCCGCATCGCCAAGCTGCACGCGCTCAATCGCCTGCGCGGCAAGATCAGCGGCCAGGTCCTCTTCCATCCCATGGAGCAACAGGCTGTCCAATACAAACTGCCATCCGGTGAGCCCGCGCGGAAAGTAATCGAACTGCGTGCAATACCCGAGGATGCTGAACAGCTCTGTTTGATCGGCCGGCGATAGTCCCAGAACCGAGATGTGTCCGTTGGAAGGTTGAACCAATCCGGTCATGAGATTCATGATGGTGGTTTTTCCCGAACCGTTGGGCCCGACCAGCGTGGTAATCCCGGGCGGAATCGAAAGCGAGATCCGGTTCACGCCGAGCACCTCGCCGTAGAACTTCGATACGTCTTCGAAGATGATTCTGTCGTTCATCCGCGGACCACCTCGCGCGCCCTGATCCGTTTGTTCAGCATGGCCACACAGACCAGGCAGGTCAGAGACAGCATGACCGCAATGGCCAGCGTTGGGACTGAAAGCCTATCGTTCATTGGCGCTGGCGCACCGAGCAGCCTCTGCCACAGGTTCGACATCATGACAGGAAGGTTCAGGAGCAGTCCCCACCTGGTGCGCAGCACCGCGCTTACAATGGCTCCCACGCCGGCCGGCACAAAGACCGCCGCAAAGATGACGCCCGTGGCCACTACCCGCCATTTAACCCACGAAGACAGCGCGAGTCCTAGCAGCGAGAGAAAGGCGATCCAGATTACCGACCCCGCCAGAAGGCCCATGGCAATTTGCAGATTGCTGATTGCCCAGGGTTGCGGAGAAGAGTAGCCCTGGTAGACAAAGAGCAGCAGACAGGGGAGCCAGGTAATCAGCGAGAGCGATGTGAACAGCGCGATGAATTTGCCGAAGACGTAACCGAAGCGCGAAATGGGATGGCTGAGCAGGATGGGCAAAGCATTGTCTGCAAGATCGAAGGTAATCAGCCGGGGAGCGATCCACGAAGCCATGACCAGCGCGAGCCACGCTTGAGTCTGAAGAACTTTCAGGAAGAATTTTGCGTCGATGGCAAGCATCTGCTGGCCCTGACCTCCGACAAGAGCCCGTGCGATCGGATTATCGCCAAGGTAAATCACCACCAGCGACACAATGCAGGGAAGCAGGCAGAAAATGAAAAGCCCAACCGTGATCTTCGACGACCAGGCTTCTTCAAAGGCATAGCGGGCCAGTACCAGGACGCGCGTCCACACCGGCGTCACCGTGCCGGTATAGGCCGAGTAGTTGCGCTTATAGACTGCCATTTGCGGTCCTTTCCTGGTCGTTGTCCATGGCGCGCAGGAAGATGTCTTCAAGAGAATCGCGCCGCTGATTCATGCGCCGGATCTGCACCCCTTGTTCCGAGGCAATCACATAGAGATCGCGCGCTTCAATATTGTCCGGAATCACCAGCTTGATGCGGCCGCCGGGGAATGTTGCGCACTCACAGCCCAGCCCGCGGATGCTCACGGAAAAGCGCTCGGTGGCGCCCACTGTTTCGAGTTCCATGAAGCTGCGGTTTGAGCGCCGCTCTTCTTCAATGTTGCACAGCGAGGCAATGCGTCCGTCCTTCAGGATCAGGACTTCATCGCAGGTCTCGTCAATATCGCGCAGCAAGTGCGACGAGATAAGCAGCCGGATGCTGCCCTCTTTGCGAATATCCTTGATGAGTTGAATCATGCGCTGCCGGGCGACGGGATCGAGGCCGTTGGTGGGCTCATCCAGGATGAGCAGTTTCGGCCCGTGCGCCAGCGCCTGCGCCAGTTTTACCAACTGCTTCATGCCCAGCGAATAGGTGTTCACTTTGCGGTAGCGCACCTCGCCTAGCCCCACGTAGAACAGGGCCTCATGGGCCCGTTCCAGCGCGACTCCCGGCGGCAGGCCGGCCAGTTCAGCCATGTAGCGGACGAAGCGGACACCGCTCATGTTGCCGATGAACGAATCGTTCTCAGGCATGTAGCCGATAACGCCTCGAATCTGCGCACGGTCTCTGTGCACGTCGAGGCCAAAGACGCGGGCGTTGCCTTTGGATGGAAGATGAAACCCCAGCAGCGTATTGATCAGAGTGGATTTCCCCGCGCCATTGGGGCCGAGCAGGCCAATGGCCTGCCCGTTCAGCTCTCCCGTGAGATTGTTGAGCACTGTCCGGTTTGCGAGCCGGACCTCTACCCCATCAAGATCAATGACGCCCATGTTACTCTCTTACGCCTGCGCCGGCGTGTTTGTTCCCGTGATGAATCAATGTTTCGAGTGCCAGAAAATCGAAACCAAAAAGACGGCTGTCGCTGGCAGCTTCAATGCGGCTTTCTTCTCCCCGCGCACAGATTACCGTAGGCCTTGCATCCGCCGCCAGCTCGCGGACGGCATCCGCCGTATCTCCGCTGACTTGATTCAGCAACGGCGTCAACACCGGGCTCAGATTCTGGTAAGCTACCGCGGAATAATTCTCATTGGCATCCTTGGGGAGCAACGCCTTGAAGGCCGCCGAATTTGCCAGCGAATCTCCAGTCGAATAAGCCTGCATCGCCTGGATCAGAAGGGCGCGGCTCGGCGCCACAATCATGTAGCCGTCCGCATAAGTGTATTGCGCCACAACGTTGCCGGTCACCGTGTCCTTAATCGAATAGTAACGCCGGCCATCGGCGTCGCTGGGTTCAATGGTGATGGAATGCTTGGCGTTGGCAGGGACTAATTCGCGAATCGCCGCGGTCATTCGCTCCAGCGCCTGTTCCAGGCGGTCAGAGTTGTTGACTTCAATCACGGCCTTCCACGAGGGCGTCGGCAGCACGGGACCATCGAGCGACAGCAGAAAATCTCCGCCCAGGTTAGCCGCAATGTCATCGCGGAAGTTGACTTGCAGCTTCTCCTCAGCCATTGTGAACCCATTTGTCAGCGAGTTGTTTTCGGCCGTCATCGCGATCAGATCGTCGGCGATGGATTTGGGGTCCTTTGAAAGTCCCGCAACAGCAATCGCCGCATTGGGAGTAACAAAGTTGAGTGACCCGATAGGCGCAGGCGCAGCCAGCCACGAGGAAACCCCTTGCCGCGCGCCTGTGAATTGCAGGTCAACACGATTCTCGGGCTGCCCATTCACTTCGCGATGTTCCGCGATCAGGTAGCTCACGTTCTCGATGCCGCTCTTTGCCATCGCTTCACTGGCTTGCTTCGAGGCGTGCATCTTAGTGGCTTGATCGGCTGTCATCTGGTGGATATCCGCCGCCAGAATGATTCCCGCGCCGCGCCCGTACGCGGCCGAGATCTGCTGGCCAAAACCGCCGGCCGCAAAGCCGCTAGAGCCGGCATTCAACTGCGCGTTGATCAGCGCCAGGGTTGCGATGCTGTTGGAGAAAATCGCCTCGTGTTCCCTTACCACTGCGTAAACGCCGTGATTGCCCGCGGGCGATGCACTGGCAGCGCTCAGTGAATTCTGATCGAGCACGGTGATTCCTGGCTTCGAATTCGACGCGGGGAACTGCTGCTTCACGAGATCGTCAAGCCCATTCCGCTTCACATCCGCAATGATCGCGAATCCTGGCTCCTTCGCCTGCCTGGCCCCCACAATGACGATTTCGCCGCCGAGATATGTGCTCATCTCGTGGACCTTCTCCACCATCGCATCCAGGTCGGCGGAGTTGTTCGCATGTCCGCTGTTCCACCACTCCTGCATCGCCGTGCTCTTCTTCAACTGGTCGTGGAACGCCTGATTTGCCTCGCTCAGAAAATCGCCCAGGTTTGGAACGCTGATATACAACGTGGTGTTAGCGGGAACCCGGTTCAGCAGATCGCTGCTATAGCGCGGCTGCGGGAATGGAATCTGTTCGATCTGCTTCCGCAGTTCTGCGAACTGCGCCAGGAGAACGAGGTACTTATCACGATCGTAGCTCCATGCAATCTGCTCTTGCACTGGCTCGGGGCTCAGGTTGTCATTGGTTGTGAACTGGTTCCCAGCCGTTGTCAGCGTGTCAGTGCCCGCGTGCAACACGTGCACCGCGCCCTCAAGAACTGCCACGCGCGAACCCTTCAGCCCGGAGTTCACTGAGAAGACGGTCCCTGTGACCGCGACCCGGCAATCGGGAGTCTTCACGTACAAGTGGCCCGAGGTGCGCTTCGCGGCCTGCACAATCACCGCCCCATTTTCGAGCGCGATGGTCATGTTGTGCCCCCTGGCGCCTACAGCAACAACACTCCGCTCGTTCACCTCAACCGTCGATCCATCCGTGAGCCGCAGGACCGCATGGCCCCCTCCACTGGTTCTCAGGGTTTCGCCTTCGCCCAGCATCTCACCGGGCGAAAGCTGGTGATCGCCCTTATCGGAGATTCGATAGGCAGTTCCATCGATCGATTGCACCTCGGCGCGCACTCCAGGCGGCACCTGCCAAAAGGCCCTGTAAACAAACAGAGATGCGGCCAGGAGTGCGGCGGCGGAAGCCAGCGCCCATGCGGCGGTCTGTGGATGCCAGGCAATTACGCGACGCGGCTTGGGAGCGGACCAATCCAGAACCACGCCGGACCCGCCCTTGAACCGGCGCAGGCAGCCGCTGCAATCGCGCAGGTGGGCCTCAATCAGAAGTGCGCGCGCCTGCGGCAGCGTGCCTGCCCGATACGCCCCGGACAGATGCTGCACGTCATCGCAGCTCGTGATTGCGACTACCGTTGATTCGTGCACGGTGTCGATTCCCAGCCTGTCCGCCACGCGACGGGCAGAAGCGGCCATTTGCTCGGCTTCCGGCTCATCGGCCTGAAGCGCCTGCACTGCGTTTCTCAAATGCATCTCGTCTTGTTTCATCGTTTTCCCCGCTCAAATTCCGAAAGCCGTTTCTTCAATCTCGACCGCGCGTTAAACAGCGTCACAGCCACAACCGCCTGCGAGGTGTCCATCAACGCCGCGATCTCCTGATTCCCAAGCTCTTCAACGTAGCGCAGGACAAACATCTCGGCCGCCCGTCGCGGCAATTCGCCGATTGCAACCCGCAAGAGCGCACCAAGCTCCCTGCTTGACGCCTCTTTCTCCGGCGAACTGCCTGACCCTGCCGCCGCCACATATTCGGCAAATTCCAGCGGCTCGATCCGTGCGGCTTTTCGCTGCCGCAGCAGGTCGAGCGCTCCATTGATGGCCGCTCTGTACAGGTAGCTACCGGCATTTGTTACCGGCCCATCCGCGCTCGCCAGCCGCACAAACACGGCCTGCGCCACGTCTTCCGCATCGGCCATGCTGCCGGTGATGCGGTAGGCTGCCGTGAGCACCCGCCGATGGTGCTCCGCGAACAACTGGGAGAGCCCGGCTAACGGCAATGTTGCGCTGCATGCGGCCACTGGAACACCTTCTGGACTGTTCATAGAGATGACGCTTCAACTGAACGATTATTAATCCACATGGAGATGGTTACGCGAAGAATCGTCCAGACGTTCCTTGCAAGGGGCACTTGTGAACTGCAGAAAGAATTGGGCACCCACATTTGTGACCGGATCAAGGGGTGGGGCGCCACGCAACATTTGTTGATTACGGGGGTTGTAACATTTAGCTGAGTGCAGGGCATTTCGCTCCATCTTTGGTAAGAGATGACTGAATGCCGCCAATCGTAGGTTGGTCATAGGCAACCCGGAGGAAACGATGAAGAAAGTTCTTATTGCCATTTTGCTCATGGCTCCAGCGCTGGCCTGCGCGGAGAAGAAGCCACTGCCGGATGCAGCGAACTACACCGTCACTGTTCACGTGCAGTCTTCGCAAGTGGTCTACACAGACGGAAATATAGCGCAGCATCTGGACGTAGCCATTGACGGCAAGAAATATGAATTGCAGGCCTTGCCTGCTGCTCAAGTGCTTCCCGTGGGCGACTACAAGGCGAGGATATCCAAAGAAAAAATCTCTCCTGATCACGAGTATTCGCGAGTTTATGAATTTCTGTTTGCTGACGGGACGACGCGAAGATACAACGTTGTGGGCGAGACTGAATAACGCACTTGCGGAGATCGTGCGAGATCGATAAGCCATCCCTCAGGGGCTAAAGCCCATGCTGATTTTGCGGCACTTACGGCAGTCAGGGCTGAAGCCCTGACCTACCAGTCGTGCCCTGACACAAATGCTGACCCGCGCAGGGTTTTTTGGACTGGATGCAGTGCTTTCGTTGGGTGGGATTATTGGGGATAGGGGCCTCCGGCTCAATCTATGCCTCGCCCCCTCAGTGCTACAGTGGTTTCGTTCTCACTTTTTTGCCGGGGTCCGCTTCTTGCCGGGTTTTCGTTCGCTGCTCTTGGTTCTTCTCGCGCTTCCGCTCGCCGCTCATGCGGCCACTCGCATCGAGTCCGCGCCCGTTCCGCCGGAGATGAGGGCTGCTGATTTCACGGTTCGCGTAAACGGGCAGACGGTGGACGTGGCTCACGCCGCAGCGAGTTACGATTACGTAAGCTTCGACGGGCGCGGCCCGTTCAACGTGGAGATTACTGCCGCCGAGCCGGGCTTCTGGGACAAGGGCGTGGACATTCAGCCATGGCGGCTGGGATTGCGGGCTGAGAGACCCAAAGGCGAACAAAAATCCCCGACGATTCGTTTCAAACTCGACGGCCCGGCCAAGCTCTCCATCTCGCGGCCCGGCGACTTTTTGAATCACGCGAAGATGCTGTTTCTCTTTGCCGGCGCGCCGCAGCCGCCGATGCCGACTGACCCAAAGATTCACGCCTACAAGCCGGGGATTTATCACCAGAGTCTCAATCCTGAAAGCGGTGAGACTTATTACCTTGCGCCCGGCTCGTATTTCTTCGGCAGTTTGAATTTGTGGAAAGTGGAAAATGTAAAAATTCTGGGCCGGGGAACGATTGTTTACGACGGACCACAGGACCCGAACGCCGACGAAGGCTGGATGCAAAAGCCCGACTGGCACTGCGTGGGCGCGCTGGAGGCTCACAACGTGGAGATTGACGGGCTGACCTGCATTGTGAGGTCGCGGACGTGGTCGATCCAGATGAAGGATTCGACTGGATTTTTATATGACGATCTGCGCGTGATTGGTGGCAACCCCGGAAACGCCAACCAGGACGGCATGGACTGGTTGGGCGGCGGCGACTCCACTGTGCGCAACGCATTTATCCGCGCGTCGGACGACGTGTTTGCCACGCAAGGCAACTGGGACGGCTACAAGGACAAGGAGATGCTGCGCCCCGGCCACGATGTACAGAACATACTTATCGAACACAGCGTGCTTTCAACGAGTATCTCGAATATTGTGCGCGCGGGATGGCCGCGGAAGACGTATAACTCGCGCAACTTTACCTTGCGCGACTCCGACATTTTGCACGGCGGCATAGGGGCGTGCGGGCAGACTTTCGGGCTGCTCGGCTTTTGGGGCGCAAACGGAGCCAAAGGCAGCCACGTCAACTATACTTTTGAAAATCTATTTCTGGATGACTGGTATTCGCTGGCGCAAATGGAACAAAAGAGTCCAGGTTTGCTGGGGTTCACCTTTCATAACATCTGGGCGCTGGACCAGCCGCCGCTGGCCGATTCTACGATGACGGGCGATGTGGCGGGCGTGATCATTGACAACGTGAAGTATGGACAGAGGCGCGCGGCCGGGAATGCGGACCTGCCGCTCTTGACGGCGAATGGCGCACAGCAGGCGAACTTTCCCGCGCAGCACGGACCCCTGGCGGCGTTTACCGTGGACCCGCCAGTCTTCGCGCCGGGAGAAAGGGTCACATTTACCGCTCAACTCTGGCCCGGCGCGCGCTACACGTGGCTTTTTGGCGACGGAACCAAGACAAGCGGGCGCCGCGTGAGCCATCGCTTCGCTGACGCGGAGGGAACCGAGTTGGATGGGGCGGGACGCGGCGCCGGACGATTCCGGGTTCTGCTGCATGTCGACCAGCGCGCTAACCGCCCTGATTCGACCAATCAGGACTGGGCTGCACAGGGAGTGGTGGCCGTGGCGCATTGGCATGAAGCCGCAAGCGCGGCGGGCCTGATGCTGCCCGGCCTCGCGTGGCAGCTCTATCCCGGCGCATGGACCGAGCTGCCGAACCTCGCCGCCGAACGCGCGGTCTTCTCCGGAGAAAGCCCCAACATTCACGCGGATTCGCAGGGTTATACGCGTTACGCCGTGGCATGGGACGGCCAGATCGACATTCCCGCCGACGGCGGCTACACTTTTCATTTGCTCTCGCGCGACGGCGCACGGCTGGTGCTCGATGGCGTGGAAGTGGCCAAAACCGGCCCGCCGTTCGCGCAGGTCTGCGGCTCACCGGGTAACGCGATGCGTTACGATCGCGGCTCACTGGGGTTGCGCGCCGGCAGGCACACATTTCATTTGGAAGGGTTGCACTCAGCCAGCCAGGGATCGCCACGGCTACTCTGGGAAGGCCCAGCGCTGCCGCTCACTGACGTGCCCCCGGCGGCTTACAGCCATCCGAGAAAAGATGTTGTGAAGCAGGGAATGGTAAAACAGGGAACAGGGAAGAGGGAATAGGGAACAGCGGCCAGAATCGACAATGCTCGCCTTCGCTGATAGGCTTTGATGAACTTGATGCTGTCTTCAGGGGTTTAGGAATCGATGAAGGTTGGATGGATTTCCAGTTGCATTGTTGCTGTCTGCGCGGCGTGGTTTGCTCATGCGCAGGGCCAGGAGCCGGCAGCGCTGCACGCGTCAATGCAAGTCCTGGTGGTTACGACTGCTGACTGGAGCGGAGTCGATGGGGTTTTGCAGGCGTATGAGCGGCCAGGCGCGCACCTTAAATGGAAAGCTGTCGGCGGGCCGATTCCTGTTGCGGTGGGAGAGAACGGACTCGGTTGGGGCGCGGGATTGGCGCCGGTCAGCGATAAGAAGTCCCGCAAGGCGAGCGATCCAGTGAAGCATGAAGGCGATGGTAAGTCGCCGGCGGGCGTCTTTCGCCTGAGCACATCCTTTGGCTACGCAGCTGAGAGGCAGGCGGGATGGAAGATGCCTTACGTGAGTCTGACGCCATCAGTGGAATGTGTGGATGACGCGAGTTCAAAGTTTTATAACCGCGTGTTGGAGCGCAGCACGGTCGCGCCTGACTGGAATAGCTCTGAACATATGTTGCGCCCCGATGGGCTTTACAGGTGGGGAGTGATGATCGATCACAACGCAGAACCGGTGACGGCGGGCGTAGGATCGTGCATCTTCCTGCATATTTGGATGGGACCGGGGCAGGGAACCACGGGCTGCACAGCTATGACGCAGGAGCATCTTGAAGGCGTGCTTGCGTGGCTTGATCCGGCGAAAAATCCTTTGCTTGTGCAGTTGCCGCAGGCCGAATACAAGAAGCTGAGAAAGCAATGGAAGCTGCCTGCGCTGCCACGGAGCGAAGTGCGCTGAGAGCTTGTGCTGCATGGTTTCCCACCCTTTCGGCAGAAAGAAGCGGAGAGGATGGGGCACGGAGATTTGTTAGCTGCTCTGGGTTCCCTGTTCCCTATTCCCTGTTCCCTGCCTTTTCATTTCGGCAACTGGTTCGCATCCCAGCCGCCGCCGAGGGAGCGGACGAGACCTACGCTGGAAACAAACTGCCGGGTTTGGAGATCGATGGCGGTGCGCTGATTTTGGAGGAGCGTGGCCTCTGCCGTGAGCACTTCAAGGTAGCTGGTGACGCCGCCTTTGTAGCGCTGGTTGGAGATGTCATAGGAGTTTTGAGCCGCATCGACGGCCCGCTGCTCGACGGCCGATTCCTGCTCCAAAATCCGCAATCCAGAGATCTGGTCTTCCACGTCGTTGAAGGCGCTCAAGATCGTGCTGCGGTAAGCGGCGGCCTGCGCTTCGTAGGTGTGGCGTGCAGCGTCAGTGAGTGCATGGCGCTGGCCGGCGTCAAAGAGCAACTCTGTGGCCTGCGCTCCCAGGCTCCATAAAGCGCTGGGACCTTGAATCAAGGTACCGACGTTCATGCTCTCAAAGCCTCCGGTTCCAGTCAGATTGATGTTGGGATAAAAGGCGCTGACGGCGATGCCGATCTGCGCGTTGGCGGCGGCGGCGCGGCGTTCGGCGGCAGCAATGTCGGGGCGGCGCTCGAGCAGTTGTGAAGGCACACCAACAGGAACTTTGGGCAAGGCCAGGCCCGCAGTTTGAGCAAGTGGCGAGAACAGAATGCTGAAGTCGGAGAGTTTGAGATTGGCGATGGTGCCTATGGCGTGCTCGTACTGCGCGCGAGCCACGCCCACATCGACGCGCTGAGCGCGCACGGTTTCAAGCTGCGTGCGAGCCTGGGCCACGTCGGCTTCAGTGCCGATTCCCCCGGCAAGGCGGCGCTGGGTCAGGTCGAGTTGGCTTTCGAGATCGGTGACGGTAGAGTTGAGCAGCTCAATCTCGGCATCGAGGCCGCGCAGTTGGAAGTAGTCGGCGGCCATCTCGGCATGAAGGCTGAGGTCTATGTTTGCCTGGTCAGCGGCGCTGGCCTGGGCATTTTCGCGCGCGGCTTCAACGGTGCGGCGGATGCGCCCCCAGAAGTCCGGCTCCCAGCTCGCCTGGCCCGTCAGCGAAAAATCGCTGTAAGTCGTGGGTTTAGTTGGCGAGTAGTCGGGGCCGTTGGCCGAAATCTTCTCGCGCTGCGCGCTTGCTCCGGCTGAAAGCGTGGGATAGAAAGCGGCCCTGGCGGCGCTGACCTGGTCGCGCGCGGCGAGATAAGCTTCCAGCGCCTGACGCAGGGTTGGGTTCTCGGCAGCGATTCGGTCTTCGAGTTTGTTGAGTTGCGGGTCCTGGTAGATCTCCCACCATTTGCCGCGCAACATTCCGTCGGAGGGCGAAGCAGGCTGCCAACTGCCTCCAGCGGGTGGGGGCGGCGGTTGAACGACCGTGGTTGCGCCAGTCTCCTTATAGGCTGCGGGAGCATCGTAGCCGGGACGGCTGTAGTTGGGGCCGACAGGTTTGCAACCGGCGAGAAGGGTGAGGGCGGCCAGGCAGGCGATTGTGGGTCCGGTCGAGATTCGAGGTTTCCCACCCTTGCGACAAAAACAAGAACGTCGCAAGGATGGGGCACCCAGCGGGGTGAGAGCAAGAAGAGCGGTCGAGGAGCAAATTCCGGTTGAGATTCGCGGTATCCCACCCATTCGCCAGAAAAAAGGCGAATGGATGGGGCACGGGGCTTTTGTATTCCTTGCCGGAAAAGTTCCCTCAGGGCCTAAAGGCCACGTTGATTTTGCGGCACTTTCGGCACGACTGAAGTCGTGCCCTGACACAAAGCGGCTGGTTGAAACACGTTCTATGAGTTTTTCCGCAACCTGTAACGCCCAACGATTATTCTGCCGCATTTTCGGCACGACTAAAGTCGTGCCCTGACACAAGTCGGAGTTGGCATCGAATTCCTCCGCAGGAAGCGTTGCTGGCATATTACTTGCCTCCCGCATTGGGCTGGCCGCCGGGGGTCACTATCCGCACTTTTTCGCCATCGATGAGCGAGTCGGGCGGGTCCTGGATCACCTGATCGCCGATGCTGAGGCCGGTTACAATTTGCACGTTGGCCCCATCGTCTTCGCCGATAACCACTGGAACCAGATGCGCCACATTGCCGTTGATGACAATGCCTACACGCAAGCCTTCCTTGCGGAAGATGAGCGCCGCGGCAGGCACGATGAAGGTGGGTCCGGCTGCCGGCGTCTTGAAGTGGACCTGGGCGAGCGAGCCGGGCAGCAGTTCGCCGGCGCGGTTATCCACGTCTACCTCCACGAGTAAGGTGCGGCTGGCAGGATCGATGGCGTCCGCGGTGCGCACCAGCGTGCCCTGATAGATTTTTCCGCCGTGCTCGGTGAAGGTGAGATCAACCTTCGCTCCGGGCTTCACGTTTGCCGAGTAGATCTGCGGCAGGTTGGCGTAGACGCGCAGAGTCTGAATGGCCTGAAGGTGAAAAAGCTCCTTGGCCGCGCCGGGGTCGATGAGCTGGCCGGTGTCGATATTGCGTGCGGTAATAACGCCGTCGAAAGGCGCGTATACCTCTTCAAACAATTGCAGTTGGCGCAGCCGCTCGACATTAGCTTGAGCGGATTTGACTGCACCCGCAGTGGCGGCTGCCTGGTTCACGAACGTGTCAGTGTCCTGGCGGGAGACGGCGTTGGATTGGACCAGCCCGGTGTAGCGCTCGGCCTGGATGCGTGCGTTGTTGGCGTTAGCTTGAGCGGTATTCAGGTCGGCCTGTGCCTGGGCCAGTTGCTGGTCAACCTCGGGCGTGGCAATCACGGCCAGCAGAGCGCCTTTCTTCACGCGGGCGCCGATGTCGAAGTTCCAGCGAGTCAAATAGCCCGCGGTGCGCGCGTAGATGGGCGAATCGGTGTAAGAAGTTACGTTGCCGGGGAGTATGAAGCTGTCGACAGGCGCTCCGGCCTTTGGCGCGGCGACAATCACCGTGGGAGCGGCAAGCTCAGTGGTGGTCGTGGCCAACACACCCTCAGCCTGATGGCGGCGCAACATGCCGACGCCCGCCAGCGCGACAGCCACGATGAGCACAATAACCACTCCCACGAGGGCCTTGCGCTGCGAGATAGGCTTCTGTTCCGGCGCGGTCTCGTGGTGATTGGCCTGCTGGGGGTTCGGATTGGATTCGTTCGTCATGAAAAGCTACTCCGGTATCTCGTCAAACTCGTCGAAGGTTCCGGCCGTTGCCGCGCCGTGAGCCGTCTTGCGGCGGCCTTCCAGCCAGCCGTGGACGACATAGAAAGATGCGGGAACAAAAAACAGCGTGGCCACGGTGGCCAGCAAAAGGCCGCCGATGACGGCGCGGCCCAACGGGGCGTTTTGCTCGCCGCCGTCGCCCAGGCCCAGCGCCATGGGGATCATGCCGATAATCATAGCCAGGGCGGTCATCAGCACCGGGCGCAAGCGGACAAAGCCGGCGTCGAGCGCAGCCCGGCGTGCGTCACCCACCAGAATCTCCAACTGCTCGCGAGCAAAGCTCACCACCAGAATGGAATTGGCCGTGGCCACGCCCATACACATGATGGCGCCGGTGAGCGCCGGCACGCTGAGCCGCGTGTTGGTAAGGAAAAGGAACCAAACAATGCCAGCCAGCGCCGCGGGCAGCGCCGCGATGATCAGAAACGGATCGAGCCAGGATTGGAAGTTGACCACAATCAACAGGTAAACCAGCAGGATGGAGAACGCGAGACCGCCGAGCAGGCCAATGTAAGAGGTTCTCATGGTCTCGCTTTGGCCGCGCAGGATGAATTGCGAGCCGCGCGGCAAGTCGGCCTTGTGCTCTTTGATGATCCCTTCCATGCTGCGCGTCACCGTGCCCAGGTCGGTTCCATCCACATTGGCATAGATATCGATGACCGGCTGCACATTGTAGTGGCTTACGGTGCCCAACTCCGCGCCGGGGGAGATGGTGGCGAGGTTTCCGAGCACTTGAACCTGGGATGCGGCACCGGGCGCGGTGGATGAAGCAGCGCCGGGAACGGCGGCACTGTTCTTCTGCGCAGTGGCAGAGCCTGTAACGGGCAAACTCTCCAGCGAGGCCAGCGAGTCAACTCCATATTGCGGGGCCTGGACGGCGACGCTGTAACTGACGCCGTTTCGCGGATCGAGGTAGAAACTGGGCGCCGTCTGGAAGCTGCCGCTTAGAGCTATCAACATGCTTTGCGCCACGTCTTTCTGGGTGAGGCCAATCGACTGGGCGCGAGTGCGGTCCACGTTCACCGTCATACTGGGATAGTTGAAAGGCTGCTGGATGCGCGCGTCGGCTGCGCCGGGAACATAGCGGACCTCATCCAACATGCGTTCGGCGAGAGCGTGATTTCCATACATGTCGGGACCAACGACCTGTATGTCGATGGGCGCCGAGAGGCCGAAGTTGAGAATCTGGGTGACAATGTCCACCGGCAGCACGTAAAAGGTTACACCCGGATACTGGCGGGCCAGCACACCGCGAAGGCGCTCGACATAGGCCGCGGTGGGATGATGGTCTTCGGTCAACTGCACCTGGATGTCGGCGTCCGCCGGTCCAATGGGCGCCGAGGTCGAGTAAGAAAGGTTCAGTCCGGAGTAAGGCAGGCCGATATTATCCAGAATTGTCACGACCTCTTTGGCGGGGATCTGCTCACGGATGGTGGAGTCAATCTGGTCGCAGAGCGCGGCTGTTTCCTCGATGCGCGTGCCCGTGTGAGCGCGCACGTGAATCTTGAATTGGCCGGAGTCTACCGAGGGGAAAAAGTCCTGGCCCAGCCATGGCTCCAGCACGACTACCGAACCGACCGCGAACAGCAGGAACAGGATAAGGAAAACCGCCGCGTTGTCCATGCAGAGGGCGAGCAGGCGCAAATAGCCGTGGCGAAAGCTCTCAAAGCCAGATTCAAAACCGCTCTGGAAGCGGACGAAGGGATTGCGACTGTTGAGTTTCCTGCCCGCCTCGGCGTCGTCGTGCTCCTTGAGCAGGTATTTGGCCATGGTGGGCACCAGCGTCCGCGAGAGCAGATAGCTGGCGAGCATGGCGAAGACCACGGCTTCGGCCATGGGAACGAAGAGGAATCGCGCCACGCCGCTCAGGAAGAACATGGGCACGAAGACAATGCAGATGGCCAGGGTGGAAACCAGAGCGGGAACGGCAATCTGCGCCGAGCCGTCGAGGATGGATTGCTCCAGCTCTTTGCCGGACTCAAGGTTGCGGTTGATGTTTTCAATGGCAACTGTGGCGTCATCCACCAGGATGCCGACGGCCAGAGCCATGCCTCCCAGGGTCATGATGTTGATGGTCTCGTGCAGCATGGCGAGCACGCTGAGCGAACAGAGAATGGAGAGCGGAATGGAGACCGCGATGATGACCGTGGAGCGAAAACTGCCCAGGAAAACCAGAATCATGATGGCGGTGAGGCAGGCGGCGATGATGGCCTCGCGGACCACACCGTTGATGGCGCCGCGCACAAAGATCGACTGGTCAGAAAGGAAACTGATTTGCAACTGCGGCGGCAGAGTTCCCTTCAGACCCACGCTCTCCAGCTTGTCGCGCACTCCTTTGATGATGTCCAGCGTGGAGGCCGTGCCGGTTTTCATCACGCTCATCACGATGGCGCGTTTGCCGTCAACGCGCACAATATTGGTCTGCGGCGGGTAGCCGTCGCGCACATGGGCTACGTCGCGGATATAGACCACAGCGCCGTTCACCGCCTTGATGGGCAGATTGTTCAGGTCGTCGATCATCTGCGGAGCGGAGTTGGTCTCGATGGCGTATTCGAAGCGGTCGATCTTCATCGTGCCGGATGGCACGATCAGGTTCTGCGCCGAGATGGCATTGACCACATCGGTGGGCGAGAGTCCCTTGGCCTGGAGCGCGTGCAGGTCAAGGTCCACCTGAATCTGGCGCTGCTTGCCGCCATAGGGAAAAGGCGTCTGCGATCCCTCGATGGTTGCCAACTGGGTGCGGATGTTCTGCTGGCCCAGGTCGTTCAACTGCTGCTCGTTGAGGCCTTTGCCGGAAAGACCGAGCATCAGAATGGGCACGCTGGAAGCGTTGTACTGGATGATGAATGGCGGATTGGAACCGGGCGGCAAGCTGCGCAACTGCACCTGGCTGATGGCCGTTACCTGGGCTACGGCGTTGCCGACATTGACGTGAGGCTGGAAGAAAATCTTGATGATAGCCAGGCCGTTGAGCGATTGCGACTCGATGTGCTCGATGTCGTTGACCGTGGTGGTCATGCCGCGCTCGCTGTTGGTCACGATGCGGTTGGCCATCTCCGGCGCGGAGAGGCCGTTGAAGTTCCACACCACCGTCACCACCGGGATATCGATGTTGGGAAAGATGTCCGTAGGCATCGTCAGGATGCTGAAGACGCCGAGAATCAGAATCAAAAGCGCGAACACGACAAAGGTGTAAGGTCGCCGCAGCGCAAGCCGGACAATCCACATAGGGCAGGTACTCGTTCCTGAGCCGCGAGTTAGCGGCCGTTGTTGCTCGCTCGCCGGGCTGCGGTCTCGCGGCTCGACAGGCGCGCTGATCTGGTCATCACCGGCGCATTGTATTCAGGGATGAGACCGCGCTCATCCGCTCGATCCGGTCCCTATCCTATTCAAACTTCAATGGTAGACGACCAAGCGCGCCCGTGGCGCGCGCTGGCAATAGATCGGTCCCTACACTAATAGGACGCGCCGGCGGACTGAAAAGATGCTCTCACAGCGCGAGAAGCGCCATGGCAAGCACGCATGCTCCCACCGCCAGGCTGACCCGGTCGCGAAGAGCGAAGAGGACTGGGTCCTCGTTCATTTCGCCGCGCGAGCCCAGCAGCCATGCCCGGTAGAGCCAGAAGAGCATCAGCGGCACAATGAGCCATAGCCGGTCTGCGTGTTTATAGAGAACCGTTACATCGGGGCGCGCGATATACATCATGAACACCAGCACGGAGGCTGTGGCGCTGGATGTGCCGAAGCTGCGAATCTGGTCCAGGTCGCCGGCCACGTAGCCGCGCCCATGGGTCTCGGAAGCACCGCGCTCGCGCAGGTTTTCGAGCTCGCTGAAGCGCTTGACCATGGCCAGCGAGAGAAACAGGAAGATGGAGAAGGCTGCCAGCCAGGGGGAGATTTCAGTCCGCGTAGCCGCGCCGCCGGCCAGCAGGCGCAGCGTATACAGCCCGGAGAGCACCAGCACGTCCACCAGAGCCACTTGCTTGAAATATAAAGAGTAAGCGGCTGTGGAAGCGATGTAGACCGCCAGCCACAGCAGAAACTGATGGGGTAGAACGGGCAAAAGTGCGAGCGAGACCACGATGAGCGCGAGCGCCAGGGCAGCGCCGCCCGCAACCGGCAGATCGCCGGCGGCAAAGGGCCGGAAACGCTTGACCGGATGACGGCGGTCGCTCTCGATGTCGAGCAAGTCGTTGAAAATATAGTTGGCTGACGCCATGAAACTGAAACAGAAGAAAGCGGCGATGACCGCGCCGATCGCCTCAGGACGCAGCTTGTGCGAGAGCAGAAGCGGCACGAACAAGAGTATGTTTTTGGCCCACTGATGGATGCGGATCGCCTTGAGCAGCGTAGGAGCCAAAGGTTGTTTATGCAGAAACGTCCGGGCCACCGGAATGTGTCCCTGATGCAACGCGATGCGCAGGGCAGGAGTGGGGTTGGCCACCATTGCCTGGCGCGCATTGGCCAGCAAAGGCAGATCGGCGCGGGAGTTGCCTATGTAGTCGAATTCGCCGAAGCGTTCCTTTAGAAGGTCCAGTTTCAGCACGCTGGTCAGGTTGGTCACGCCGTCCGAGGCCAGTACGCCGTCAAAGATGTCGAGGTGTGCCGCGACGCGCTCCGCGAGCGGGCCATCCGCGCCGGTTGTCAGGTAGATTTGCCGGCCTCGGCGGTGCTCGGCGTGCAGGAACTGGAGCAGTTCGGCGTTGTAAGGCAATTCGGCGGGATCGAGCGGGGCCTGGCTTGCCACTTCGGCCTTCAGGCGAGCGCGTCCCACTGCCAGCCACCGCCCCAGTTGCCAGAATCCGAAGGGATTACGGCGCAGGAACTGGCAGACCGCGTCGAACAGCGAATCGGATTTGATGAGCGTGCCGTCCAGATCGACGCACAGTGGGCGCGTCAAGTCGGCTTGCTCGGCAGGAATGGAATTCTGAGACAAAATATCCTCATGGAGCCGACGACACCAGCCGGGCCGCGGGAAACTAACTCATCCAAAAGCGGCGCGACGCGACGACTGATCAAGGTTGAACGCGGTTGCAGGTAAACCAGGCACAAGTATACCGTCAAACTGAAGCCGGCGGCGCGGCCCGCAAGTGTTCCGCAATCGCTCGATTCGCTTACAATAGTTGCGTCTTGCATCAACGAGTATGCGCTTCTCTCGAGCGAAAGGCGCGCGGCCTCGCAACGAATGTAGCCCGGGCAAACGAAACCTTTGGGGAAACTCTTGCGTCCTTAGAAACATACGCGTGTGTTTTGTCCACTGCCCGGAACGGTAACAACAATGCCCTTGCGCAGCGCCCATTACGCGGGCAGTCACTCAAAAGAAATTGACAGGAATCGATACCATGTCCACTGAAGGCACTCCTGAGAACCCTCTGGCCGGAAACGGCTTTGAGCAGTACCACTCTTCACCCAAGGGTTCCTGGGTGCGCATTGTCATATATCTGATTCTGGCGGCCGCTGTTGGACTTGCCGCATGGCTGATTTATTCGAACCATCAGAAAGCCGCGGCGGCGAGCGCCAGTCAGGCGGCGGCGCTGATGAGCCGGCCGGTTCCGGTTCAGGTGGCTGCCGCCGAGCAGAAGCCCATGCCGATCTTCCTGACTGCGCTGGGCACTGTAACCCCTTATATGAGCGTTACCGTGAAGGCGAGAGTCAGCGGTGAGCTCGAACCGGTACGGTTCACCGAGGGGCAACAGGTGAGGCAGGGCGAGACGATCATGGTGATCGATCCCCGGCCCTACCAGGCAGCTCTGGACCAGGCCAAAGGCACGCTGGCCCACGATGAGGCTTTGCTCAAGGACGCGCAGGCGCAGTTCAAACGCTATCAAGCGCTCTACACGGCAGGGGTGGTATCGAAGGAGACGCTGGACGCCGACGAGGCCACTCAAGGCCAGTACCAGGGCGCCATCGCCTCCGACAAGGCGGCCATCGAGACAGCTCAGTTGCAGCTTGGCTGGTGCACCATCCAGTCGCCCATCAACGGCAAGATCGGCCTGCGCCTGGTGGACCCCGGCAACATCATTACAGCCAACACCACCAACCTCGTCATCATCAATCAACTCCAGCCCATCGCCGTTTACTTTACGCTGCCTGAAGACCAGCTTCCCCAGGTGCTGCGCAAGTTGGCGGCGGACAAGCGCCTGTCCGTGGTCGCTTACGACCAGGGCGACACGCAGCAGTTGGCCAGCGGCTATCTGCTCACCGCCGACAACCAGATCGACACCTCCACGGGAACCGACAAGCTGAAGGCCGTCTTCGACAACCGCGACCAGGCGCTTTTCCCCAATCAGTTCGTCAACGTTCACCTGGTGATGGAAGACCGGCCTAACGCGCTGGTGGTGCCGTCGGCTGCCATCCAATCCGGCAACCAGGGCGCTTTTGTGTGGGTGGTGGATACGGACGCCGCCAAGAAAACGTCAACTGCCAGGATTCAGCTCGTAAAGATCGCCTTGGCTGAGGGACAGGTGACTATCCTCGACAGCGGCCTGCAGCCGGGCCAAAACGTGGTGGTGGACGGCGCGGACCGGCTGCGCCCCGGACAGATTGTGATTGCGACGGCCGCTCCTCAGCGCGGCGCGCGAGGTGCGGGGAAAAGCTTCGCAACTTCGGGCATGGAGCCCTCATCGCCCACCGGCTCGGCTAGCGGCAAGCCTCAGAAGGGGAATCAGCAGTGAGCCCTTCCCGGCCATTCATTCTGCGCCCGGTAGCGACCTCGCTGCTGATGGCGGCCATTCTATTGGCGGGCTTTGTTGGCTACGAGCAGTTGCCGGTCTCCGCCCTGCCTGAAGTGGATTACCCGATTATCCAGGTGCTCACCTTCTACCCCGGCGGCGGGCCAGAGGTGATGGCCTCGTCGGTCACCGCGCCCCTGGAGCGGCAGTTCGGCCAAATGCCGGGGCTGAAGCAGATGACCTCGGTCAGCTCCGGCGGTGGCTCGGTAATTACTCTCGAATTCAACCTCGACGAAAATATCGACGTGGCAGAGCAGGAGGTGCAGGCGGCCATCAACGCGGCCAACAGCTTCCTGCCCGCCGATCTGCCCAATCCGCCTATTTACAGCAAGGTCAACCCCGCCGACGCGCCCGTCATGACGCTGGCGCTCTACTCCGACTCGCTGCCGCTGGACAAGATTGAAGACGCCGCCGACACCAACCTCGCGCAGAAGATTTCGCAGGTCACCGGCGTGGGATTGGTTTCGATTGCCGGCGGGCAGAAGCCGTCCGTGCGCATCCAGGCCAACCCGTCCCAACTGGCGGCTTATAACCTGAGTCTCGAAGACCTGCGCACCGCATTGGCAGCGGCCAACGTGGATCAGGCCAAGGGAACGCTGAACGGCGCACGTCAGTCTTACACCATCGGCGCCAACGATCAGTTGATTTCCAGTGGCGATTACAAACCGGTGATTGTGGCCTATCGCAACGGGGCCGCAGTGCGCGCGTCGGACGTGGCCACCATTGTCGATGCTGCGGAAAATTCCCAGCAGGCTGCCTGGATGGACCGCCAGCCCGCAGTCATCGTCAACATTCAGCGTCAGCCGGGCGCGAACATTATCGCCGTGGTGGACCGCATCAAGTTGCTGCTGCCGCAGTTGCAGACCAGCTTGCCTGCCTCTGTGCAGGTGCGTGTGCTCACCGACCGAACCAACACCATTCGCGCCTCCGTCAGGGATGTGGAATTTGAGTTGATGCTCACCATCGCCCTTGTGGTGATGGTCATTTTCCTTTTCCTGCGCAATCTGGCGGCTACCATCATTCCATCCGTCGCGGTGCCGCTGTCGATTGTGGGCACCTTCGGCGTCATGTACCTGCTTGGCTACTCGCTCAACAATCTGACATTGATGGCGCTCACTATCTCGACCGGCTTTGTGGTGGACGACGCCATCGTGATGATCGAGAATATCTCGCGCTTCATTGAAGAAGGCTTGAGCCCGATGAAGGCGGCGCTCAAAGGCAGCGAGCAGATCGGCTTCACCATCATGTCGCTGACTGTCTCGCTGATCGCGGTGCTCATCCCACTGCTCTTCATGAGCGACGTGGTGGGCCGGCTCTTCCGCGAGTTCGCCATCACCCTGGCGGTCACCATTCTGGTCTCCGCGGTGGTCTCGCTGACGCTGACGCCCATGATGTGCTCGCGCATTTTGCAGGACAAGTCAGTCGCCAAGCAGACGCGTTTTTATTACTGGTCGGAGAAGGTCTTCAACGCCATCATCGCCCGGTATGGGCGGTCCTTGCAGTTTGTTTTGCGCCATCGCTTCGCCACGCTGATGGTCACCATCTCCACGTTTGTGGCCACGGTTTTGCTTTTCCTGGTGGTTCCCAAGGGATTCTTCCCGGTGCAGGATACGGGCGTGATTCTGGGCATCAGCGAAGCGCCGCAGACGGTCAGCTTTACTTCAATGGCCCAGCGCCAACAACAGCTCGTTGACATTCTGCTCAAGGACCCCGCCGTCGATAACATCTCTTCGTTCATCGGCGTGGACGGAACCAATACCACGCTGAACTCGGGCCGCATTCAGATCAATCTGAAACCGCTAGCTGTGCGCAAAATCTCCGCCACAGAAGTCATCCGCCGGTTGCAGCCCAAGATTGAAGGCATTGAAGGCATACAGTTGTTTCTGCAGCCGCTGCAGGACCTTACGGTGGAAGACCGCGTCAGCCGGACGGAATTCCAGTACTCGCTGGAAGATCCCGATCCTGTCGAGCTGGCCAAATACACCCGGATGATGGTCAGGGAACTGGGAAAGGAAGCTGTGGTTACCGATGTGGCCAGCGATTTGCAAGACCAGGGCCTGGCCGCCAAGTTGGTAATCGATCGCGACACTGCGGCCCGGCTGGGCATCGCTATGTCCGACGTGGACAACACTCTCTACGATGCCTTCGGGCAGCGTCAGGTCTCCACCATCTTCACCCAGCTCAACCAGTACCACGTGGTGATGGAAGTGGGACAGAGCTTCCAGACCAATCCCTCGACGCTGAACAGTCTCTACGTCAAATCAGGCAACGGCGCGCAGGTTCCGCTCAGCATGGTGGCTCACTGGGAGCAATCGACCGCGCAGCTTTCCATCGGCCACCAGGGCCAGTTCCCGTCTACCATCGTGAGCTTCAACCTGGCGCCAGGCAAAGCGCTGGGCGACGCCGTCAAGGCCGTCAACCGCATCGAGCAGCGCATTCAAATGCCGTCCTCCATCAATGCCAGCTTCCAAGGCACGGCCGCCGCTTTCCAGACTTCGCTCTCCAATGAGCCGCTGCTGATTCTGGCCGCGCTGATCACTGTTTACATCGTGCTGGGCGTGCTCTACGAGAGCTACATTCACCCCATCACCATCATCTCGTCACTGCCCTCGGCCGGCGTGGGCGCGCTGCTTGCGCTGCTGATTACGCACACCGAGTTCAGTGTGATTGCGCTGATCGGCATCATCCTGCTCATAGGCATTGTGCAGAAGAACGCCATCATGATGATCGACTTCGCGTTGCAGGCCGAACGCAACGAAGGCAAGAGTGCCGAAGCCGCCATCTTCCAGGCCTGCCAATTGCGCTTCAGGCCCATCATTATGACGACAATGGCCGCCATGCTGGGAGGATTGCCGCTGGCCTTGGGCGGCGGCGTAGGCGCGGAATTGCGTATGCCGTTGGGCATCACCATCGTCGGCGGTTTGATCCTGTCGCAGTTGCTTACGCTCTACACCGTTCCGGTCACCTATCTCTACTTCGATAAGCTAGCGCAGCGCATGAAGCCGCGCGAGCTTCACGTCACCCACGAGCAGCAACCGGCAAGCGCGGACTGACGGAGGGACGTATACGACCGGGAAGAACGCAACCGTACTTGTTGCGTAAGTCAAAAACCGCTTTGTATCAGGGCATGGCTTCAGCCGTGCCGCGCAGGCTGCAAGAAGGAGTTGGGCTTTAGCCCCTGCTATGACAATACCCGCCCGCAACGCTAGCTCCGGGAACACGCTGAGTTCGTCGCGTATTTTCTTTGCGACCACCAAAGCCAGCATGGGACGACGCATCTTCCAGTCCGAACGCAATGCCATGCTTCTGGTCGACGTGTTGCGATCCTGTGTGGCGGCGGGGAAATTCCTCCTGCATGATTTCGTGATCATGCCGGATCACTTGCATCTGCTCATGGCAGTCCGTGGGGATATGACCATTGAAAAAGCCACGCAACTCATCAAAGGCAGATTCTCCTATCGCCTGAAGCGGGAATTTCAGTACTTGGGAGACGTCTGGCAACGCGGATTTTCGGAGACGCGGGCAGATGACGAGGAGTGCCTTTTGCGCTATAGGGAATATATTGCCCAGAACCCGGTGAAGGCGGGACTGGTTGAATCTCCAGGGCAATATCCCTATTGCTACAGCTATTTGGCAAAGAAGAAAATAAGCAGGGGCTGAAGCCCAAACTCGTTTTTTGCCCATTTCGGCACGACTGAAGTCGTGCCCTGATACAAAACGGTTGAAACAATGCTCCATTGATCGGGCGCCTCAGATAGCGGTTTTGAGATTTCAAGCGCCCAAAACTTCCATCGGCCTCTAGCTTTTCGCTAGAGGCTCGGGGCTAGAGGCTAAGAAATGCATCTTTCCGCACCCTTTATTCAGCGCCCGGTGGCCACGTCGCTGCTCTCGCTGGCCCTGCTTCTGGCCGGCTCAATAGCCTATTCTGTCTTACCCGTTGCCTCGCTGCCCAATGTGGATTACCCGGTCATCGGCGTCGGCGCCGGGTTGCCCGGCGCCAGCCCTGAGACCATGGCCTCGTCGGTGGCAACACCGCTGGAGCGACAGTTTGGACGCATCGCCGGCGTCAATCAGATGACCTCGAGAAGTTCTCTGGGCTCGGCCAGCGTCACACTGCAATTCGACATCAATCGCAACATCGACGCCGCTGCCCGCGACGTACAGGCCAGCATCAACGCGGCGCGCAGCCAGTTGCCGTCTTATCTGCCGCAGAATCCCGGTTATAACAAGGTCAATCCGGCTGAAGCGCCAATCCTGATTCTGACGCTGACCTCGGATGTCGTGCCCAAGCCGCAGATCTACGACATGGCCGATTCCATCTTGTCGCAAAAGATCTCCCAGATTCAGGGCGTGGGCCAGGTCTTTGTCGGCGGCAGCTCCAGCCCGGCCGTGCGCGTCGAGTTGAACCCCATGCAACTGGGCTCGAACGGCATCGGCCTGGAGGCGGTGCGCACAGCGCTCGCGGGAGCCAACGCCAACCGGCCCAAAGGCGCTTTTCAGGATGCGGACCATCGCTGGCAGATCAGCGACAACGACCAGATATTCAAGGCCAGCGACTTCGCGCCCATCATCGCCGGCTATAACAAGCAAACCGGCGCACCGGTGCGCGTCGCCGATCTGGGCACGGTCACCGACAGCGTCGCCGACATTCATACCGCCGGCGTCTCAGGCCTCAACCCGGACAAAGGGCCTCCAGCGCAGCTCAAGAGCGCGGTCCTGATCATCATCTACAAGATCCCCGGCGCCAACGTCATCTCCACCGTGGACAACGTGATGGCCGAGATGCCGCGCCTGCAGGCCGCCATCCCGCCCACGATCAAGATCGACGTTGTTGTGGACCGCACCACGACCATCCGCTCCAGCGTGCACGACGTGGAAATCTCACTGCTGATCAGCGTCTTGCTGGTGGTGCTGGTTGTCTTCCTCTTCCTGCGCGAGGTATGGGCCACCATCATTCCATCTGTGGCCGTGCCGCTCTCGCTGGTGGGCACCTTCGGCGTGATGTATCTGCTCGACTACTCCATCGACAACCTCTCGCTGATGGCTCTCACCATCGCCACAGGCTTTGTGGTGGACGACGCTATCGTGGTGATCGAGAACATCACCCGCTATCTCGAAATGGGCATGAAGCCTTTCGATGCCGCCATGAAAGGATCCCGCGAGATCGGCTTCACGGTGCTTACGATGAGCACCTCCCTGATCGCCGTCTTCATTCCGATTCTGCTCATGGGCGGCATCGTGGGCAAGCTCTTCCGCGAGTTTGCCGTGACTTTGTCGGTGGCAGTCGCCGTCTCGCTGCTTGTCTCGCTGACCACCACGCCCATGCTCTGCGCCCGCTTTCTCAAGTCGCGGGACGAGAGCCGCCATGGCCGCTTCTACGCGATGAGCGAACGCGCCTTCCAGTGGCTGCACAACGAATACGCAGGCGGCCTGCGCTGGGTCCTGCGCCATCAATGGCTGATTCTGGGTGTGACCGTTGGAACCGCGCTGTTGAATGTCTATCTTTTTTCGATTGCACACTTCGACTTTTTCCCGCAGCAGGACACGGGCAGGCTGGGCGGCCAAACGGTCGCCGCACAAGATATCAGCTTCCCCGCCATGCGCGATAAGCAACGGCAACTGGCGCAGATGACCATCGAAGACCCGGCGGTGCGCTCGGTGACTGCCTTTGCCGGCGGCGGCCGAGGCAGCAACAACACGGGCTTCATGTTCATCGCCCTCAAGCCGCTCAACCAGCGCCCAGGGCGCGTCAGTGCCGATCAGGTGGTCAACCGGCTGCGCGGCAAGCTCAGCAGCGTTCCCGGCGCCATTCTCTATCTACAGGCACAGCAGGAGTTCCAGAGCGGAGGGCGCGGCAGCGCGGCTCAGTACCAGTACACGCTCTCGGACGAAAGCCTCGAAGAACTCAACGCCTGGGCTCCACGGCTGCTGGACCGCGCAAAAACCATGCCCGAGTTGCGCGATGTTTCCAACGACCAGCAAGATAAAGGCCTGGCCGCCAACCTGGTCATCGATCGCGACGCCGCCTCGCGGCTGGGCATCACTGCCAGCGCCATCGACAACGTGCTCTACGACGCCTTTGGCCAGCGCGAAGTCTCTACCATGTATACCGCTCTCAACCAGTACTACGTGGTGATGGAGGTCGATCCGCAATATCAGCTCAGCCCCGACGCGCTCAACGGCATCTACATCAAGGCCAACAATATTGTTGGCGCCACTACCACCATGCCGGCCACAGTCGCGGCTGCAAGCGCCACTCCGGCGGTTTCGGTTCCAACCTCATCCTCGGGCGGCGCCATGGTGCCGCTCTCCACCATCGCCCACTATGAGCAGCAGCGGACACCTTTACAGGTGAACCATCAGGGCCAGTATCCGGCCGTCACGCTTACCTTCAACCTGGCGCCCAATGTGGCTCTGGGCGACGCCGTGACCGCTCTCGAAAAAGTTCAAGTCGAAATGGGCATGCCCCCCGGCGTCCACGCCACCTTCCAGGGAACCACGCAGGACTATCAGACCATGAAGAAGAATATGCCGTGGCTGATTGTCGCTGCATTAGTAGCGGTTTACATCGTCCTCGGCATTCTCTACGAGAGCCTGATCCACCCATTCACGATTCTCTCCACAATTCCGCCAGCCGGCGTGGGCGCCATCCTCGCCCTGATGCTCACCGGAACCAGCCTGACAATCATTGCGCTCATCGGCATCATCCTGCTCATCGGCATTGTCAAAAAGAACGCCATTATGATGATCGACTTTGCCCTGCAGGCGGAGCGCGACCAGGGATTGCCGCCGGTCGAAGCCATTTATCAAGCCTGTTTGCTTCGCTTCCGCCCGATTATGATGACGACGATGGCCGCCCTCTTCGGCGGATTGCCGCTGGCCATCGGCATGGGAGTAGGCTCCGAGCTGCGCAAACCGCTGGGCATCACCATCGTCGGCGGACTCATTGTCTCCCAGATGCTGACGCTCTTCACCACTCCGGTCGTCTACCTCTTCTTCGACCGCCTGCAATGGCGCGTGATGAAGCTGCGCCGCATCGGCGCCGAGATGGAAGAAGCGCCGGGAGACTAGGTCGAAACCAGGGTTACCGTACCCTGACACGAACAGCAATCGCCGGATTGCTTCTCTCGCTCACCGCCGTCCGAAGCCATGCACAAACCTCAGCATCCGCAACAGCAGCAGTAAAACGGCAAACGCGACCACGCACACCAGGACCAAACGCTGTGAGCGCGGCCTTGTGCGGCGGGATTTTGCCGGTCGATTCATGTAGAAGATAAAAGCGAAGCAAGGCCATTCTACCGCGATGCCTACGCCCATCGGCGTCTCATTCCAGACGGCTTGCGGTGCACCCATCAGCCCAAAAGCCCGCTTTTCAAGCTGCTGCTACAATAGAAGGTGACGCATTGTGCGGCGAATTTCTCTATGCTGAGAGTACTTTGAGGGTCTTCTGATCTCTGACCCCTGATCCCTGTATTTCTCTCCAAACCCATGGCCCGCTTGGCCAAACCAGAAGAAGGAAAAGCTCCCCTGTGACTCAGACGATACGCAATATCGCCATTATTGCCCATGTTGACCACGGCAAGACAACCCTCGTAGACGCCATGCTGCGGCAATCCGGCACCTTCCGCGCCAACGAGCAAGTGGCCGAGCGCGTGATGGACTCGAATGAGTTGGAGCGGGAGCGCGGCATCACCATCCTGGCCAAGAACACGGCCATCGTCTTTGAAGGCGGCAAGATCAACATTGTGGACACACCCGGCCACGCCGATTTTGGCGGAGAGGTGGAGCGCGCGCTGAAGATGGTAGACGGCGTGATGCTGCTGGTTGACGCAGCCGAAGGCCCGCTGCCGCAGACGCGCTACGTGCTGGCCAAGGCTCTTGAAGCTCATCTCAAGCCCATCGTGGTCATCAACAAGATCGACCGCCCCGACGCGCGCCCGCAGGAAGTCCTGAACGAGATCTACGACCTCTTCATCGACCTCGATGCCGACGAGACGCAACTGGATTTCCCGGTGCTCTACGCGGTAGCAAAGGCGGGCACGGCGACGCTCGACCCGGCCATTCCGGGCGTGGATTTGCAGCCGCTTTTTGAAGCCATTGTTTCCGAGATTCCGCCAGCCACTGGCGACGCCGACGGCACGCTACAGATTCTGGTCACCAATCTCGATTATTCGGATTACTTCGGCCGCATCGCCATCTGCCGCGTCTTTCAGGGCACTCTGCACGCAGGCGACGACGTGACCATCTCCAAGCGCGACGGCACGCTGCAGAAGACACGCATTACCAAATTGTTCACTTTCAGCGGCCTCAAGCGAATTGAAACCACCGAGACCACTATGGGCGATATTGTGGCCGTGGCGGGCGTCGAAGGCATCACCATCGGCGAGACCATCACCAGCGTCGAAAACCCTGCGCCACTACCGCTGATTGTGATTGATGAGCCGACCATTGCCATTCAATTCAGCGTCAACAACTCGCCGTTTGCCGGACGCGAGGGCCAGTACGTCACCAGCCGCAATCTGCGCGAACGCCTCGAAAAGGAGCTGCTGACCAATGTTTCAATTCGCGTGGAAGACACGGGCATGCCTGACACTTTCAAGGTGCTGGGCCGTGGCGAATTGCAACTGGCAATTCTCATCGAGATGATGCGCCGCGAGAGCTTCGAGCTTCTCGCCGGCCGGCCGGAGATTGTCACCAAGATGGTGGACGGCGTGCGCATGGAGCCGGTGGAGCATCTCACTATCGACGTGCCCGAGGCCTACACCGGCGTTGTAATTGAGAAGCTGGGTCCGCGCAAGGGCGAGATGACCAAGATGCACAATCATGGCTCTGGCCGCGTGCGCATGGAGTTCCGTGTGCCCAGCCGCGGCATCATCGGCCTGCGCAGCGAGATGCTCACTGACACGCGCGGCACCATCGTGATGAACGCCCTGTTCGACGGCTACATCCCTTACCAGGGCGAGATTCCGCAGCGTCCCACAGGCGCTCTGGTTTCTGACCGCCAGGGGCTCACCACCACTTATTCGCTGAACGGCTTGCAGGAGCGCGGTGTCTTGTTTGTGGGAGCGGGTGTCGAAGTCTACGAAGGAATGATCGTCGGTGAACATTCGCGCGACAAGGACCTCGACGTGAATGTGGTCCGCGAAAAACACATGACCAACATGCGCGCCTCAAGCGCGGATGAGGCCATCCGCCTGGTGCCCGTGAAGGCTCTCAACCTGGAGCAGGCCATCGAGTTTATCGCTGAAGATGAAATGGTCGAGGTAACGCCTAAGTCGCTCCGTCTGCGCAAGAAGGTTCTGCAACAGAACAAGCGCCCCAAGCGCTACGAAAAGAGCGCTGAGTAAGCTCTGTTGAAGTAGTCAGCGTTTTGAGGGGCACGGTTTCAGCCGTGCCCCTTAACGCATAAAAAAGACATCGCTCTAGAGCATTCTCAAATTGAGTGTTAACAAAATTCTGGGTGCCCCACCCTTTTCGCGTACTTTGCGAAAAGGGTGGGATAGCACAACTGTCCATTTCAACTGTAAACACCAGAACCGAAAATGCTCTAATGCCGGTGCCAAGCCTCAAAGGCCACTTCAATCACCGCAAATAGCACGCTGGCAGCCGCCAAGAATCCCTTGGCGCGCTGCCAGTTCTGCTCATGGCGCTCCAGGCGCCGCTCCAGATCCGCGATGCGCCCGCCGTTGCCGTCGCCCATCAAACCGATCATCTGCGTCTTCAGCACGCTCAAGTCGCTCAGCACCTGCGCTTCGAATTCATTCATCATCCGCATTCGCCGAACTCCATTCGTCCATCACTAACTGAGAAGTTGCCGCTCTGTGAAAGCTCTGATTAAGTCAATGTTTTGAAAGGGCACGGACTTTTCCGTGCCGCAAACGCAACAAACTAATGGCGGGCTTTACAAGCTGCGGGAAAACTCACAGATCATGCCTCAAAGGGCCGCCTTGTGTCAGGGCACGACTTTAGTCGTGCCGTAAATACAACAAAACAACCGCGGGCTTTAGCCCCTGAGGGAATGACTGTTTGACAGAATGCGCCTAATCAGGGCTTCCCTAACTCTCAAAGCGGCAGGTTGATGAACAGCGCCGTTGAAAACTCCGAGTAGTTTGGCGGCGTCGAGCCATCATACATCCGGATATAGAAACGGTCGTTCGCGGTGACGCGAGAAAACGAGAACGCCGGCTGAGTCGACCGCATCACCAGGCTCGGATCCTCGCCCGCCATGAAGTCAAAGTCCCGCAAACGAACTTCAAACCCGCCGCCCGCTGGCGGCGTCACGCCCGTATTGATCGCCACCGTAGTTCCATTCAGCGTAGTCACCGCGAGGCCGTTGAGATTGGCCAGCACAGTAGGAGCGATGGGCGCCGGAAGCCACGTATTAGCAGGCACTGTCACACTGGTCTTGATCGCTAGATCGTCGGCCCAATCGTTGGCGAAGGCGATAGCATACTCCATCAGGTCTGGATAACTCGCCTTATAACTCACTATAACTGCCCGCACCACAACCTGCGCGTCCACATTTGTCGAAGGCGCATTCAGTAGAAGCGCATCGCCCGGCCACACATCTGCGGCGAAACTCGACCTGTTTCCCTTATAAGTTCCGCTCCACAGCGCGCTCACGCTCGCCGCCGCCTGCTCTATTACTAGCGCTGCATTGCGGCAGTCCGCGGAGCTGCGCGCCGCAGGGCTGGTCACGGAGCCAATCCAAGCAGCCTCTGTCGGCATTCCGGCCGACGCAAGCGCCTGCTGGCTGGCAGTGTTGACCGCGCGCCCCACAGCCCTGCCCACTGTGCGATAACTCACCGCAATCTGTTCGCCTGTCACAGGCGTATTCCCGGTGTAGAACACCACTCGGCCCGTGCGTTCCAAATGGCACTCTGCCGCCTCTGCCGTCGTGCCCACTCGCCGAGTATAGGCCGCTCCGCTTGGCGGCGTACTCACTACCCAGCCCGAGCCGAGATTGGTTAAATTCAGCGCGCGCATGGTTCCGAACAAATTGATGCTGCTCGCAGCCACTACATTGCAAGCGGTGGGAAGACTCGCGATGGCTCCGTCATAAAGCGTGACCGGAGTCCCGCCTACTCCGTTGACAAACTGCTGTATCTCCATCTGAACGTTTCCTGGAGCTGCATTCAACTGCCCTCCGGACGTAATTGGTTCGCTATCTCCAAAGGAGCGATAGATTGCCAGCTCGCGTTCATTCTCCGGGCAGTGCACTCTCACGCGCAGCGTATATTGGTACGCCGGATTGATCGCATAACTCGTTCCTACCGGGCTTCCTTGGATAAGTGGCTGCAATGTGACGGCCCCGGTGCCTTGCTGAGCCATCGCTTGAAATCCAGCGGTGCACGTTGCTTGCTTGTCCGTGCCAACGAAGAAGCCGGCTAGCGCCCCTGTACTGCCTGCAGCGAGAGTTACACCCACAGCCTCCAGCAGCAGAGTTCCACTCATCTCCACAGGATCAATCCAGGTCAGCAGTGTCTCCCCGTCGATCCCGTTGCCGCCATTAATCGCCAGTCCGCCCGCGCCCAGCGAGAGATAACCAACTCCGCAGGTAACTCCCCATAGGCACTGGTTGATCTGCGCTTCATTGAAGAGCTCGTGAATGATGGTGGACTTGGACGTAGCGGGAAAGTACGGATCAGCTGTCAGATAAAACTGTGTTGTAACTCCGTCGCCGAGAAAGTATTCGGTGACATAGGCAACCGGCTCGTTCTCGCCGCATACCGTCACATCGTTTGCCAGAGCGCGTTTAACGCTGGCCGTGAAGGCCATGGATGCCAGGTTCAAGCTGCCGTCAGTTTCGTTCAACGGATGCACCGTGCCAGGCACCGAGGAGGCTGTAAGTGATCCATTGATGACGCGATACGATGCACGCGCCATGCTTGCCACCTGGCCGGCGCTCTTGCTCCATGGTGCGCCCTTGTCGGGCGAGAAATTACTCACCGCCGTGCTCAGCGAGAGCCCTTGTGCCGATAGCCCGGAGCCTCCGGAGTGAGTTACCAGCGCCGCCATCAGAGCCCCGGCGCTTTCGCCCGTTGCCCCTGCGCTGGAAGGCATTAGTAACCGGTCGAGTAACAGCTCATCACTCAGAGCCTGGATGGCAATCCGGTAGCGCGGACCCTCCATCGCATAACCGGCATATTCGGGCAAAGGACTTACAGCAATGTAACCCGTAAAGTAGTAAGTCCCATCGTCGCCCATCAGTGTTATGGGCTGGTTGCGCAGCGGCGCTGCCAAGTTTCCGTTGGTTGGTAGGCTTAGCCACATTTGGCACAAGGATGGCTCATTTAGCTTCCGCTCGATCGTAAGTGGCCGAGCTGCATCGAGTGCGGATGTATAGTCTTGTTCGTTGATCGTAATCTTCATCGTGACTCGCTGACCTACCGTCTTGCTGACTTGTTGACTTTGTTAAGGAAGTTGAGATTAAGTCGGTGTTTTGAAAAAGCACGGATTTATCCGTGCCAAGAAGGCCGCAAAATCGACACATGCTTTAGCCCCTTAGGGAATGTTCGTCTGACAAGATGGTCTTAATCAGAGCCTACTTAAACCAGCGCGTGTGCCGCCGGTAAGAAACTCCGATAACACACCACCCGTTCCCCATCGAGTGCATCGGTCACCGGCAGCGCCAGAAACTGGCCTTTCAGCAGCACTCGCGCCAGCCCGCCCTTATTTTTCCCGTCCAGTGGCAGCGCCGCTTCCTGCGCACCCGCCATTGTCTGTAGGCGCGGATAATAGAAAAGGATCCGCTCCCCTTGGCTGCCTTCCATGACAAACAGCGCTGACCACTCCTGGTAGAAACTTCCGCCTTCGCGATCCACAAATCCCGTTACCGCCTGCAACTTCGATCCAGCCGCTGGCGCGCCTCCCGGCAGCGGCTCGGCAAGAGTAAGTCCAGTCGAAGATGCCTGTGAGACCAACGCCACATTGAAGGTCACGCGGCGGATGTAGTTCACATCGGTAAGTGCCTGGCGCACATACGCGCCCGATACCGGCGTGCCTACAAAGCCGGTCTGCCCTGTGTAATCAGCGTCCAGCGCAATAATCGATCCCGCTGAAAATTTTGCCGCGTCCCCCGCCGCCAGAGCGACGAATGTTGCTGTTGATCCGCTGAGTGTGGTTACTGCCGCAGCCGCCGTCGCGCCATCGGCCGACGCAGCAGCCCCGCTTGCGGCGGCCAGCAGGTTCATGTGCTGTGATCCCGTGGCCAGCGCCATGGTCAGTTTTGTCCAGCTCAGGAACTCAAGACTCACCTGCGCCTCAAGCGTCTCGCGCACCTGCTCCAACGGGCTCGCCGGAATCCCCGACAACACCGGCGCGGTTTTGCTGATCGGCTTGCGTGTGAAACCTTGAATCCATCCTAGGCTGAGCCACGGGGCCGGCGGGGCATCCAGGCTGAATCCACCTTGCTCCGCCGGATCAAAGAGCACAGGAGTCTGCGCCGTCCGGTTCACCGGCGCAAAGTACGCTCTAACCCGCCGCGCCACCGGTGCGGGAGCTGAAAACCAAGTCATCGCCATTTACTCCCCCTGCTCCTGATAGCTGTAAACCATCACGCTTGCGGAACGACTCAGCAGGTCCCGCTTAACTACTACTGGCGCAAACCCCGGCTCGTCCCAAAATACTTTCGTCAACATCGATGCAGGCGGCGTCGCCGTGTAGTTGAGTTTCGCGGTGTAGAAGGGCTGCATTATCGCTACCAGTTCTTCGTCCATCTCGCTCAGCAAGCGGCCGCGATCTAATCCACCAAAACTTTGCGTCCCGCTGGTCTGATAGAGAATCTCGCACTGCTCCGCAGCCATCGTTGAACCCAAATCCATATCCACGCCCAGCCCCAGCCAGCGCAGAACAAATACATCGTTGGGTAACTGATTGAATGGAGCCTCGGCTTCCTCCGCCAGAATCCCCGGCCTTGATGCCCCGCGCAGCAGGATCGTCCGCTCTGGATTAATCGCCGCCAGCCGCGTGCGCAGTGCCATATAAAACGAATCTTTCGCATTTTGCATGGAGTACTACTCCTCTTGCCTCGCGCTTACAGCTTTGCGCTTATGACGGTCGCCTGCCTTGCACTGATCACTATTCACTGACCACTGTCTTTACACCGCCTGCTGCCTTGCTTCCCTTAACAGCAAACGGTAAAGATACACCTGGCCGAAAGCTTCGTTTGCGGCAATTGACTCAACCAGGTAATCCTGTCCCGCCACGGTAACCGCTAGAGTCATCGCAAACAAAGCCTGAGCCGATGCGAGGCTTAATGCATTTACCTGCTGTTCAATTCCAGTCGCGGAAATCAGCAGCTCCCACTTCGACTCGTCATTCTCTTGCCAGGTTGGCCGCAGCTTGCGCAGCACCACTGGACTAACCACCACTTCGGCAAAAGCCGTTGCCACCAGCCCCACCTCGGACTGACTGCTATCCGTATTCGCGCCCGTCACCCGCAGAAGGGCCGTCGTTCCTGTCACGCTTCGCAGCAGGGCATCGGCCAGCATCCGCGGCGCTCCCGCAGGGTTGCGCGCTGCCGTATCGCTCATCGCTCACCCCAGCCTCTCCGCCACGTAGGTACGCAGCCAGGCCTGCACTGTTTCATCCACCAGCGAACTCGAAAAATATTCCATCTGCATCGTGTCGATCTTGGTCTTGCTTGCGTTCAATGCCGGCGTTGACTGCGCATTCCGCACGATCTGCGCGCACGCCATCTTCACGTCGTCGGCAATCGGCGCCAGGCCCGCCGTATAAGTCACTGCTACCTCGTTGTAAGGCAGCCCCAGCACATTCCACGGCAGCGTCAACTCCCCGGTGTTCGGGTCAAAGTCCACCGAGTTGGGATCGATCGCCGTCCACTGCCCCGGCAGCGAAAACGCCAGCGCAATCTCCAGAAGCGGATCGTTTGGTAGTTCTCCCCGCCGCGGTCTCGTGTAACGGCCTTCAATGCTCACGATGGGCGTTGTTGCTGTTCCCAACGGCGCCAACGGCAGATAACTCAGTAATACCGTCTGCGATCCGTTGGTTATCCGCAGCCGTTCCGTGTACTGAATTACATTCAGGTCAGGCCGCCTGCAGTAGCTGTTGATCAATGCCGTGGCTGCCGTAATCCAATCCGCTGTCGTGCCTGCCGGCAATCCATAATTCTGGTAATCCGCTGGCTGCAGATATGCCATAAGATCCTTCCTTTAGTGGTCAGTGGTTAGTGGTCAGAAGAAAATGCCGGCACGCAGTGAACAGCGGTCAGTAGTTACTGTTCACTGACCACTGTTCACTGATCGCTGCCGTTGTCTACCGGTCCACCAGCACCTGGTAATGTGCGTAGTTAGCGCCCTTCACCACCGGAGCGCCAAACTTCACCGCTACGTACTGATAGGTCAGCGAGTTCGGCAGTCCCAGTTGGAAGATGCGCGGTGTAGGATCACCGAGCCAGTGATACTCGATCAGATCCTCCGTTACGATGTAGGCCGGCAAAACCGCTGTGCCCGAACCAGGAGTACCCGTGTAACTCAGGCTCCAGTCCGGAATCAGCGGCAGATCGCCCGCCTGCGTCGAAAGCATCTTCACCCGAACTCCGCCCGTGATGTTGTCGGTATTCAGCACCACGTTGAACTCGGTCTTCATCTCCCGGTCAATCAAATCCAACAGAACAGGGTTGGCGTAGATCGCCGTCGGACGCACATAGTAGCCGTTGTTGGCCACCATCTGCGCTACAGCCGACTTGAGTCCGTCCACGATCGAAGCGGTCGTTCCGATGGTTGTCGTGAGACCGCCCGCCACGATCTGCGGAATCACGCCCATGTACTGCGTGGTCGTGGGCGTGCTCAAGCTGGTGTCGTTGCCGTTCCACAAAGCCACATCGTGCGCCACCATCACGCCGCTCACGGTATCTACCAGGTCTTTGGCCTGCAGATAGGCAAACTGCTTTTGCTGGTCGCCCAATTCGATGTCGAACAGGTTGTAGTTGATCTGCGAGACGATCGCCTTCAGCGGCACGCTGCGCTCCACGCGTGTCGGGCTTACCACCGTCGGCGCGATGCTGCGTGGATTCACAAAGCCGGCTGATCCCGGAGTAGGAATCGCCGTCTCTTCAAAGAACCGCGACGGATGCCCTGTCGCCGGAACTTGCTTGATGCGCTGCCCGAAGGGGCTCGAACGCCGGCAGATGTCGAAAATCTCGGTCTGGTACAACGGTACTTCAATAGCGCCCGGCCCGATGTAATCTGCTGCCGCGTGAATGTCTGCAAAGTTTGCGTTCATAGGCTCTTTCCGCCCCCTCCATGGGGCTGTTCATTAGAGTGAATCTCTGGTTAAGTCCATGTTTTGAAAGGGCACGGATTTATCCGTGCCACAACGGTTGTAAAATCAGCGCGGGCTTTACAGGCTGCGGAAAAACCCATTGCTTTGAAAGGGCACGACTTTAGTCGTGCCGTAAATGCAACAAAACAATCGCGGGCTTTAGCCCCCGAGGGAATGTTTGTCTGACAGAATGAACTTAATCAGAACTTCCTGAGGTTTCAGAGTTCAGGGTTCAGCGGTTGGTTGCGGGAAGCGGCATAATAGCCTGATCCCTGCATCTACGCGATCGCGCCTGCCCGCAGCAGTTGCGTCTTCACTGCGATGCGCTGTTCCAGACTCAGTCCGGACAAAGCCGCATCCAGCGCCCGTACGTCCACCGGGCCTTCGCCAATGCCGTGCTTGGCCAGCATCTCGCTGGTTGTTGAGGGCAGCGTCCTGCGCAGCGGGTTCAGCACATTCTGTGCGGCCCCAGCCTTCAACTCCGCCAACTCCAGTTCTGCCGCAGCCAGTTTCTCCGCCAGATCCTCTTCGCGCCGGCTCTGTTCGACGGTCGCTGAAATCCTCTCCACCTCGCCGGTCAAGGCGCCTTGCCGCTCTTCAAGCCAGCCCAGCGTCCGCTCCAGCAGGGTCGTTGCGGCTTCCAGTCGATCCGCAATTCCGCTCTCTTCCTTTTCCATGCCGTTCCTTTCTTTGTGATATGAACATCGCGCACTAACTTCGCAAACTTACAAGCTTTCTAACTCGCTAACAAAAGAGGCTCCGATTTACGGAGCCTCTTTGCTAACTTTCTGACTACTGGGTGCCCCACCCTCGGCGCGTCTTTGTTTTTGCGCCTAGGGTGGGAGTCCACGAATCTTATACAGCTGTGCTAACTCGCTGGCTTGTTCTCCAGCTAACTCGCCATCCGAAAGCTGGTAGCTCGATAAGCCGCCTTGTCCCTGAGCAGAATTGCCGCTCCGGTGAAGGTCACCTTGGTCAGCTTCCACACCTCGGCCCGCATATCTTCCACCCGTGCGTCAGCCAGTTCGTAGCTCATGCCCATCGACTCGGGCGACTGCGCTTCGATGGCCTTCGCCACTTCGGGAAAGTCTCGCGCGTAAAGGTACCCGCGCACCACCAACCGCTGCCCCACCAGGTCGGCCTCAGTCAGCAGCCCGATCTTGCGCCGTGCATCATGGCCGTCCCAACCCGGCCGATAATCCACCGCCATGCCTAGCAGCGAAGGCAGCGCTTTTTCCGCCGCTTCGCGCGTCAGCATCACCCGGTGTCCGCGCGCTCCCGCCGGCGCCTTGTCGCTCGCTGCATTCACCATCGTCAGCACCCCTTCAAACGGCACCCGGTTAGGATGTCCTTCTACATGGGGAATCTTTACCGCCATCGCTTCCAGTCTCATGCGCTCTCCGCTCAGTGAAGACAGGGAATAGGGAACAGGGAATAGGGAACAAAGAACCGAATTGACACCAATCCGCACATCCCCATAAACACAAATCCCACTCCAAGTTCGAGGCAGGATCTCTCGCCCATATTCACCGTTCCCTATTCCCTGTTCCCTATTCCCTGTTCTCTATTCCCTGTTCCCTATTCCCTGTACTATCCCCTGCGCCCGCCAACTGCACCGCCCCATCCCGCACCAGCGGCCCCAACCCTCGCATCGCCCTCACCTCGTTCACCGTCAACACACCGGCTCGCAGCAGTTGCACCTGCACCGCCAGTTCTGTCTCCTCGTCCCTCGCGTTCAGATCGTTGAAGACAAACTCAAACTCCCGCCAGCCGATGCACTTACCGAATAAGTCACGCGTAATGTGCCCGGCCAGCAGCATCGCCAGCGGCGAGATCGCCCCGCGGAAAGCCTCATCGGTCATCTCCGATGCGGTCGACTGATTTACATCCGCCTCCAACCCCAACATCAGCGGCGGCAATCCAAATGCATTGGCCACCATGCGGATCAGAAACTCTTGCCAGGCCAGCCGCATATCCGCATCCGTCCCCTGCGCAAACCGCAGCACCTCCGGCTTCTGCTCGGTCGAAATCAGCGGCACCCGCCCCGTTCCCTCAATCTCGTCCTGCCACCAGCGAATCAGCCGGTCATGCTGTGTCGGCGTCGCCTCGTTCAACCACAGCGCATATTGCGCCACGGTATTGGCCGCCAGCTTACCGGCAAAGCGGTGCGCGCTCAGGAATTGATTCACCGTCTCAAACGCTACTTCCAGCGGCCCCAGCCCAAATGGCGTGAAGCTGCGCGGGTTCATGCGCACATACATCAGTTGATCGTCGCGCAACTCAATAGCGCTCGACTCCAGTTGCCCCGGCATCGCCTGCGCGTACCTGGCCGACTCCGGCTGCCCATCCCACCGCGGGTTGATGCGAATCGACGCGCCGTCCACGGCCCACAACATCGCCGGCCGCTCTCCATCGCCGGTCGGCGCCATCTCGATGGCGCCGTAACCGCCCGTCAGCGCATCCTCAATCACCTGCTCAATCAGCGTCCGGAAACTGTCCGTGGCATTCGGTTCCTCCAGCGTCCTGCGCAGCGCCCGCAACTTTCTCTCTGTGAATGCCAGATCTCCCGGCTTCACTCCGCGCCGCACCCGAACCTGCCAATCCATCGCCGCAATCCGGTCCTTGATCACGTTGATCGCCCGCCGCACCACCGGCGTCTCCGCAAACCGCCGCAGATTCATCGGCGTCGGCTTGGGCAGGAGTTGTCCCGGAAACTGGACCGGGCTCAGGATCGCGGGAAGCGCCAGCGTCTTTCGCTCCGCCTCCGCATCCGCCGCGCCCGCCGCTATCTCCGCCCTCCGGCTGCCGCCGGTCGCCTGCCGCCAGATCGCTTGTAACTGCTCTCCTACCTTCACGCGCACCTTCCTTTTCTTCGAGGCCCAAAAACAAAAGAGGCACAGCCCCCGAAAGGACTTGTGCCTCGTCTTCGTCAGTTATCAGGAAACAGTAGTTAGTGGCTAGTGGTTAGTGGTTAGTTTTCAACCAACTGTTGATAACTCACCGCGAACACCCTGTAACTTCCAACCGCCCTTGCAACTCAACAAAATCGATCCTACAACAACCACAGATAATTATCTGCAAATCGCCACTAACTCATTCGTAACCGCAAACTGACAGTCCGTAGTTGTTCATTAACCGCTTTTCACTAACCACTATTCACTGTCCGCTAATCACTGCTTTTTCACACTCGAAGTTCCCGCCGCGCCGTCTCCGCCACCCGGCCCAGGTCCGACGTCGTCAGCACCCTTATCTGATGCTCCTCCATCGTCTCCACGCCAAACCGGTACATCTCCAGCCGTTCCGGCTCTTCGTCGGTCGCTCCCAGCTTTGCCGCGGGCTCAATCATCGCAGTCAGTTCCAGGCTAGCCTTCTCCACTCGCTCCACCCCGGCCCTCAATCCCGCCGACGAAAAAGCCAGCACCTTTGCCATCTCCACGCCCGGCTCCAGACTCACTGCATGGAACATGCGGATGAGCGGGGTCCCCGCGGACGGGTCTTTGTCCGTGGGGTGGTTCACCCCATTCGGCCTGTATCCCACATCAATCCGCAGCGGATCTCCCGGCCGCGTATACTCCGAGGCCGCAATCCGTTTCCTCATCAGCTCCCACACCCCGGCCCGCTCGAACTCTGTCCGCATCTTCGCCTGAATCGCTGCGCGCCCGCTCAACCGCTGCACGCGCTCCCTGGCCAGCGGCTCCACATAAAGCCGCATCAACTCTTCCATCCCCGCCGGCAGGCTCTCCGCCAGATAAGCCTTCGGCTCGGTCATCTGCACGCTCAGCGAAAGCGCTTCAGAGAGAAGCCGCATCAGATTCCCATCCGGCTCAGCCTCAAAGCGCTTGCGCAGTTCGCTCTCCATCCCTTCCAGCAATCCGGTATCGGCCTCCGGGTCCATGCAGCGCACGCGGCGCCAATCGTGAGTGAACTGCACCTGAGCCGGCGCATCGCTGCCTTGCTCGCGCAGAATCACCCCGATATGCACGTACTCGTTCCTAACCGCATCCGGCACATACCGGAGCAGTCGAAACTCGCACGCCCGCCTCTCGTTTCCGCTACTCATTTCTAACTCTCGCCCATCGTTACATCACTCTTCCCGCCATACTAGTCCCCCACCTACCCTCTTTCCAA
>Ga0255354_1000048_pt1 | contig 72612 bp, 58 predicted proteins | sample HBST50metaG_FD_189942 | JGI IMG/M metagenome (GOLD analysis project Ga0255354, IMG submission 189942) | Peat soil microbial communities from Stordalen Mire, Sweden - H.B.S.T50 | ecosystem: Environmental > Terrestrial > Soil > Wetlands > Peat | place: Sweden: Norrbotten County, Stordalen Mire...
GCAATTCCCAGGAGCACTGAATGAAGAAGTTAGTCTTCGCATCTGTGATGGCATTGGCGAGCATTTGCCTCGTTCCCGCGCCCACGCTTCGAGCACAGGATTCGATTACCATCAAGGATCCAGCCGAGTTCAATGCCTATCAAATGGCTACCACCCAAAGCGACCCCAAGGCCAAATGCGGGGCCCTTGAGGGTTTCTTGCAAACTTATCCGCAGAGCGTCGTCAAGAAGACGGTTCTCGATTCGATGATCGACTGCTACCAAGCGGTGCAGGATCCCGACAAGACACTCAGCGCAGCCAGCCGCATGTTGCAGGTAGACCCCAACAACATGAAGGCCATTCTTTACTCCGTCTTCATCAAGAAGGGGCAGTGCAGCAAGACCCAGGATGCCCAGACCTGCGACGATGCCGCAACGCTTGCCCACAAGGGACTGCTGGCGACCAAATCCGCCGATGTCACCGACGCCGATTGGAAGACGCAGATCGATGCGGCCTATCCGATTTTCCACTCGACCATCGCCTTGGACGATGCGATCTCGAAGAAGGACTTCAAGGGCGCCGTTTCCGAGTACCGGACGGACCTGATGCTTCTGACGCCCGAACAGACCAAGGTTCCCCCGGGCTTGATCGATGTTCTGTACCTGGCGGAAGCCTACACCAAGCCGGATGCCAAGGACCTGGTCCAGGCGGTCTGGTTCTATTGCCGCGCATGGAACTTCGCTCCCGACGCCGCCAAGACCCAGATCGAGCAGAAGATCGAGTACTACTACAAGCGCTATCATGGCAACCTGGAAGGGCTGGACGACGTGAAGACGGCTTCGGCTGCAACTGTCTTTCCTCCGGGAACCTTTGTGATCAAGGCCGCGGCAACGCCGGCTGAGGTTGCGCATACCGTTGTGACGACGACCCCCGATCTGAACTCCCTGAACCTGGGCGACAAGGAATTCATCCTGGCCGCTGGCGCCAAGGAAGACGCCGACAAGTTGTGGGCGCTCTTGAAGGACAAAGCAACGCCGGTCCCGGGAATTGTGATTGAGGCCACCGCTTCGGTGCTCAAGCTCGCCGTGACCCAGGACGCCAAGGACGCCAAGGTTCCCGACTTTATCGTGAACATGAAGGCACCGCTGGCGGACAAGGACATTCCGGCGGTTGGCTTTGAGTACAAGCTGCAGCCCAATGCGGAACTGGACGCGACGTACGATTCTTACGCACAGGTTCCCGCCACGGCCACCATGGCTCAGACGGCGCAAATCGTGCTGAAGGACGGCTCCGTCCAGGCCGAGAAGAAGAAGGCCGCTCCCGCTGCGCATAAGCCCGCGGCCGGTCACCACACGGCCCATTGATCGCACGGCGCGACTGATCGAGCCGGACAATGGCAGGGTCTGTAGCGCCACGACCTGCTCCTGAGTCATGAAGGGCAGCCCTTATCGGGCTGCCCTTTTTGTGTTTTCCTGCCCCTCTTCCAAAAGGCCGCTCCACGCAGTGATAGCCTAGGGGCAGAATGGAACGCTTGAGAGTTCTTCCCATCGTCTTGGCCCTGGGGTGCGCGGTTGCGGGCAGCGCTCCAGTTTTCGCTCAGGGCGGCCAGGAGCCTTCGCCGGCTGAGCCGCAGCAGAGGTCTGTGCGCGTACATGCGCCGCGCCCCATGCCGTTTCTTTACGACACGGGGAAGCAGCAAGGCGCCTCCTCGATCGAGTTTCACTCCTTTGAACAAATGGCAGAGAAGGACCGCGATCTGGCGGCGGACGCCGAGGCCTCAATCGGCGAGCGGGCCGGATTCGCCGGGCTGGAGTTCAACGAGGGCAGTTGGTCCTACCGGCAACTGGTGTGCCCGGCACTGCCCAATCATCTATTCCTGCAGTTCACGCGCAACAATGGCCGGGGAGACGTCAGTGAGTTTTCAGCGTCGATTCCGCGCGGCGGCACGGGGCGCGTACGCATCATCCCCATTCAGCGCCGGGGCTATTCGCTGTTTTCGCCCGCGCCCGTCAACTCGCTGACCATTTCGGCCTTCAATCACATCCGGACCGAAGAGGAGATCAAGACAACTTCCGACTGGCTGGGGACCGCGCTGTGCTATGCCGCATTGGCCGGAGCACATCCGCAGGCCGCACCGCCGATGGATGCGCCTGAGATGCCCAAGGCGCCCGCCGCACCGCCGACCGTTCTTGAAATTCTCCAGCGCGGAGGGGCGGAGATCCGTTTCACGGATGTGGCTGCCGCACCGCGGCCGATGGAGTGGACCTTGACCTTCGACGGCGCCGGGAAACTGCTGAAGGCCAGCCATGCGCCCGCGTCTCTGGAGCCATTGAAAACCTCTCAGGCGAAGCCTGTGGATGTGCGGGGCAAGCTGGTGAGTCCGGCCACAGTGGATTTGAGGGGAAAGCAGATTCCATAGAGGATTCCCGGTCAGACTGCGGATGGAGAGCCCAGGAGCAAATTTGGGGGCGTTTATGAGCCAAAAAACAGGTTTTTGAGCCATTATCAGGCCAAAAACAGGAGAAAATCGGGCCTTCTGTTTACTCGTCGGATAATGGGAATATTTTACAAATCGCTTATTCTTAATGCCTTACGAACATCACAAAGGAAGAAAAGTCGCCAAAACACATAGGGGGGTGGGGCATTTCCTTCCAATCTGCCGATTTTCTGGCTCGAAACCGGGATTCCACCGCTTATTTTTATTGTGCGCCGATTGGGGTTAATTCTCTGCAACCACCTGCGCCACCTGCGGTGGGGCCATCTGCCTTCGGCCGGTCCGCGCCAGAAAAAAGGCGCGGAATTGTAGGGAGTGGGACGGCTGGCGGATAGATCTCCGAAAAAGGCAGGAGGGTTCCCTACTCTTCCGGCTTCCAGATATAAGCGCCCGTTTGCGGCAGGCCGATGTGGGCCAGGACGCGGCAGACAAACTGGCGCGCCATCTCCGTGGTGTCCATGGGCCGGAAATAGAAGGCTGGAATCACCGGGAAAATCACTGCGCCGGCTTCGGCGGCCAGCGTCATGTTGCGCAGATGAATGCGATTAAGGGGCGTTTCGCGGACGCAGAGCAGCAGAGGCCGGCGCTCCTTGAGGGTCACGTCGGCAGCGCGAGAGATCAGAGAGCTGGCAAGGCCGTTGGCGATGGCTGCCAGGGTACCCATCGAGCAGGGCAGGACGATCATGCCGTTCGATGGGTGGCTACCGGAGGCGATGGCAGCGCCAATATCTGAATCGGAGAGCTGCACCGTTTTGGTTGGCGGCGCGCCCAGCAGCTTTTCCAGCAGGTTATTGCGCCCGCTCAGGCCCAATTCCTCGGCCAGCACGCGCAATGAGTTTTCAGAGGGCACAAAGTGGACTTGCGCCACGCGCTTATCGGCTTCGAGAGCCCGCAGCAGTTCGCGCCCCAGGACTGCGCCGGATGCGCCGGTGAGTGCGATGGTTAAATGCAAGCTTCTAGCTCCTAGCTTCTAGCTGGTTAGTCCGCGAATCGGAGAATGGCCGCACTATTGATCCGGCCCTATTGTGTTGCAACAGAGAAGAAGAAAGAACAACTGCAGATCCTTCACTTCGCTATGCTTCGTTCAGGATGACAGCTCTCGGGTGATGCAATCCTTTTGAGCCGGATCAATAACACAATGCTAAATTTCAGATTCGGTCATTCGCACCACGCAGTGTACGTCACTCCGACGATCGCGCGGTAGGCGCAATGTTTGTTAGCCCCGCGCTTCAGCGTGGGGTTCCCGGCGATTGAAAGCGAGTCGAGTCCCGTAGGGACGACGCCCTCCTCATTCACCCAAATACATAATGCTCGTCGTATTCGATCCCGCAGTTGCGCAGGAGGGCGACAAATTCCTGTTCAAAATCGCGTGTGCGGTGATGCTCTTCCTGGTTTTGAAGGTATTTCTCTACCACCGGCACCTGGGAAGGACTGACGCTGAAAGCTCCGTATCCCTCCTGCCAGGAAAAGCCCTTTCCCATCCACCGGGAAGAACTTCCTTTAAGCTTTTGAACCGCGTGGGCAAGAGAGTAAGACGCCGGCAAGACAAATAGCAAGTGAATGTGATTCGCCGTTCCGCCTGCGGCGATCAACGAGAAGCCCACGCCGCGCGCGATGCCGCCCAGGTAAGCGTAGAGTTCGGGTGCGCGGGCGGCGGGAATCAGGGAGCGACGATCCTTGGTGCTGAAAATGCAATGGATGAAATTGCTCGCATACGTGTGAGCCATCTTGCACCGTCCCTACGGGACTCCCATTCTACAACCGCGATCCCTACCCCACCCCACGCTGAAGCGCGGGGCTAACAAACATTGCGCCTACGGCGCTGAAAAAACGCATTAAGTCCCAGGAAATGCACTACGGCCGAGACAGCATCATTTCTTGCGTGGAGTTCGTGGTATCCCAGGTCCGAGAATCCGGACCTGGGGCACCCATCATTTGTACAACGAGATGCGGTCCGAGAACGATTTGTCCTGCGGGCGCTGCGCTACTCGCCCAGCACCCGCTGGTAGATGGCGTCCACGTTGCCCAATTGGCGCTGGTAGTCGAAGGTGCGGGCCAGATTTTCCGGGGTCAGAAGTTTGGTAATCGAGGCATCCTTCGCTACTTCGTCGCGGAAGATCAGGTCCTCTTTCCAGGCGCGCATGGCGTGGCCCTGCACCAGGCGATACGCGTCCTCGCGCAACATACCGGCCTCGGCCAAATCCAGCAGCAACTGGCCGCTGAAGATGAGGCCCCCGGTGCTTTCCAGGTTCTTCATCATCCGCTTCGGATAGACCAGCAGGCGGTCGATCAGGTCCGCGGTTTTGGCCAGCAGGTAGTCGGCCAGAATGGTTGAGTCCGGAAAGATGATGCGCTCCACGGACGAATGCGAAATGTCCCGCTCGTGCCAGAGCGCCATATCTTCAAAAGCAGCCTGCGCATTACCGCGCAAGACGCGCGCCAGACCGCTGATCTGCTCGCTGGTGATGGGATTCTTCTTGTGGGGCATGGCGGAGGAGCCCTTCTGCTTTTCGCTGAAGTACTCCTGCGCCTCGCGGACTTCGGTCCGCTGCAGGTGGCGTACTTCGACGGCAATCTTATCCAGAGTGCCTCCAAGAATGGCCAGCGTGGAGATGTAGGCCGCGTGCCGGTCGCGCTGAATCACCTGCGTGGCGACGGGCGCGGGCTTGAGTCCGAGGCGCATGCAGATTTTCTCTTCGTGCTCGGGCTTCAGGTGGCCAAAGGTGCCCACTGCGCCGGAGAGCTTGCCCACGCGGATTCCCTCGGCCGCCTCGTCGAAGCGGGCCAGGTTGCGCTCCATCTCCGCGAACCAGTTGAGCAGCTTGAGCCCAAAGGTGGTGGGTTCGGCATGGATCCCATGGGTGCGGCCGATGGTGGGGGTGTGCTTGAACTCGATGGCCCGCCGCTTGAGCACGGTCAGAAAGCTTAGAATCCCGCAGCGGATGAGGCCGGAAGCCTCGGCAATCTGGAGCGCCTGTGCGGTGTCGACCACGTCGTTCGAGGTGAGTCCGTAGTGCAGCCAGCGGGACTCGGCGGCCAGGCCCTGCGCATTCAGGCTCTCGGAAACCGCGGTGGTGAAGGCGATTACGTCGTGCTTCACTTCCGCCTCAATATCGTGAATGCGCTCGACGCTGAAGGCGCTTTTGGCGGCAATGGCCTCGGCCGCCGATGCGGGAATTACGCCGTCTTCGGCCAGCACGGTGCTCGCCGCCGACTCCACCCGCAGCCAGCAGCTGTATTTGTTCTCTTCCGTCCAGATCCGGCCCATCGCGGGGCGTGTATAGCGGTCGATCAAGGGAATGCTCCTTCGCAAAAGCAGGTCAACAGCCGGGCGCTCAACCGGTTCGACGAAACCAGGGGCGATCCGTTCAGAGCGCCTCATGATTTGGCGCCCAAGGTGGGAAAACTCAGAAGCTCAACTTGCCTGCGGAATTCCCAGCTTCCGATACAGTTCGTCGTAGAGCAGGCCGCGCCCCGGCTTGTAGGGCTGAAACCACTCGCCGTCGATCACCAGTTGCGGGACGGCCCGCTTGCCCACGCGGCGCAAGACTTCGGCCGATGCAGCCGGATCGCGGTCCACATCGATCTCGGTGTACTCAATTCCATGTTCGTCGAGAAACTGCTTGGCCGCCCGGCAGTCGCGGCACCAGCGAGTGGCGTAGACTTGCACGTTCATAGCCCCATTTTAACGTCTTCCGGCTGGTAAGATCGGGAACGTGACCGCCGACCAGATCAAGGCCCTGCTCAAGCTTGAGCCACACCCGGTGGAGGGAGGCAGCTTTCGCCGCACCTACACCTCCGTCGCCACCCTCCATCTGGAGCGCGGCCTACGGCCCGCGGGAACGGCGATCTACTATCTGCTGGAGCCCGGAACCTTCTCCGAGATGCACGTTCTCTTGTCCGACGAACTCTTCCACTTCTACCTGGGCGACCCGGTGGAGATGGTCCAGCTCTACCCCGACGGGGGCTCCGCGGTTTTCACGATGGGGCCGAATCTGGCAGCGGGACAGCAGGTTCAACTGCACGTGCCGGCCGGCGTCTGGCAAGGGACGCGCCTCGTGGGGAACGGCCAGGTGGCGCTGCTGGGCTGCACTGTTACACCCGGCTTCGACTTCGCCGACTACCGAAACGCAAGCTATGCCGAACTGGCTGGCCGTTGGCCGAAAGAGGCTGAACGGATCAAGGGCCTGACAAGGAGCTAGTACTACAGTTGTATTTGCTTCAGATCGCCCCGATCCGGGCCTAAGGGCCTTGTTGTTTTGGCCTTTTTCAGGGGGTTGAAACCCCCTGCTCCCTCCGGAATCCCCGATCTACAACTGCAGTACCAGGGCTCCGCCTTGTCCCCCAGGCGGCCAAATTCCCCTTCCGGGGTCCATTTTGGTTAGAATCGCAGTATGCCGCTGACTCGCCAACAGGCTCTCGACTACTTCCGTTCCCCCGATCTGATCGGCCTGGGTTTCGAGGCCGACGCGGTGCGCCGCCGTTTGCACCCCGAGGGCGTGGTCACCTACATCATCGATCGCAACATCAACTACACCAACTTCTGCACCGAGTACTGCACCTTCTGCGCCTTCTACCGGCCGCTGAAGGGGCCTCGGTCGGAAGAGGGCTACATCCTCGACTTCGAGAAGATCTACGAGAAGATCGCCGAAACCGTGGAGATGGGCGGCACGGGCGTGCTGATGCAGGGCGGCATTCATCCCGATTTGAAGATCGACTGGTTTGAGCGGCTCTTCAGCGGCATCAAGCAGCGCTTTCCCGAGGTGTGGTTGCACTGCCTGACGGCCTCGGAGGTTCTGGCCATTGCCAAATACTCCGATTTGCCCCTGCGCGAGACGCTGATCCGGCTGCGCGCCGCGGGGCTGGACTCGATTCCCGGCGGCGGCGCGGAAATCCTGGACGACGACGTGCGGCAGCGCATCGCCCGCATCAAGTGCAGCACGGAAGACTGGGTCAGTGTGCATCGTGCCGCGCACCAGTTGGGCATGAGGACCACGGCCACCATGATGTTCGGCGTGGGTGAGACTTACGAGCAGCGCATCAATCACTTCGAGGTGGTGCGGCGGCTGCAAGAGGAGACGGGCGGCTTTACGGCCTTCATTCCCTGGAGTTTTCAGCCTGGGCACACGGCGCTGGGCGGCCATGGCTGGGAAGAAGCCACCTCAGTGGAGTACCTGAAGGTGCTGGCCATTGCGCGGCTCTATCTGGACAACATCGAGAACGTGCAGGCTAGCTGGGTGACGCAGGGGCTCAAGGTGCTGGAGCTTGGACTGCACTTTGGCGGCAACGATGTGGGCTCTGTAATGCTGGAAGAGAACGTGGTGCGCGCCGCCGGAACCAGCAACTGCACCACCGAAGAGGAGCTGCGCCGCATCATTCGCGACGCCGGCTTCAAGCCGGTGCAGCGCGACACCCTCTACCGGACCCTGTTCCTGAACTGAGAGCGGGGGCCGGAGCGCATTTCCCGTATCCGGCCACCGCTAGCCCTCCGCCGTCCGCCCCGCCTGATGCTCTAGACTCAAAGTTGGACTAGTTAATAATGATGAAGTTTTTTGGCGGCAAGAAAGACACCCCGGCAACTCCCATACCCTCGCCTGCAACCGAGGCAGAGCCGAAATCCGGCTTTTTCTCGCGTATGAAGCAGGCCGTCACGCGCACGCGCGAGTCGCTGACGGCCAAAATCGAGACCATTGTCGCCGCCACGCGTACGGTGGACGAGGGCACGCTCGAAGACCTGGAAACGGCGCTGCTGACCAGCGACCTGGGCGTGGACACCACCACCGCCATTCTGGAAGCACTGCGCGACCGCGCACGGCGGCAGGCGATTGAAGGGGGCGAGGAGCTGCGGGAACTGCTGAAGGAGCAAATCCGAGCGATTCTGGAAGCGCCGCGTGTGCCGGTTCCCGCCGTCGAAGCGCCGCCCAGGGTCACATTCCTGGTGGGCGTCAACGGCACCGGGAAAACCACCTCGGCCGGCAAACTGGCCGCATGGTTCCGCGCGCAAGATCGCACTGTGCTCTTGTGCGCCGCAGATACGTTTCGGGCAGCGGCCATTGAGCAGTTGGAAGTGTGGGCCTCCCGCTCCGGCGTGGAGATGATCAGGACCCGGCAGGGCGGCGACCCGGCGGCCGTGCTCTACGACTCGATTACCGCCGCCAAGGCACGGCAGATCGACGAACTGATTGTGGACACAGCCGGTCGATTGCACACCAAAACAGGCTTGATGGACGAACTGGACAAGATGCGCCGCACCGCCGCCAGGCTGGTTCCCGGCGCGCCCCACGAAGTGCTGTTGGTGATGGACGCGACCACCGGCCAGAACGGCCTGCAGCAGGCACGGCTGTTCACCCAGGCGGCCGGAGTCACCGGGATCATCCTGACCAAGCTGGATGGAACGGCCAAGGGCGGCATCGCCGTGGCCATCGCACGGGAACTCAATCTCCCGGTGCGGTATGCGGGGGTCGGCGAGCAGATGGGCGACCTGCTGGAGTTTTCGCCGGCGGATTTTGTGGATTCGCTGCTGGGATAAGCCCACGGGCACAGGGAAGGCGCGATTGCGGCAGAGTCTGAGCTGCAGACGATGTAAACTGCAAGGTTCCTTACCCTATCTGGTGGCCCCACCCATGAACCCTTCCGAACAAGACAATTACTGGATGCACCGGGCGCTTGAACTGGCCCGGCGCGGCATTGGCGTGACCTCGCCCAACCCCGCCGTCGGCTGCGTAATTCTGGACCGCGCTGGGCAGGTGGTGGGCGAAGGCTGGCACGAATACGATCTGCTGGACCACGCCGAAGTGGCAGCGCTCAAAGTTGCCGCGCAGCACGCCGGAGAACGGCTGCGGGGCGGCACGGCGTACGTAACTCTCGAGCCCTGCAACCACACCGGCCGCACCGGGCCCTGCACCCAGGCGCTGATTACCGCCGGCCTCAGCCGCGTGGTGGCTGCCACCATCGACCCCAACATCGCGGTTGCCGGGCACGGGCTGGAGGCGTTGCGTGCGGCGGGAGTTGAAACAACGGAAGGAGTCTGCGAGGCCGAAGCGCGCCGGCTCAACGAGGGCTTTGCCCGCTGGAGCCAGCACCGGCGTCCGCTGGTGCTGATGAAGGTGGCGATGACGCTGGACGGGCGCATCGCTCCGCCCGCCGGACTGCACCAGATTCGCGAGCCCTACTGGATCACATCGGAAGCCGCGCGCGCCGCCGTGCAGCCCTTGCGCTGGCAAGCGGATGCTGTCGTGGTGGGCGTGGATACCGTGCTGGCCGACGATCCCATGCTGACTGACCGCAGCGGTTTGCGCCGTCGCCGGTCACTGCTGCGCATTGTTCTGGATTCGGCGCTGCGCATGCCGCTGGACTCGAAGATGGTGAACGGCGTCGAGAACGACCTGGTCGTCTTCACCGTTTCCAACAACGAAGCCCGGATTCATGAGCTGACCAGCCGTGGGGTGCGCGTGGAAGTGCTGCCCGCCGAGGCCGGCCGCGTCCCGCTGGCCAAAGTGCTGGACAAACTCGGGGACGAAGGCATTCTGACCCTTTTGACCGAAACCGGCACGCGCCTGAACACGGCTCTGCTGGCCGGCGGCATGGTGGACCGCATTCACCTGTTCGTCTCTCCGCAGATCATGGGCTCCGATGCGGTTCCCGCCTTCCGCGGCATGGCGAATCCCATCCGCATGGCCGAGGTGGAAGTCGAGCGCTATGGCAACGACCTGGGGCTGTGCTCGCTGCTGAAAGACCCGTGGCCGGAGAAGCAGGGAGTAGGGAGTAGGGAGTAGGGAACGGCCGCACGGAACCGGGCCACGAGTTGCCTGGCTTTTTGTCGAGAGTAGACTGTGGGCGAAGCGATGTCGCCATGCGCGATTAAAAACAAAGGAGATTGCCGAACGTGAGTCAGATTGCAGTCGATACGGATTTATGCAGGAAAGACGGTTTATGCGTTGAGGTTTGTCCCTCTGGAACCCTGGCGCTCAATGCACAGGGATTTCCCGAGGAGGTTCCGGAGAGCAGTTGCATTCTCTGCGGCCACTGCGTCGCCGTCTGCACCTGCGATGCGCTGACCCACAGCGGCCTGCCCGGCGAACCACTCCTGGCCGCTTTGAAGGACCTGCCTTCGCCCGCGTCGATCGACAGCTTTCTGATCAGCCGCCGCTCGGTGCGGGAGTTCAAGAAGCAGCCCGTCGCTCGCGAAACTCTGGAGGCGCTGCTGGACGTGGCGCGGCGTGCTCCCACGGCTTCCAACTCGCAAAAGCTGCACTGGGTCGTTGTCGAGGGCGGCCAAAAAGTTCACGCGCTGTCCGCGGAGACCATGAACTACATGCGGACGGCAGGCCTTGGCCGCGACCGGCTGGAGCAGTGGGAGAGCGGGTACGACTTTGTCCTGCGGGGCGCTCCCACGGTGGTGGTGGCCTGCACGCCTGCAGATTATGCGTGGGGCAAACAGGATTGCGCCATTGCCCTCACATATTTTGAGCTGGCTGCGGAAGCACGCGGGATTGGCGTCTGCTGGGCGGGCTACCTGACCCGCGTGGCAGCCGTTCATGCGCCGCTTCGCCGGGCGTTGTCGTTGCCCGAAGGCTACACCGTACACGGCGGCCTGATGCTGGGAGAGCCCAAGTACCGCTACAGGAAGGTTCCGCCCAGAAAACCGCTCAGCGTGCAGTGGAATTAGAAACTGATCTCGATTCCCTGCCCTGTCAATGCCCGGAAAGTTGCCTGCGCAAGCGTCATGGCCAGTTGGTACCATGGTCGTTCACGACTCGTGCAAGATGCCGGAGGCGGCTAGAGCCAAAGTGGGTTGGCCGCCTTGGGACGGAAGCAGTGAGTACGCCTGCCGGGATTTGAGCGCATCGAGAGGTTGGGAAAATGTTGCGGAAAACCGCCTTTTTTGCGGCTACATTGGTCTGCGTGCTGCTACCGGCCGGGTGCATCGGCGGTTCGGGCACTCCCAAATCCCCTTCGACCAGCTACGTGCTCACGGTGAACTCGACCTCTCCCGCCAGCGGCGCGACCATCGCCGTGACTCCGGCGGACAACAATAACGCTGCGGGCGGAACCACAGCTTTCACGCGCACCTACAGCGCAGGGACCTCCGTTACCCTGACCGCGGCGGAGACTTCCAGCGCCAACTCCTTCCAATCGTGGAGCGGATGCACGCGTGCCACGGCTCTGACCTGCACGGTGACGATGAACGCGGACGCCACTGTCACCGCCAACTATTCATCTTCACTGAAAGTCACGCCGGCCCTGACCGTGACGCCGTCTCCGGCGATCATTTCCACCTTGCAGGGATTCACGGTGACGGTTGCCGTCAGCGGCCCGAGCGGCGATCCGACGCCTACCGGCACGGTCATGTTGACCAGCGGCACTTACGTCTCCGCGGCAGTGGCGTTGGCCAATGGAAGCGCGAGTTTCAATCTGCCTGCCGGCACTCTGCCCCAGGGCAGCGACACGCTGAGCGCCGCGTATACGCCGGATGCGGCAAGCGCCGCGACGTACAACGGCAATACGGGAACGGCCTGGGTGACGGTGACCGCGCCGGTGTACACGCTGACCATCGACTCGGCCTCGCCCGCGAGCGGCGTGCCCATCGCGGTGGCTCCCGCGGACAACAACAACGCCACGGGAGGAGCGACGAGCTTTACGCGCTCCTACTATGGTGGAACGGCGGTGACGGTGACCGCGCCAGCCACGGCAGGCGGCAATCCCTTCGTCTCCTGGAGCGGATGCACGAGCGCCAGCACCATCTTCTGCACGGTGACGATGAACGCAAACGCCACGGTCACCGCCCAATACCTGACGCCCAAAACCACACCGGCGGTGACGGTGACGCCGTCCGCAGCGGCCATCACCACGGCGCAGGCGCTGGAAGTGACGGCTGCCGTCAGCGGAAGCAGCGGGAATGCCGCGCCCACCGGCACGGTGGTTCTGAGCAGCGGCGCTTACGCCTCGGCGGCAACCACGCTGGCGAACGGGAGCGCGAAGATCACTCTCCCGGCCGGCTCGCTGGCGACGGGCAGCGACGTTCTGAAGGCCGCTTACACGCCGGATGCGGCCAGCGCCTCGGCCTACAACGCCGCTACGGGAACAGCCTCGGTGGCCGTGACCATTCCGGTGTACACGCTCAACGTGGACTCGGTTTCACCGTCGAGCGGCGTGGCCATCGGCGTCACTCCCGCCGACAACAACAACGCGGCGGGAGGAACAACAGCATTCACGCGCGCCTACAACGGCGGTAGCTCCGTCACACTGACTGCGCCCGCCACATCCGGCGCCAATTCCTTTGTTTCCTGGAGCGGATGCGGGAGCGCCAGCACCGTCACCTGCAAGGTGACGATGAATGCTAATACCACCGTCACCGCCAACTACGCGCCCATCACCTATACGCTCACCGTCAACTCGGCCACCCCTTCGAGCGGCGTAGTGATCGGGGTCAGTCCCGCCGACAACAACAACGCAGCGGGCGGAACAACGGCTTTCACGCGCATCTACAATGCGGGAAGCCAAGTTACGCTGACTGCGCCCGCCACATCGGGCAGTTCCTCCTTCGTCTCCTGGAGCGGGTGCGCGAGCGCCAGCACCGTCTCCTGTACGGTGGCGATGAACGCCAATTCGGCCGTCACGGCCAACTACGCCCTGATCGCTTACACGCTCACGGTCAACTCGACCGACCCCGCGAGCGGCGTGTCCATCGCCGCGACTCCCGCGGACAGGAACGGCTCCAGTGCCGGGACCACGCCCTTCCTGCGTTCCTACAATGCGGGAACTGCCGTCACCCTCACCGCGCCCTCCACGTCGGGCAGCTACTCGTTTGTCTCGTGGAGCGGATGCGCAAGCGCAAGCACCGTCACCTGCACGGTGGCGATGAATACCAATATCACCATCACGGCCACCTACGCACCCATCACCTACACGCTCACCGTGAACTCAGCCGAACCGGCCAGCGGGGTGGCCATCGGCGTCAGTCCCGCCGACAATAGCAACGCAACAGGCGGAACCACAAGTTTCACGCGCACCTATGACACGGGAACCTCCGTGACACTGACCGCACCGGCCGCTTCGGGGAACTACACGTTTGTCTCGTGGAGCGGGTGCGCGAGCGCAAGCACCGTCACCTGCACGGTGGCGATGAACGCCAACACAGCCGTCACGGCCACCTACGCGCCCATCCCCTACAAGCTCACCGTAAACTCGACCGACCCCGCCAGCGGCGTGGCCATCGGCGTCAGTCCCGCCGACAACAACAGCGCAGCGGGAGGGACAACCAGCTTCTCGCGCACCTACAATGCCGGAAGCTCGGTTACGCTGACGGCGCCCGCCACGTCGGGCGCCGTTCCTTTCCTTTCGTGGACTGGATGCACGGCTGCGACCACCGTCACCTGCACGGTAACGATCGGCGGCAACGCCACGGTCACCGCCAACTATGGCAAGATCACGCCGACGGTAGCGGTCACGCCGTCTCTATCGTCCATCACCACGTTGCAGGACCTGACGGTTCCGGTGGCGGTGAGCGGAGGCAGCGGACACGCTGCGCCCAGCGGGTCAGTACAGTTGACCAGCGGCAGCTATACCTCCGCGGCAACCCCGTTGAGCAACGGCAGCGCGAGCATCGATATTCCCGCAGGTTCGCTGGCCACCGGCAGCGATACGCTGACCGCCGCGTATACGCCGGATGCGGCGAGTTCGGCGATCTACTTGAGCGCCACGGGAACCTCTTCGGCAGTGACGGTGGTCGAAGCGAGTTCAATCACGGTGGACCAGTCGAGCGCGGGCGTGGCCGTGACCAGCAAGCTCATGGGGATGAATATGGCCGCATGGGTAGACCCGACCCTCCCGACCATTGTGCCCGCGCTCGAGGCAGCAGGGATCAAAACGATTCGCTGGCCGGGCGGCTCCTGGGCTGACAACTACCACTGGGCGACGAATACGCTGTGCAACGGTACACCCAATTCCAATGCCACTTTCGCGAACTTCATCGGCAGCCTGGTCACTCCTGGGGATTTCGATGTGGCGCTGGCGGTGAATTACGGCACCAATGCAAGCTGCAGCGGCCCCGGCGACCCGACCGAAGCGGCCGCATGGGCGGCTTACGCGCTGGCCCATGGCGCGCACGTGAGCCACATTACGGTGGGCAACGAGGACTACGGAAGCTGGGAAACGGATATGCACTCCCCGCAATGGGATGCAGCGACCTACGCCGCAGCGACGGCGACGGGCTACTATCCCGATATCAAGGCGGCCGACCCGAATGTGCTGGTGGGCGTCTCGGTGAACCCCGGCAATACGCCCGAGTGGGACCCGATTGTGCTGGCCGATGCGAAGTACGATTTCGTCGAATACCACTTCTATGCCCAGGCGCCATACCAGGAGAGCGATACCTACCTGGTGCAAAAGGCAGCGCAGAACCTGACCACGAACATCGAGGCCATCAAGACGGAGCTGGCGACCGCGGGAAAGCCGGACACACCGATTTTCATCGGCGAGATCGGCTCGGTCTACACCAATCCCGGCAAGCAAACCTCCTCGATTACCCAAGCCTTGTATGCCGGCCAGGTGCTGGGCGAAATGATGAACGAGGGAGTCTCCTACGCCACCTGGTGGCTCGGCTTCGGCGGCTGCTCGGATGCGAGCGGGGGCAACTTCTCCAGTTCTCTCTATGGCTGGCAGAACTTCGGCGGCTACATGGTCTTCTCCGACGGCACACCCGAATACGGCTGCGAAAACGCGACCGCTGTGCCGGCAGGAACCCTGCTGCCCACGGCGCGGGCGTTTCAACTGTTCAGCAATGTGGCCGTGGACGGGGAGAATGTTCTAAGCGCGAACGTGGTGGGCGATACGACCGATGTGCGCGCCTATGCGGCGACCCACTCAGGCGGGACGGCGCTGGTGCTGTTCAACCTGAACGAGACCGCGAGCGAGGCGGTTGTGGTCACGCTGTCCGGCCAGAGCGCGACGGCAGGGGGCACCGTGACGACCTATAGCAAGGCGATCTACGACCAGTCGAAGACCAACGTGTGGGCCGCACCGACGACCGCCACGGTGAGTGCGCAGAGCCTTCCGCTGACGCTGACCCTCGATCCGTGGAGCATGAATGTGGTGGTGCTGAAATAGAGTGGTCTCCGAGGTCTTAAGGTGAGATGTGGGGCGCCCAGTGGTGGGTTGGTTTCGGGTCTCTGTGCCCCGATCCCTTAAACTGGAAGCATGTTTACCGGGATTATCGAACAGACGGGCACACTGATTGGCTTGGAAAGCCGGGGCGGGGTACGGCGCATCACAGTCGAGGCTCCGGGGCTGGCGGGCCGACTGCGCGAGGGCGACTCGCTGGGCGTCTCCGGGGTCTGCCTGACGGCGCTTGACGTGGACCCCAGGTATTTTCACGCCGATCTGGCGCAGGAAACGCTGGACAGGACCTCGCTGGGCGCACTGGCCAAGGGAGCCAAGGTCAATCTGGAGCTTCCCACGGCAGCCGGCAGCCCACTGGGCGGGCATATTGTGCAAGGCCACGTGGACGGCTGCGGGGTGCTCCGCACTCTTGATCCTGTCATTTCCGAGGCTAGTCCGGAGTTTGACCGCGAAACCACCGACTGGACGCTGAAGGTGAAGGTGCCGGAGAATGTGCGGCCCTGGATGGTGCACAAGGGGTCGGTGGCCATCGAAGGCATCAGCCTGACCATTGCCGACTTCGACGGCGAGACAATTTCCATTGCCATTCTTCCCTTGACTTATTGGCGGACCAACCTGCATACGCTGGCCCCCGGAGCGCCGGTGAACGTGGAAGCCGATGTGCTGGTAAAGCTGGCCCACGCGCAAATGCTGGCCAAGAAGCCGGAGATGGATTTGACCGAGGCGTGGCTGGTGGCGAGCGGGTACTGAGGCGAGAGGAAAAGCAGGCTTGAGTGGGAGCGCTGAGCGGATTTCCGGAGGCTGCCGGTGATATCGATTCGGCAATGAACGCTTGGACGCCTCCGGCCGTCTATTGTGCGGGTGAGACTGTTACCCTTGAGCAAGTTGACGACGGGGAGAAAGGGGCGCGGGCAGCGCCTGACCGGCAACCGGATCTATGGCAGAGTTCGTAATCAAGTTGGCCGACGAGCGTGGCCACGTAACGGAGCAGGTGCAGACGGCGGCTACGGCCGAGGAGTTGCGCGCCCGCTTTGTCCACGCCGGTTATCACGTCTTTTCCATCCGCATCCGCTCCGGTTTTGCCGGGCTGAAGCGCGGCAAGGTGAAGCTGGAGCCGTTTCTGATCTTCAACCAGCAGTTTTTGACGCTCATCAAGGCCGGGCTTCCCATTCTTGGGTCGCTGGAAATGCTGGCCAAGAACCAGAAGAACGCCCACTTCGCCGGACAGCTGAACGATATTTCGACCCGCGTGAAAACCGGCGAGGCGCTTTCCTCGGCCTTCGAGGCGCAGAGCGGCTTTCCGGTGATGTATACGACCACCCTGCTGGCCGGCGAGCGCTCGGGCAACTTGCAGGAGGTTCTGGAGCGCTACGTCAGCTTCCAACGCATTTCGCTCACCTTCCGCAAGAAGATGGTGGCTTCACTGATCTATCCCGCCGTGCTGCTGACGCTGGTGAGCGGGCTGATGTTCTTCATGTTCGCCTTTGTGGTGCCGGAGTTCGCGGTTCTGTATGACCAGATGGGCTCCAAGCTGCCCGCCATGACAGTGGATCTGCTGACTTTCGGGAAATGGCTGCACCACAACCTGCTGTGGATCGTACTGGTGCTGATCAGTACGGCCTTCGGAATTTACCGCTTCTCCATCACCGAGCGCGGCAAGGACTTTATCGACGGCTTCCGCGTGCGCATGCCCGTCTTTGGCAAAATCTGGTTGAAGTACCAGGTGGCGCTGTTTGCCCGCACCCTGTCGACGCTGCTCACGGGCGGTTTGCCGCTGGTGCCGTCTCTGGAGACAGCGGCCCGTTCCATCTCTTCGCGGCGGGTTTCCAGGGCCGTGGTGGCCTCCATCGGGACGGTCCGCGAAGGCAAAAGCCTGGCCGAAGCGCTGACCGAGACCGGCATCTTTCCCGACCTGGCCGCTGAAATGATCAACGTGGGCGAGCAGACGGGCGCCCTGCCGCAGATGCTCAATTCCGTGGCCGAATTTTTCGAGGAAGATGTGTCCACAGCTCTCAACGCGGCGTTGACGCTTATTGAGCCGGCCATCCTGATCGTTATGGGAGCCGTGGTGCTCTTCATCCTCATTTCGCTTTACCTGCCCATCTTCTCTATGGGAGCGGCAGGAGGAGGTCAGGGATAAATCATGGCTGACACCACCGAAATTACGCTTCTCCCCGCGCCCCTGCCGACCGGTCCGCTCCCCACGGGCCCTCTCTCCGCAGCGCCGGACGAGCGCGCCCAGGCGGAACAGCTCGCGCGGCGTTACCGCGCCGAGTTTGTGGACCTGAAGAACTTCAAGATTCAGCACGATCTTTTGCGCACAGTGCCGGTGGAGCTGATGTTCCGCTACAACTTCGTTCCCATCGAACAGAACGAGGGTGCGCTGACGATTGCCGTCTCCGACCCCTCGCAACTGATGATTCTGGACGAGATTGCGGGGCTGCTGGGGCACCGCATTATTCCCCGCGTGGCCACGCTTTCGCAGATTACCGACCTGCTGAAGAAGACCGAGCAGTCACAGCGCGTGCTGGACGAAGCCAGCGAAGGTCTGACCTTCGACGTGCTGACCGGCGAGGACTCGAGCGACGAGAACATCTCCATCGAGAAGCTCACCAGCGAAGAGGACATCAGTCCCATCATCCGGCTAGTGGACACGACCATTTTCACGGCCCTGGAGCGGCGCGCCTCCGACATTCACATCGAGACCTACGACGACTCGGTGCATGTGAAGTACCGCATCGACGGCGTGCTGCAGGAAGCCATGGCTCCCATCGCGCGCGAGCACCACTCGACGATTCTGTCGCGCATCAAGATCATGAGCGAGCTGGACATTGCCGAGCGCAGGGTGCCGCAGGACGGGCGCTTCAGGGTGCGCTACAAGGGCCGGCTGATCGACTTCCGCGTCTCCATCATGCCGACGGTGCATGGGGAAAACGCCGTGCTCCGGGTGCTGGACAAGGAGTCGATGAGCGAGAAGTTCCACAAGCTCACGCTGGACGTGGTGGGTTTTGCCGACGCCGATCTGAAGCGTTTCCGGGGCTACATCCGCGAGCCCTACGGGATGGTGCTGGTGACCGGACCGACCGGCTCCGGCAAGACCACCACCCTCTACGCCGCATTGAACGAGATCAAGAGCGACGAAGACAAGATCATCACCATCGAGGACCCGGTGGAGTACCAGATCCGCGGCATCACGCAGATTCCCGTCAATGAGAAAAAGGGTCTTACTTTTGCGCGAGGGCTCAGGTCGATTCTGAGGCACGATCCGGACAAGATCCTGGTGGGCGAAATCCGCGACAACGAAACGGCGCAGATTGCGATCAACTCCGCTCTGACCGGGCATCTGGTGTTTACCACGGTCCACGCCAACAACGTGGTGGACGTGCTGGGCCGCTTTGTGAACATGGGCGTGGAGGTGTACAACTTCGTTTCGGCGCTGAACTGCATTCTGGCGCAGCGGCTGGTGCGCACCGTCTGCGACCACTGCGCGCACCTGGTGACGTATAGCGACGAGGAATTGCGGACCGCGGGCGTGGACCCGACGCAGTGGCGCGGCTTCGAGTTCCGCGAGGGCGCGGGGTGCATCGAGTGCGGCGGCACGGGCTACCGCGGCCGAACCGCCATCCACGAGCTGCTGGATTTGACCGATCCGATCCGCGAATTGATTTTGGAAAAGAAACCGACCTCCGAGGTGCGCAAGCTGGCGCAAAAGGAAGGGATGACGTTTCTGCGCGAGTCGGCGCTGGACCGCGTGCGCCGCGGCCTGACCACGCTCAAGGAGATCAACAAGGTTACGTTCATCGAGGCGTCAAGATAGTGAGATCGATTCTGAGCAAAGCCAAACTCGGTTCCCATCCCGACGGACGTCCGCCGGCGGCCGTGGAGCTTGCGCCGCAGGGCGTGCTGGCGGCCGCCACGCCGGCTCCGGGACAACCGCTCGTCTTCGCCTTCGAGCCGCTCCAGGCCGGAGCGCTGACGCCGGGGATTGCGGAGCAGAACGTGAAGGCGCCGGAAGCGGTTGCCGCCGTCCTGCGCACGGCGCTGGGCCAAGTTTCTCCGCGCAGCCGCTCCGTCACGCTGGTGCTGCCAGACAGCGTGGTCCGGGTGTTCATTCTGGACTTCGATTCCCTGCCCAGCAAAGCCGCGGAGGCGGTTCCGGTGCTGCGCTTCCGTTTGCGCAAGATGATTCCTTTCGACGTGGAGCACGCGGGGCTGAGCTACCAGGTGCTTACCGAGAACAAGACGGAGTGCAGAGTGCTGGCCGCCATACTTCCCGGTCCCATTCTGGCCGAGTATGAAGCCGTGGTGCGGCAGGCCGGCTATGAGCCCGGCGTCGTGCTTTCGTCGAGCCTGGCGGCACTGGCGGCTGTGGACAAGATGGAAGCCGTACTGGTTGCGAATTTGACTGACCATGCGCTGACCACCTCAATTGCCAACGGCCAGGACCTGTTGCTCTATCGCACCCTCGACCTGCCCGAAGACCCCGGCCAGCGCCTCGATGAGGTGCAGCGCGACATCGCCGTGGCGGCGGCGTTCTATGAAGATAAACTGGGGTCGCGGCCCCATGTGCTGCATTTTTCAGGCGCCTCCGCCAATGGCGGCAATCCCGCCGAAGAGTTTGCGCGCTGTCTCAACGACCCCGAAATGAGCGTGGCCGAACTGGCGCCGCGGCCCGAGACCGGCGCCACCACAGCCTGGGGCAGCCTGAGCGTGGCCGGCGTCACCGGCGCGCTGGCGGGGGCAGTCTAAATCGTGCATATCTCACTCAATCTCGCTACCCATCCCTACACCGACTTTGGTCCGGCCATCAAGCGGCTGCGGATCGCCATGGGCGTGCTGGTTTTGATGGCTCTTGGCCTGCTGCTGGGGTTACGCGCCTTTCACCAGAAAGCCGAAGAGGCCCGCGCCCACGAACACTCGCTCGACGGCCAGATTGCCCGGATTGCCCTGGAACGGCAGGGCTACCAGAACCTGATGGGCCAGCCGGAGAACGCGCAACTGCTGGCCCATACCGTCGCGCTGAACCAGCTCTTCGACGAAAAAGCCTTCTCGTGGACGCTGGCCATGGAAGACCTGGAGACGGTATTGCCCGGAGGCGTGCAGGTGACCCTACTGGAACCGGTTCGCGGCAAGAACGGCACCATCACCCTGCACCTGCGGGTGGTGGGCCCGCGCGACCGCGCCGTCGATCTGGTGCAGAACCTGGAGCACTCGCGGCGCTTTCTGCTGCCGCGCATTGTGGGCGAAAGCGCCGAATCCACCGGGGGAGCCGGCGAGAAGCTGGAACCGGTGAGCGCTTCAAACCGGGTGAACTTCGATGTGCTGGCCGACTACAACACCTCAGCGTCGATCGAACATCGCGCTGAAAAGAGGCAGGAATCCGGACTGGCAGGCATAAAGCCGACTCCGGAAGGCGCAACTCTGCCTGGCAGGCGCGTTCTTCCCGCTCATGTGGGGACGACGTCCGCAGTTGCTGGCCAGCAAGCCGCCCGGAAGCCCTACATCGGCCCGGCGTCCAACAAGCCCAATCCAGCCGTCAAGCCGGGAGGCGCGCGATGAGCGAACGCATTTCTTCCCAGTGGCGCAAGCGCCTGGCTTCCCCGCTCACCTGGCATTACCTGGCCTTTGCCGTGCTGCTGGTGGTGGTGATCGCGCTCGCCATCCGCTTCGGCATGGACTGGGTCGCTACCAACACGAACTCGACCGACGCGCTGGCCGCCAAGCAGGTTCAGTTGAAAGCCCTGGATCTGGAGACCGCCCCGTTGCGCGGAATGGACAAGCGCGTGGAAGACTCCCGCGCCGATATACGGGACTTCTACCTGAAGCGCATTCCGCCCACCTACTCCTCGATCGCCGCCCGCATCGGTGAATTGGCGCTGAAAGGCCCGGTGCGTTTGACCAGGGTGCAATATTCGCAAGGCCCGGCGGGCAGCGATTTGACGGAGATTTCACTGGACGCCGGCATTACCGGCGCGTACCCGCAGATCATGCGCTTCGTCAACGGCGTGGAACGCGACCGAACGTTTTTTGTGATCCGGGCCATGTCTCTGACCGGCCAGCAGGGAGGCATGGTGAACCTGCGGCTGCGGGTTTCCACCTGGCTCCGGCCGGCCGATGCCGCCGCCAGCGGCCTGCCCTCCACGCCAGAACCTAGTGAAACGCCCTCTGCGCCCTCCGCAGCAGGAAAGGAGGGCGAATAACCATGGCCTTGCCCCTTGGAATCGAAAACAAGCGCCAGGTCTACCTGGTCATTGGGCTGTTTGCGCTGGTGATCAGCGCGGGAGGCTGGGAGATACGCAACTATTTCTTCTCCGCACCCTCCAGCACGGCGCCGGTGCTTCGCCCCGTGGCGGGGCCGGCTCCGGTTCCCGGCGCCGGACACACGGCAGCCCCAGCCGCCGGACCAGAGGCGCAGAAGCTCACCAACGCCGGCATCGACCCCGCTCTGCACCTGGACAAGCTGGCCCGGACCGAGCAGGTGGAGTACCTGGGCACCGGCCGGAACATCTTTTCCTCAGAATCCGCGCCGGCCGAGATTGAGACGCCTCTGAAGAGCGCTCGCAGCCTGCCGGCCGTGAATGCGCCGCCGGCCCGGCCCGAACCGCCCCGCCCACCGGCCGTCGATCTGAAGTACTTCGGCTTTACCCAGGCCAAGGACAAGTCCCTCAAGGCGTTTTTTGTCCATGGAGACGATATATTCATGGCCCGGGCAGGCGACATCATCGACCACCGCTACAAGGTGGTAAGTATCATGCCGGGCAGCGTCCAGGTCACGGACCTGAGCTACAACAACACGCAGACGCTGCCGTTCCAGGGGAATTAGAAACTAGCTGTCAGCCGTCAGCTATCAGCTTTCAGCTTTCAGCTTTTGCATTGCGGCTTCCTGCGGATTGCGATTTCCGGGCAGAACGACAAAGCTAGTCGATATGAGTGAAGGGCTAGTAGCTAGAAGCTAACCAAGATGATGAACCCCATCCCAACCCGCCGCGTTCCCCGCCCAGCCGAAGAGGGCTACATTCTGCTGGCGGTCATTTTCATGCTGGCGCTTCTGATGATCTCGCTGGCGGCGGCCGCGCCCAAGGTGGCCAAGGATATCCAGCGCGACCGCGAAATCGAGACCATGCACCGCGGCAAGCAATACATCCGCGCGATCAAGCTCTATTACAAGAAATTCAGCGCCTACCCGCCCAACGTCGATGCGCTGGTGAAGACCTCGGAGATCCGCTACCTGCGCAAGAAGTACATCGACCCGACCACCGGCAAGGAGGAGTGGAAGCCGATTCGCTTCGGGCAGGCAAAGACCCAGACTCTGGGATTCTTCGGGCAGCCCATCACCGGGGCAGGCTCGGCGGGCGGCTCGGTGATGGCCGGGGTGGGTCCCACAGGGGGAAACAGCTCCAGCTCACCGTTCAGCTCCGGCACGACCGCGAGCGGCACGACGACGGACCCCAGCCAGGCCCCCGGCACCACGAGCGGCACTGGCACGGGCGCGAGCGGGCAGACGTTTGGCGGAGTGGGAATTATCGGTTTCTCCCCCAACAGTCCCAAGCAGTCGATTCTGGTGTACAAAAAGAAAAATCACTACAACGAGTGGGAGTTCGTCTATGACCCGCTGACCGATATGACCACCGTGGGCAGCAGCAGTACAGGCACCCTGGGGCAGTCAGGCGGCACGACGGGGGGTGGCTTAACGGGCGGTACACCGACACCGGCACCGACGCCTACGCCGACGCCTATCCCGACGCCTATCCCGACGCCAATGCTTCCGCCGGACCAGACGCCGCAATAATAGGGATTGGGCCGAGAGTTCGGCCGGAACGCAAAACGGCCCGCCCCCTGCTCAAGAGGGACGGGCCGTTCTTTTGATCAGAACTTCTTCGGCAAAACTCGTGCGGCGGAACTCGCCGAAGGGCAGACGCTTAGACGCTGAACGAGGAGCCGCAACCGCAGGTGGACTTGACCTGGGGGTTGTCGAACTTGAAGCCGGCGGCCTCGAGGGTTTCAACGTAATCCACGATACAGCCGTTCAGATACATCAGCGAGGTGGCGTCGACGAAGACCTTGAGGTCCTCGAAGGGGAAGACCTTGTCCATCATGCCGGCCTGATTCTCAAAGGCCATGGAGTACTGGAAGCCGGAGCAGCCGCCGCCGACAACGCCGATGCGAAGCCCGGCGGGCAGCGGATCCTGGGTGGCCATGATTTCGCGCACCTTGGCAATGGCCTGAGGGGTCAGGGTGAGGGGGGCTTTCTTTTCAGTTTCCTGTACGGGTGCGGTGGTTGCAGTGGCCATGTGATCTCCCAGCGGTTGAAATGCTTGCCGTAAAAGTAACTTTACCGCCCCGCGAACGGGGATTCAAGTCCCTGATGCGGCTTTGTTTCATTGGATGCGGCAGGAAGCGGGAAAGTCGCAGGGTCAATCGGGGGCCGATTCAGGCGGGTGAAATGAGCAAGATGAAGCCACCGGAAGATGCTTCATTGCGAAGAAATACCTCCAGATCGCACGCAAGACATACGAATTATTTTTTGTCCCCACAAGAGCACCCATTCGGGGCTATGATGGTCAACCGAACAGCTCTTGCACTTGCCGGAGCACACATACTGACGGGATCACCGGCAACGAGAGCCAAATAATCTTTCGGAGGTGGAGTATGACGTTTGTTCCGGTGATGTGGATCGTCTGGTGCGCGCTGGTCGTCATTACAGGCGCAATTTATTTGTATCGCTCCCGCCTCACCCGCGATGAGGAAGACCAGATTTTTCTGGACGAATCGTTCGACCACGAAAAGAGTGAGCAGGAAGCGATTCTGGCCAAGGCGGCCAAGGTCGAGCCGTTTCTGAAGGCCTGCTTGTGGCTGGTGGCCGCATCGACGCTGGTGGTCATCGGCTATTACATCTGGGATTTCTGGCAGCATTTCCAATAAAGCGCAGTATTTTGTGATTTTTAAACCTGCCGCCGGCAGCTCTCGGGCTGCCGGCGGCTGTGCGTGCAGCCATTCCTTCTTCCTGCTCCTACTCCACTTCCTGCTTGGCGCGATAGCCGTCACGGGCGATAATGTCGTATTTCAGAGGCTTGTGCTTCTCGTCCTGGACGCGCAAGGGCTGCCCTTCCTCGTCAACCAGTTCCACGCGCAATTTGCGATAGGTTCCATCCTGCTTGGCGTTGGTGGGATGGTAGACCAACTGGTACTTGGAACGGATGTTCTGGTTGATGGTGGAGAAGATGTCGGGCATCTCTCCGGCAAACCGCGGAGAGAACCACATGCCGCCGGTGGCGGAGGCAAAGCTCTTCATCTCGTTGTCGGCCTGCAGATAGTCGATGTCGCGCATCTGGCCGCCCAGGCCGCCGCGGCCTTCGGTCATGGCGCGCATGGCTCCGCCGGTGGAAACGGCGAAGATGGTCACGTCGGGAGTGGCCTTGATCTTCTGCATGATCTTGTCGAGGGTGATTTTGGAAAATGTGTCGCGTCCACTGGCGATGAGGACGATGTATTTGCGTCCTTCGATGCGGCTGAGCCGGTCTTCCGACTCATACAGCGCATCGAAGAGATTGGTTTCTCTGAAGCCGGGGATGCGCATGGCGTTGATGGACTCGTAGAGCTGGCGCTTGTCCTGGGTAAAGTCGCTGACAACCTGCGTGCGCATGTCGTAGGTCATCATGGCCACGTAGTCCTGGGGGCGCAACTGCTGGGCAAAGGCGAAGGCCGCATTGCGCATGTCGTAGATGAAGTGGTAGTTGGTCGAGGCGAATTCGCACAGCAGAAGGGCGGTGATGGGAGCCTCGACGCGCTTGAAGCCGGTGACCTTCTGCTCGACGCCATTTTCATAGACGCGGAAGTTTCCGGGCTTGAGACCGGGGAGAAACTGGTGGGTTTTCTCGACCAGCACGCCGACGTCCACGGTGACCTCTGGAACCTCGATGCGCAGGGAGAAGTTGCTCATGCCCTCGGGATTATTGATTTTGGGCGCTGCCGGGGCGGGCGCAGGCGCGTCGTCTGGCTTTTCCTTCTTCTTGGGCAGGGCAATGACGCCGGTATCGGCGCCGGGACCGCCGGAGTCGGGGGTGGCCTGGTCGGGCTGCTGGGGGGGCGGCGTGGCCGGAGCCTGGGCCCGGCAGAAGGGCACAGCGGCAGAGGCCAGCAAGGCCAAAAGCAGAAGCACGGGGAAGAAACGGCGGCAAGCGGAAACCGATGGGCGCATTGTGGACATGACGACCTCTGTGATCAACAGCATACGGGATGACGTGAGGCGAAAGACAGCTTTCAGCCTTCAACTTTCAGCTATCAGCTTTCAGCCGCTCGCTTCTGGCTCTTGCGGCTTGGCGCTGTCCCGGCTGGCTGCTCCGGCAACTGCCATGCGGCCAGTTGTACTCTTATAGACGTGAAAACCTGCCTGAAGGAAACCCTAATCCGGCCGTGGACGCCGGTGCTGACGCTGGGCGTGGCCATGGCCGCGCTTCTTTTGCCCGCACTGACGGGGGCGCAGAGCCCTGCGCCGTTGGGGCCACCCCGTGGAGGCGGATTCTTTCCCCTCAGCGAGGTCCACCGCGGCCTGAAGGGCACCGCGTGGACGGTCTTCACCGGCGATCAACCGGAGCCGATGGAGGTGGAGATTCTGGGCGTTCTGCGCGGGGCGCGGGGCCCAGGGCACGACATGATCCTGGCCCAACTGCACGGGGCCAAGCCGGAATACACGGGCGTGGTGGCCGGCATGAGCGGCAGCCCGGTCTATATCGGCAACCGCCTGGTGGGGTCGCTTTCCTACCGGATCGGCCAGTTCAGCAAGGACCCGATCGCCGGCATTACACCCATCGAGCAGATGCTGGAGGTAAGGGACCTGCCGGAAGAACAGGGGTCAGGGGTCAGGGATCAGGGGTCAGGGACGGCTGGCGAGACGACGATGCGGGCCATGGAGACGCCGCTGGTGATGGGCGGATTCGGTCAGGAAGCCATTCATCTGTGGCAGAAGCAGTGGGCCGGGACGGGGCTGGAGATGGTGGCGGCCGGAGGGATGGGCGGCTCCTCCGCGATGGACGCCAGGCCTTCCAGCGCGGCGCTCAAGGACGTGACGCCGGGGTCGGCGGTGAGCGCGCAACTGATGCGCGGGGACCTGGAGATTGCGGCCACCTGCACGGTGACTTACGTCGATCCGAAGCAGCTATTGGCCTGCGGGCACCCCATTCTGCAAGCCGGGCCGGTCTCGCTGCCCATGACCACGGCCGAGGTGGTGGCCACGCTGGCCTCGCCCTTGAACGCCTTCAAAATCGTGAACACGGGGGCGACGATCGGAGCGTTCAACGAGGACCGGGACGCGGCGATTCGCGGAGTTTTCGGGGCCGAGGCGCGGATGATTCCGGTGCACGTTGCGGTGCATGGGCAAGGCAAGCCGCGGAAGCTGAATGTGGAGATCGTGGACCTGCCTTCGCTGACGCCGATGGCGGTGATGGTGGCGGTGTACCAGGCGCTGTTGGAGAGCAACGAAAGCACGGACGAGACCAGCTACCACGTGACCGGCAGCATCCGCCTGGACGGCTCCCCGGCTGTGCCGCTGGACGTGTGGGCTCCGGCCGGGGAGGGGATGGGCGCGCCAATGTCGGCGGCCTCCGCGACCGAGGAACGGTTTACGCGGATTTATGCCAGCAGCAGCCGGCAAGGAGCGGTGCAGGAGGTGGACGTGGAAGTGGAGGCCATTCCGCGGCGGGTCCAGGTGGAGCTGGAAGGGGCGCGGCTGGTTTCAAGCGATATGGTTCACGCCGGTGACACGGTGGTGGTGGAAGCGACCCTGCGCCCGTGGCGGCAGGAGGCGCGGAACGTGCGGATTCCGGTGCGGATTCCGGCGCGACTGGGGCCGGGCACGCTGCGGCTGCTGGTTTCCGATGCCGGAACGCTGGACCGCACCCTGGACCAGCCGCGCTTTCAAAACCACTCCACCGGCCTGGAGACGGCGATTGCGGCAGCGCGGGGGCAACATGCGGCAGACCGCGTGTATGTAAGCCTGCTGACGCCGGAGACGCAGGCAGGGATGGAGGGGCAGACGCTCACCGGCCTTCCGCTTTCCATGGCCAACGCTCTCGAACCCAGGCGCGCGGCACAGGATGCAAGCCTGAACGGGGAGTCGGCGGAACTGGCGGGCGAGGCGCCGGCCGAAGGTTTCCTCAGCGGTTTTGCGGTACTTAACCTGCGCATAGAAGCGGGCGGCGGTTTAGACTAGGAGTGGGGGAGTACACTTTTCTCCAATCTACGGAGGACGTCCTTTGTGCGTTCACCCGTCTTGTTGCCTTCCCCAGCGAGGATTCAGAGACAGTCATGGACCAAATACAAGGACTTGCAGCTCACGCGGCGGGGGCAGAACTGTTGCCCTTCAAATACGACCCAGGCGAGTTGGGACCGCAGGAAGTGGAGATTGCGATCACCCACTGCGGAATCTGCCACAGCGACCTTCACCTGATCGCCAACGATTGGGGAATCAGCCAGTACCCGTTCATTCCTGGCCATGAAATTGTGGGCAGCGTTGCGGCGGTGGGGGCTGACGTGAAATCGCTTCAGGTGGGCCAGCGCGTGGGTCTGGGCTGGCAATCGAACTCCTGCGGAGTGTGCGAGTGGTGCACACGGGGCATGGAGAATCTTTGCCTGGCCGCGGAAGGAACCTGCGTCCACCGGCATGGCGGCTATGCGGACCGGGTACGGGCCAATGCGCGATTCGTGATTCCGATTCCCGATGCACTGGACAGCGAGCACACCGCGCCGCTGCTGTGCGCTGGCATCACGGTCTACAACCCGCTGCGGACGCATGGGATCAACCCCTCGTCGCGGGTGGGCATTGTGGGCATCGGGGGGCTGGGACACCTGGCCATCCAGTTTGCGCACGTTTTCGGCGCGGATGTGACGGCGTTTTCCACCTCCGCCGCCAAGGAAGAAGAGGCCCGGGCGCTGGGCGCGAATCACTTTGTGAACGCCCGCGAGTCAAAGGCCCTGAAGGAAGTGGCCGGCACCATGGATTTTGTGCTGAGCACCATCAACGCCGACCAGGACTGGGGCGTTTACGTGCAGGCGCTGAGGCCCACCGGAACGCTTTGCTTTGTGGGAGTTCCCCCGTCGCCTGTAACCCTTCATGCGTTTCCGCTGATCTCCGGGCTGCGGTCGATTACCGGCAACCCGACGGGCAGCCCTTACCGGCTGAAGGAGATGCTGGACGTGGCGGCGCGGCATGGGGTGAAGGCAATGACGGAATCCTTCCCCATGGCCAAGGCCAATACGGCCATTGAGAAGGTGAAGAAGAACAAGGTCCGCTATCGGGCCGTGCTGTCGAACTAGAGATCAGAGATCAGGGGTCAGGGATCAGGGGTCAGAGATCAGGGGTCAGGGGTCAGGGGTCAGGAAATCCCAGCTTCTGTACTCAATTCAAGCAAGACGAACAAAGGGCCGATATGGCGGGGAAAACCCGCCCGATCGGCCTTTTCCGTTGGCGGAAAAAATCTTTCTTGCGTTCCCGCGCAACTAAAGCGGTGAAACACTGTTTGAGAGTACAGAAGCCGGTTGGGAACAGAAACCCAGGACCCGGCAGTGCTGAAGACGGAGTTGGACTCCGTTCCCCCCAGTCCGGACGATCGGGACAGGGCAGTACGAGGAGGATGCAATGAGGAATATGCGCCTGGTTCTGTTGGCAGTGTTACTGGCTGTGCCGTTTGCGGCAACGGCCAAGGCACAAGTAGGGGTGGGAATCGGAGTTGGCCCGGCAATGGTGCCGGCGCCTGAAATGTATGCGGCGCCGGTATGCGACTGGGGCTATTACCCCTATGCCCCTTATGGCTGCGCGCCCTATGGCTATTACGGACCTGATTGGTTTTATGGCGGCGTGTTCATCGGCGCAGGGCCGTGGTATCACCGCGGCTGGTACGGACGCGGCGGCTACGGTGGACGCGGCGGCTACGGCGGGCGCGTCGGCTACGGTGGACGTGGCGGTTACGGCGGACGCGGCGCATATGCAGGACGGTCTGCCTATGGCGGCGGATACGGCGGTGGCCCCAGAGTAGGCGCGGCCCGCGGCTATAGCGGCGGTGGCGCGGCCCGTGGCTATGCTGCACCGCGCGGCGGTGGGTACGGTGGCGGCCGTGCAGGTGGTGGCGGCTTTGGTGGCGGCGGACGTGCAGGTGGTGGCGGCGGCCATGGCGGCGGCGGACACCGGTAAATTGCACGGCTTCTCCCAAAAGGCCCGTCTGCTTCGGCAGGCGGGCCTTTTTCGTTGCGATTGTCCTTGATCTCTATCGGTTCTGCTCAAGCGTGGTGCGAGCCATGGAGAGGGCAATCAGGCGGTCGGCGATGCGCTCGGCGGCGACGGGATGGGCCTGAGTGCGGGCTGCCGCGGCCATGGCGGCCAGCCGCTCCGGGTGGGTCAGCAGATCGCGCAGTACGCCGAGAAGTTCGCCGGGAACGTCGAGGTCCCACTCGTTGAGCATTTGCGCCGCGCCGGCATGGACCATCTCCTCGGCGTTGCGGAGCTGGTGGTGATCAGCCGCGGCGGCAAAGGGAACCAGGAGGCTGGGCTTGCCGGCGGCAGCCAGTTCGGCCACGGTGGAGGCGCCGCTGCGGGCCATCACCAGGTGGGCGCGCGCAAAACAGGTGGGCATGTCGTCGAGAAACGCACGCACCTCCCAGCGGCTGGGGTCCGCGCCGCTGTCGCGATAGGCATTCAGCGTTTTGTCCAGGTGGCGCATTCCGCTCTGGTGGAGAACGGTGAGGCCGGGGACGGCGTCGAGAAGCGCCGCGATCGTCTGGGGCAGGTGGTTATTGAAGAGCCGCGCACCCTGCGAGCCGCCGAAGATGAGCAGATGGGGCGCACCGGCGGCCGGGGGTTGGAGGGCGAAGAACTCGGGGCGGACCGGGATGCCGGTGACCTCGGCATTGCAGAACCATTGTGCGGCCGAAGGAAAGTTGACCGCGGCAGCCTGGACCTTTTTACCCACCAGGCGATTGGCCAGCCCCGGCATGGCGTTGGGCTCGAAGGCCATGGCCGGAATCTTGAGCCGCAGGGCAGCTGCCATCGCCGGGCCGGAAGCATAGCCTCCCACACCCAGGACAACGGTGGGCTTGAACTCGCGAATCAGGCGCTTGCACGCCTGAATGGCGCGCGGCAGATTCATGAGAGTGCGCAGGCGGGTGAGCAGGGAGACATTCTTGAGCGGGCCGACATCGATGAGGCGGAGGTTGAAACCGGCCTCGGGGACAAGGCGAGTCTCCATGCCCCTCGCGGTGCCCACATAGAGCACCTCGGCATGGTGGCGCTCCACCAGTTCGCGGGCCACGGCAAGCGCGGGAATGATGTGGCCGCCGGTGCCGCCGCCGGCAATCAGAACGCGGAATTCCGCCAAGTGTCTTCCTTTCGATATGGGGATGGGGGAGAGCCCGAAGGAAATGTGTACCGGCAGCTCCGAGCCATGCCGTGCTGGAAAGATTGTAACAAGTCCCGAATCAGAGTCTTTGGGCGGTGAGGGCAGAAACGAAGCCTCAATCCGCCTTTTTGGTGATGTTCAGGAGGACGCCAATCGAAGCCAGAGTGGTAAAGAGCGAAGTTCCGCCATAGGAGATGAGCGGCAGCGGAATGCCCTTGGTGGGCACCAGGGAAAGCACGACGCTGATATTGAAGAAGGCCTGCAGAACCACAGTGGTGGTGATGCCGAAGGCCGCCATGCGGGCAAAGGGGTCCTTGGAACGGAAGGCGGCGCGCAGCCCACGCACCCCGAAGACGACAAAGAGCAGCAGGAGGCAGATGGAGCCGATAAAGCCCAGCTCCTCTGAGATGTTGGCGAAGATGAAGTCGGTGTGGCCCTCGGGCAGATAGAAAAGCTTCTGCACGCCCTCCATGTAGCCGCGCCCGGTCAGCCCGCCGGTGCCCACGGCGATGAGGGACTGGTTGATGTGGAAGCCGGCGCCCTGCGGGTCGGATTCGGGGTTGAGGAAGACCAGCATGCGCCGGAGACGCCAGGAGACCATCAGAAGAAGAGCCGCAAGAGGAGGCAGGGTGGCGGCAATGCCCATGAACAGGTACTTCCACTCCATCCCGGCCAGGATGAGCATCAAGGCGGTTACGCCGCCCAACACCAGGGCGGTTCCCAGGTCGGGTTGGCGCACGATCAGCACCATGAAGATCGCCGGGATCAGCACGGCGGGCAGCAGCGTGCGCTTCCAGTCGCGCATCCGGTCCAGGCGAGTGGAGAGAAACCAGGCCAGGAACAGAACCATCACCGGCTTGGCGACCTCCGAGGGCTGAAAGGTGAAGAAGCTGCCGAAGCGAATCCAGCGGTGGGTATTATGCGAGCCGGGGAAGAAGAAGACCAGCACCAGCACAAAGGTGGTGATGGCCAGGGCAGAATAAATAAAGCGCGGGGAGTTATAGAGGCTGTAATCGACGTGCATCAGGATCAGCAGCGCCAGCAGCCCGAAAACGGCCCACAACGCCTGTTTGCCGACAAAGGCATAGGGGGAGTGAAAGCGCTCCTGGGCCATCACGGCGGAGGCGGAGAAGACCATCACCAGGCCGACCACGATCAGCAGGACGGTGATGAAGAACATCCATTTATCGACGCCTACGAGCTTTGCCATGCTTTCAAACCCCGCCGTTGGTTGACGAGTTCCTTGAAGATGCGGCCGCGGTGCTCGTAGCTTTCGAACTGGTCGAAGCTGGAGCAGGCAGGAGCGAGAAGCACGATTTCGCCGGGGTGCGCCGCATCGGCGGCAGCGGCAACGGCCTTGTCGAGAGTTTCGCAAGCGTGCAAGGGAACAATGCCGCGCAGATGGGATTCGATTTTGGCCGCGGCCGAGCCGATGGTGTACACGGCGCGTACCCGCTGGCGAAGAAGGTCGGAGAGCACCCGGTAGTCGGAGCCCTTGTCCTTGCCGCCGAGGATGAGGTGAATGCCGCCAGGGAAGGCGGCAATGGCTTTGGCGGTGGCGTCCACGTTGGTGGCCTTGGAGTCGTTGTAGAACTCGACGCCGTTGAGGGTGGTGACGTACTCCAGGCGATGCTCGACGGCGTGGAACTTTTCGATGGCGTGGCGAATGACCGCAATCGGTGCGCCGGCCAGGCGAGAGGCAACCACCGCGGCCAGCACGTTTTCCACGTTATGCGTTCCCTTGAGCGTGATGCCGGCGAGGGGCATGACCTGTTCGATGGGTGCTTCCCTGGCGCCGCGGAAGACCACGTTGCCGTCCTCCAGCCAGGCTCCCTGCTCGACCGGATGTTCGACGGAGAACCAGTAAACCCTGGAAATCGACCGCGAGGCGGCCTGGGTCGCGGGTTCGTTGTCGGCGTTGAGGACGAGTGCATCCTGCGCTTCCTGTACGGCGAAGATGCGCTCCTTGGCGCGCGCGTAGTTCTCGAAGCTGCCGTGGCGATCCAGGTGGTCGGGTGTGATGTTCAGAATGACAGCGATGGCGGGACGGAACTCGACCGTGCTTTCCAGTTGGAAGCTGGAGACTTCCAGCACCGACCAGGTGTCGTCGGTGCTTTCGTCGATGAGGGCCACCACCGGCACGCCGATGTTGCCGCCGACCAGCGTGGGCAGTCCCGCCTCTTTCAGGATTTCGCCCACCAGCGTGGTGGTGGTGGTTTTCCCGTTGGAGCCGGTAATGGCCAACATGCGCCCCTTCAGGAAGTGGGCGGCCAGTTCCAGTTCGCCGATGACCGTGCGGCCAAAGCCCTTGGCCTGCACCAGTTCCGGCGTATCCAGCGGCACGCCGGGGCTGACGACGATCAGGTCCTGGCGGCGGAAGGTGAGCAGGCCGTGTCCACCGGCCTCGACCATGATGCCCTCGTCAAGCAGGGCGGGAATGTCCTTGGCCAGCGCCTCGGCGGAACGCATGTCGGAGACGGTGACGCGAGCGCCGCGGCGGCGCAGAAACAACGCTGCCTCCAAACCGGACTTGCCCAGCCCGACGACCAAAACTTTCTTGCCTTTAAGTTCCATCATGGGGTCTTGTCCTCAGGCTCCTGACCTCCGCGGTCTTCTCAATTGTGCACCTGAACAGGCCGCGCGGAGCTTCTCTAACGCAGTTTCAAGGTGGTGAGTGCAAACAATGCAAACACCAGTGCGCCGATCCAGAAGCGCACGATGACTTTGGACTCACTCCAGCCCAGTTGCTCGAAATGATGATGCAGTGGAGCCATTCTGAAGATGCGCTTCTTGTTGCGCAATTTGTAGCTGCCCACCTGGAGTATGACCGAGACCGCCTCCAGGATGAAGATGCCGCCGATAAAAGGCAACAGCAGCTCCTGGCGGATGATGATGGCGACGGTGCCGATGGCGCCGCCCAGGGCCAGCGAACCCACGTCCCCCATGAAGATTTCGGCCGGATGGGCGTTATACCAGAGAAATCCGATGGAAGCGCCCACCATGGAACCGCAAAAGACAGTCAACTCCGCCACCATGGGCATGCGCTGGATTTCGAGGTAATCGGCAAAGACCACGTGGCCGCTGACGTAGGTGAGCACGGCCAGAGCCGCGGCGGCGATGATGGTGCAGCCGATGGCCAGCCCGTCCAGGCCATCGGTCAGATTGACGGCGTTCGAAGAGCCCATCAGCACGAAGATGACAAAGGCGATGAAGGGAAGAAATGCCAGGAGCCCGAGGTGCGGAACCGTGCTGGGCCAAAAGTGCCACAAGAGATCGGGCCGCCAATGCTTGACGAAGGGCACTGTCAATTGCGTAGAGAACATCTTGAACTGCACAAGAATCACCAGGGCAATCGCCACCACGGTGCCAACTGCTCCCTGCCAGAACAGCTTGGCGCGCGCCGTCAGTCCCAGGCTGCGCCGCATGACCACCTTGGTGTAGTCGTCCACAAAGCCGATGGCGCCAAAGGCCAGCGTGGAAAACACCGTAATCCAGACCAGGGGATTGGCGGGGTCGGACCAGAGCACCGTGGGCAGCAGAATGGCAATGATGATGAGAACGCCGCCCATGGTGGGCGTGCCGGACTTCTTCAGGTGCGACTGGGGCCCGTCGTCGCGGACGAACTGGCCGATCTGGAACTCGCGCAGCTTCTGGATGACCCAGGGGCCGATGAACAGCGCGATCAGCAGAGCCGTCCCGGAGGCAAAAGCGGTGCGGAAAGTGAGATAGCGGAAGATGCGGAACGGATGAAAGTAAATGTACAGCTTTTCGTAGAGCAGCCAGTAAAGCAAGTGGCCTCCAGCGCCGGGTCGAGGCAAGTTTCAGGTTGATTCTACTAGGCCGGAGGGCGGAGGGAGAGTGGAAAACGAGAGCGCAGTGTTACTGCCAGAGGTTCGCGGCCCCGCTCATCGAAACATGCGCTCGTCATAGCGGAAGAACTTGGGCGCCGCAAGCTGAATTCTGCTGAAATCCGGGTGTCGTGGATTCAGGAGCACGTTCCAGTCATCCTCGACGACCGCGGAGGGAACTTTGAGCGCCACCGAGTGGGCGCTGGCGTGTGTGCATCTTCCGCAAAGGAGCGGTCAGGAACCCTTCACCTCTTCATGAGAACTCTTCACTGCTTCAATCGCTCGTTCCAGATGCACGCCGCGGGAGCCTTTGACCAGGACCACGTCGCCGGGCTGGAGATTCTGCTGGAGCCATCGGCCGGCAGCTTCGGCATCGGGCAGAAAGAGCGCGCCGACGCCACCGATGCAGGCGGCAGCGGCTAGGTGCTGAGCGTTTCCCTGAACTCCGACCACCAGGTCGAGACCGGCTTCGGCGGCGGCCTTGCCGCAGGCGGCGTGGAGCGCGGGACCGTGCTCGCCCAGCTCCAGCATCTCTCCGGCAACCAGGATGCGGCGGCCGGCGGGACGCGCGGCCAAAGTGCGAATCATGGAGCGCAGCGCCTCGGGGTTGGAGTTGTAGCAGTCGTTGAGGAGGCAGGCGCCGGCGACTTCGAGGATCTCGCCGCGCTTGTCGGCGGCGGTGAGCGACTCGAGAGCGGCGGCGGCGGCATCCAGATCCACTCCGGCTTCCAGGGCAACGGCCAGGCCAGCCAGGGCGTTCATCGCGTTGTGCGCGCCCAGCAGACGGAGGGTGATCCTGACTTCGCGCTCCCCGGCGCGATAGAGAATGTGCAGGCCGGCCAGATCCTCGGTGGCTTCAAGAAGTTGCGGATCGGCGCAGGGGCCGGAGCCGAAATAGACTACGCGGCCGGGAAAGCTGCGGCCAAATTGCGAAACGTAGGGATCGCTGCAGTTGAGGAAAGCAACGCCGCCTGCGGGCAGCGCGTCAATCAACTCGAGCTTGGCGCGGGCGATGCCGGCCTGGCCGTCGGCAAAATTCTCAATGTGGGCCGTTCCGACGTTGGTGACCACGCCCCAGTCGGGACCGGCGATGCGGGCCAAGGTTTCGATTTCGCCGGAGTGATTCATGCCCATCTCGATGACCGCGAACTCGTGCTCCGGCTCCAGGCGCAGCAGTTGCAGGGGCAGGCCGAAGCCGTTGTTGAGGTTGCCCTGGGACTTGAGGACGTGGAACTTTGCGCCAAGAGCCGCGGCCACGGCTTCCTTGGTGGTGGTTTTGCCGGCCGAGCCGGTGATGGCGACGACGCGGCGGCCCCATTGGCGGCGGACATGCGCCGCCAGGGCCTGCAATGCGAGCAGGGGGTCTTCGGCGATCAGCAGCGGAACGGCCAGCACCGCATCGGGCAGCGTGGAGACGCGTTCCCGCGAAACCAGGGCGGCTACGGCTCCGCGGGCCAGAGCGGCGGCTACAAAATCGTGCCCGTCGAGACGATCGCCGCGGACGGCAAAGAAGAGATCGCCGGGGGCAACGGTGCGCGAGTCAATGGAGTAGCCGGAGACGGCCAGGGCGCCCGGATTGGCCACGCAGGCGGGCGCCTCCAGCACCGCGCCGGCGCCAATGGCAGCTTCAGCCAAGGTAAGTTTCATTGCACTTCACCAAACCCAAGTTCGGCCAGCGCGGAAAGCGCAACCTGTGTGTCGTCGAAGGGAATGGTGCGGCCGGCCAGGATTTGCTCCTTCTCGTGGCCTTTCCCGGCGATGAGAACGACGTCGCCCGGCTTGGCCTCGTGGAGCGCGAGACGGATGGCGGCGGCGCGATCCGGTTCAACGGAATATTTAACGCCGCTCTCCTTGAGTCCCGGCTCGATTTCAGCCAGGATGGCGAGCGGGTCTTCAGTGCGGGGATTGTCGCTGGTGGCAACAACAAAGTCGCTTCCCTTGCCCGCGGCCAGCCCCATCCTGGGACGCTTGGTGCGGTCGCGGTCGCCGCCGCAGCCGAAGAGCGTGAGCACGCGGCCGCCGGAGCGGGCGGTCATCTGGCGCGCCAGCACGGTAAGGTTGCGCAGGGCGTCGTCGGTGTGGGCGTAGTCCACAATCACGCTGAACGGCTGGCCAGCATCGACGGATTGAAAGCGGCCGGGAACGGGCTGGAGGCGGGGAACGAATTCAACCAGATCGGCAAAGGCCACGCCGCGGGCGTTGGCCGCGGCTAATGCGGCCAACAGGTTGAGGATGTTCACTTCGCCGGCCAGGCGGGAAGTCACCTTGGCGGAGCCGGCCGGGGTTTCCAGATCGAGGACGGCTCCGGAGGGCGTGAGGGTGTAATTTGCGGCGCGCCAGTCGCCCTGGCCTGTGCCGTAGGTGCGCACTTCCGCGCCCGCTTCGCGCGCCGCGACGGCCAGCTCTTCGCTGCCCGGATCGTGGGCATTGAGGACGGCGACGCGGGGCGCGGGATAGAGCGTGCCGTCAAAGAGCAGGCGCTTGGCGGCAAAGTATTTCTGCATGGTGCCGTGGTAGTCGAGGTGGTCGCGGGTCAGGTTGGTGAAGACGGCGACATCGAATCTGACGCCTGTGGCGCGGCCCTGGTCGAGGGCGTGACTGGAAACCTCGGTGACCAGCTCGGTAGCTCCGCGGCTGACGCCTTCGGCCATCAGTTCGAAGAGGTCGCGCGACTCCGGAGTGGTGTGAACGGAGGGGCGGACTTCTCCGGCAACGTGGTACTCGATGGTGCCAACCAGAACCGTGGTGCGGGCGGCAGAGTTGAGCAGCGCCTCGAGAAGAAAGGCGGTGGTTGTCTTGCCGTTGGTCCCGGTGATGCCGGTGGCGGCGAGCTGCCGCTCGGGGTGGCCGAAAAAGCAGGCGGAAGCCTGCGCCAGCGCGCGGCGGCCGTGCTCGACCTCAAGAACCGGCAGGCCGGCCTCATAGACGAGCAGATGGTCAAAGGAGGGGGAGGAGTCGGTGACAATTCCCAGCGCACCGGCCTTGATGGCCTTTTCGACGTAGCGGTTGCCGTCGGTCGAGCCGCCCTTCATGGCCACAAAAACAGACCCTGGGCGGACGCGGCGGGAGTCGTATTCGACGCCGGTAATGGGCTCGTCCGATTGGCCAACAGCGCCAACGGCGGTGATCTCTTCAGCTATTTCTTTCCAAATCATCTCGTGTCCGATTGTAGTTTCTTTCGCGGTCGAGTGCCTTACCGACCGCAGCGGACCACAATTTTCGTGCCAGGATCGACCGCGGTGCCGGCCGCCGGAGCTTGTTCGCGGACGGTGCCGTTGCCGCTGATCTGAACTTCAAGACCCGCGGCGGCGGCTTGCTCGATAACCTTGCGCACCGGCAGGCCGATGAGCGAAGGAACCTTCAGGCGCTTGGCGGAGGAGACCGTCACTTCCGCAGCCAACTGCTGGGGCTGCTTTTGCGCGCCCTGAGGCGCTGCGCCCTTTTGCGGTGCGGCGGAAACGGCAACCGTCTGCCGGCTTCCGGAATTGGCCTGGGCTTTCGAATTGGCCTTCGAGGCCGCGGAGGCGGGTGGCGCGTTGGCCTGATTGCCGGCGGCCGGCTGGGTGGAGGAGGCGCGCCAGGGGTCGTCGGTGGGCAGGTCGTTGGCAGCGGCGTAGAGTGCGCCGATGTCACCAGTATGCTCGGGTGCGTCGTCCTCGGCCAGGCGCAGCTCCGGCTTCGCCTGAGCGCGCGGAGTGCGCAGGTCGATGTCGTGGGCGACGCCAAGATATTCCAGGATTTGCTGCGCCACCTCGGCAAAAACCGGGGCGGAGACCGAGGCGCCGTAGTAAGCGCCTTTGGGATTGTCCATGATCACGGCCACAGCGATCACCGGATTGTTGATGGGCGCGATGCCGGCAAAGGAGGCCACGTGCATGGTCTTCGAGTAGAGATGGGTGGCCGGATCGATCTTTTGCGCGGTGCCGGTTTTGCCCCCCGAGGAGTAGCCGTTCAACTGCGCCTGGCGGCCGGTGCCGTAAAGCACAACCCCCTCCATCATCTTGCGCATCTGGGCCGCGGTGAGCGTGGAGAGGACGCGGTGCGCGCCGGAAGGCAGCGGGCTGGGCAGCTCGCCGCCGGGCTTGAAGGGAACCGCTTTCGCCGCTGCCGTTCTCTGGTTGGGGTCGGTGCCATCCACCTGGCCAGGCATCAGCACGTGGGGCGGCAGGTAAATGCCGCCGTTGGCGATGGTGGAGACCATCGATACCATTTGCAGCGGAGTGACGCCCACCTCCTGGCCCATGGCGATGGAGGCGATGGAAGTAGACCCCCATTTGGCAACGGGGCGCAACAGGCCGCGGGTCTCGCCGGGCAGCTCGGCGCCCGTGCGCTGGCCGAAACCGAAGTCGTGAACGTACTGGTAGAGGTGATCCGGGCCCACTTTGAGCGCCACCTTGATGGCTGCCACGTTGCTGGAGTGCTCCAGCGCCTCATGAATCGTGAGACGCCCGAAGTGGTCGCCCTTGTCGTCGTGAATGACGCGTCCGGCAAGGGTGATGACACTGCCCTGGCAGTCCACGATGTCGTCCGGGGTAACCGCATGCTGATCGAGCGCCGCAGAGTAGGTGACCAGTTTGAAGACGGAGCCCGGTTCGTAGACGTCGCTGACGGCGTGATTGCGCAGAAGGTCCGGCGTGGTGTGACGGAAGAGATTGGGATTGAAGGTGGGCCGGATGGCAAGGGCCAGAATCTGGCCGGTGTGCACATCCTGCACCACCACGGTGCCGTTGGCGGCCTGCGTCTTCTCCATGGCGTGGTCCAGGGCGCGCTCAGCCAGGAACTGGATGTTTTCATCGAGGGTGAGGACCAGGTTCTGCCCCGGCTCCGGTTCGCGCTCGCTGGAACCGAGAACGTGGCGGCGCGCGTCCATGGCGGTGTACATGCGGCCGGAGACGCCGTGCAACTGGGGCTCGAACTTCTGTTCCAGGCCGCCCAGGCCGTTGTCGTCAATGCCCACATACCCCAGCACCTGCGCGGCGATTTCGTTGTCTGGATAGAAGCGCTGGAACTCTTTCTGGAAGTAGATGCCCTTCAGCGGCAAGGTTTTCACGCGGGCAGCCACCTCCGGCGTGACGCGGCGGGCGATCCAGGCAAAGCTGTTGTTTTTGGCCAGGCGGGCGGCAATCTGGTCTTCCGTGGTCTGGCTGTCACCGGAGTCGGTGTGGACGGCGGCGGCCAGCATCTGGGCGGCGGCCGGCTTGTTGTCTATTTCCGTGGGAACGGCGTAAATCGAATCCACCTGCACCGTCATGGCCAGTTCGTGCAGGTTGCGGTCGTAGAGAACGCCGCGCCGGGGAGCGACCTCGAAGGTGCGCTGCTGCTGCTTCTGGGCGCGCTCCTCGAATTCGCCGTGGCGCACCACTTCAATCCAGAAAAGCCGGCCGGCAATCACCAGGGCCCACACCAGAAAAAAAAGACAGACCAGCCAGAAGCGCGCCCGCTTGAAAGTCTGGACGCGCGCTGCGCCGGTGCGATTGCGACTGGGTCGAAGTGGAGACGGCATTACGAATTGCTCCGGGAAAAAAGAACCGCGCCGTCTTTAATTATTGCGCCTGTACCCCAGAGGCGGGCGGAGCGACCTGCGCCATGGCTGGAGCGGAAGAGTCGACGCGGTCGGTGGAATGAACCACCTGGCCGGGCTGCGGCTCGGCAAGACCCAACTCGCGGGACATTTTGTCGATGCGACCCGGTTGCGAGAGCTGCGCCTCGGAGAGACGAAGCTGACGATTCTCCTCGCGCAACTGGTCGCGGACCTGCTTCTCGCTCTCCACGCGATAGCCGTTCTCGATGGCGCTGAAGTGCTGCAGGCCGTACACCATGATCAGCGAGAAAAGGATGGTGATGGCCGCGGAAAACAGCCGCATCTCGCGGACCCGCGCCGGATCGGGCGCCTTTACCAGACGGGTGTTGTCAAAGTGCTTGGGAAAGTAGGCCTCCGGCGTGCACACACCCCGGCGGCGCTGGGATTGCTGCGCCAGCAGCTCGTTGTTGCGCTCAGCCGCCCTCGCCGCAAAGCCGCGCCCAGCTTCGAAATAGGTTGTGCTACATGCCGCCATGGTTCCCTCTCCAGCTGCTAGCTTCCAGTTGCTAGCTGTTAGCTTCTGTTGCCAGGCCCATACTTCCGATTCCCTGATCCCTGCTCCCTTTTCCCTGCTTCCAGCTTTTCCGCCGCTCTGAGTTTTGCGCTGCGGGAGCGGGGATTGCGGTCCGTTTCTTCTTCGCTTGCGGTCACCGGCTTCCTGGTCAGAATCTCCCAGACTCCGTTCTTTGCGCCTTCTCGCAGGCTGTCTTTCACAATACGATCTTCCAATGAATGAAAGCTGATGACGGCCACCCGTCCGGAGGGCTTGAGCAACTCGGGTGCGGCCTCCATCAGGGCGTGTATCTCGTCCAACTCGCGATTCACATAAATACGAAGAGCTTGAAAGGTTCTGGTCGCTGGATGAATATGCTCATGTTTCATTGTCGGGGCGGCTTGAGCTACGATGTGGGCTAACTGCCCTGTCGTCGCAACCGGCCGCCCGCGAACAATGGCTCTGGCGATTCTCCGCGACCTCCTTTCCTCTCCGTACTCGTAAATGAGGTTGGCAAGCTCGCGCTCATCTTCCTCATTCACCACTTGTTCGGCCGTTGCTCCCGAGCGCGTATCCATGCGCATATCGAGCGGTCCGTCGGCCATAAAACTGAATCCTCTTCGCGCCTCGTCCAACTGTATGCTGCTGACGCCGAAGTCGGCCAGAAGGCCATCCACCGAAGCCGGCTGCACATGCTGGGCTACCGAGCTGAAGGCCTCGCCAATCAGCGTCACTTTCGGCGCCTGACTGCCCAGTTCCTCGCAAACCCCGTCCAGCCGTTCTTTGGCTAGCGCCAGCGCTTCGGAGTCCCGGTCGAAACCAATCAGATGCCCCTCGGGCCCGAGCAATTTGGCGATGCCGGCAGAGTGACCCGCAAATCCAAGCGTGCAATCCACTACCGTGGCTCCCGGGCGCACCCGGAGAAGTTCGATCACTTCCTGAAAAAGAACCGGCACATGGCGTTCCGTCGATTTCGTCATGCGCTCCCCCTGGGGGTCTCGTGTTCAACTCCGCCGGCTGAGGAGAGCGGCCATGGCCTTGCGATCCTCCGCCGTCAATTCGTTGGCCGGCAGATTCCGCTCGAAGATCTCCCGGTTGTGTATTTCCAGGTAGATCATCTTGCCGAATACCGTCACTTCCGCGTCCAGCTTGGCAGCGGTGCGCAGAATCTGCGGCACCAGCAGACGCGCCTGCGAATCCAGTTCCACCTGCTGCCCGTAATAGCTGGTCAATGTGATGTATTTCTGCACCGCGTCGTCCAGTGTGCTGAACTCGGCCAATTGCTGTTCCCGCTTTTCCCACTCTGGCAAAGGCCATATTTCCGCGCTCTTGCCATCGGTCGAAGTGATGTAGAACTGGGTGACGTTGGAAGCATCCGTCAACTGCTTGAAGGCAGAGGGCAGCTTCAGTCTCCCTTTCTCATCGATCTTTGCCGGATGGTTTCCGCGAAACATTTTTGCGCCTCTTGCCGAGCCTGGTTACCGGTTGATTGCCTCCCCGGACCCCTTGCCTTGCTGCCGAATCCCCATCTCGTACCGGCAGGATCGCGTACCCCCTGCCTGAATTCGGTTTAAAGAGCTGATTCCCCCGGCCAAATTGCTCGCCGGATTCTCTAGCGCGGGAAAGAAACGGGAGTAATCTGGCTATGGAGCGGCATAAATACTTACCTCCACTCCACTGGACTCCATTTCGTTCCACTGCAATGACGCAATCATAGCGCAGAAGCTTGTGGGAACGAAAGTGAATTTCTATTTACGGGGGATAACGGTAGTCTTGCCGGCCGGAACTCAGTCTAATTGTGGTGACACATTCGACTACCACAACATATAGTGTTTACCTCTAGGGTTCATCCTCTAACTTTGCCTCTATGCAGAATCGATAAAAAGGTTTATAGGGGAACAAAAAGCGAAAACGGGAACTTCTCACCTTTCCAGGTGGCGCTCCGGAAAGTCCCTCTCACTCCACCGGCGGAATTTCCTGGGGAATCTGCGCCCGCCTTCCACGGTCGGCCACCAGCTTGAGCAGATAGAAGAAGACCAGGGCATTGACTGCCAGCAGAGCCACGCGAACCACCGTGATCCGGCGGGAAAGCTCAAAGATTTCCAAAGGAAGGAAAGAGGCGGTGATGGCCAGGGTCAGGTATTCCGCCCAGACTTTTTCAAAATACAGACCGATCCCCTCGGTCAGGTCGAGCGCGGCATAAATAAAGACCGCAGTTCCAATGCGGCGCAGAAGACGGTCGTCAACCAGGGCAGCCTTGTCGAGAATGAAGTTGACGAATCGGGATTCCGGGTTGAAGCGCAAGTGGTCGGCCAGCCGGGCCAGCACGTCATCCACGTCCTTATGCAGCAGTTGCAGGGCTCCCACGCCGATGGCGACAAACAGCAGCGCCTGCGCCAGCTTGAAGGCGGCGATGAGGGTCAGCCAGGTGTTGTGGCCGCGTGGCTTCGATGAGAGCCGGAATGGGGATTTGATCATGATCTAACGGGGAAATCCCCGCAATGCACCTGTCTATCTTTAGGTTAAACGATGAGGCGCGGTTCTGCTCTCCGGGGCCGCGCATGCCGCAGTAATTGAGATTACCATTTGAGCCATGGCCCAACGCTTTGAAACCCGCCAGTGGGTTCCCTTTCCGGTCGAACTGGTCTTCGCCTTCTTCGCCAATCCCCAGAATCTGCCCCACTTGATGCCGCAGCGGCTAGAGATGCGGATCGAGGACGTGCGCCTGGAACCGCCCCCGGCGCGGCCCGTGGCGCTGGACCCGGCACGGCGGTTTCTAAGCATCGCGGCTGGCGCGGGATCTGAAATTCTGATCAGCTTTCGCCCCATACGCTTCGGTCCGCGGGCAAGCTGGCTGGCGCGCATCCTCGAATTCAAGTGGAACAGCCACATCGTGGACGAGCAGGCGCGGGGACCGTTCGCCTCCTTCCGCCATCGGCACGGGATCGAAGCCGAGGTGCGGGAGGGAGTGGAAGGCACGCTGGTGACCGACGAGATCGAGTTTGCCTTGCCCTACGGGCTGATCGGCCAGATCGGCGGCGTGTTCGTCAAGCGGCAATTGGCGGCGCAGTTTGCGCATCGCCAGCAGAGGTTGCCGGAAATTCTGGCGGTTGCGGCGCGGCAGGCAGCGCGACGGGCGTAGGCAGCAGCCCTATTTCCTCGCGTGGTTCAGCAGCCCCTCGCGATCAATCAGGTTCCCGTCCATGATGAGCAGGGAGATGCGGCGGGCGTTCCAAATGTTCTGCGTCGGGTCGCCGTCGAGGACCAGGATGTCGCCATGGCGGCCGGGGGCGATCTGGCCGATCTCGTTCCAGCCGAGCTGGAGGGAATAGTTGTTGGTCGCCGCGGCCAGCGCCTCGCGCGGCGAGAGCCCAAGCTGGACCAGCAGTTCCAGTTCGGTGTGCAGGGAGATTCCCGGCAAGGAAGCCAAGGCAGGCGCGCCCGAGCCCGCCAGATAGTGCGGATAAGCGGAAAACAGCGTCTCATTGATCCGCCAGAGCCACATCGCGGACTGATCGGCCTTTTTTCGCTGGCTCTCTTCCATCCAGCGTTGTGTGGCGGGCGGCAGGCGGTGCGTCCAGGACTGCAGGGGGTAGAACATCTCGCCCGTGGCGCGATCCACGGGCTGGTAGACCCGGGCAGGGTCCAGCAGGCGGGCGGCCGGCTCCTTCCACAGGTTGCGATGGCCGGGCAAGCGCGCGTAATAGAGGCTGAAGGTGGGCATCAGCGCGGCGTGGTGCGAGGCCAGGAAGCGCCCGTAGCTGTGCAGATGCAGATCGGTGGGGGGCAGGCGCTCGGCGTAGTCGTAGGCCGTGGACGCAGCCGCTCCCTGGGGGTCTTCGACCAGCGGGCGCTGTAGCTCGTCCGGAATCGCGCCCAGTTCGTACCGGCCCATGTGGACCAGCACGTCCACCCCGGCGTCCACGCCAACCTTGTAGGGCGTGGAGACAAACTCGCCGTAGGTGGCCAAGCCCATCTGGTGGGCGTGGGCAACGATCCACTGCGTGCTCGCGGCGGTCAGATCGCGGCCCAGAAACACGGCCCGCGTCCCCAGGCGGGCGGTATCGTTGAGTTGGCGTGCGGTATCCTCCGGGCTGAGCTCGACGGGGCGTACTCCCTCCCGGAGCTTCAAGGCCCACTCGGGACGCTTGGCCAGCAGGCTCCAGTTGTCGGTGGTCCCGATCGAATCCACCAGATAGAGGTGAGGTCTCGGCGAGGCGTTGACATCCACCATACCCCGGAGATTGTCACTGACGGCCGCCACGGTGGTGACGCCCATATAAAGGTCGGCGTCCGCCTGCCCCTGCGAATTCATGCCGGAAAATCCATCGATGAGGCCGGGAATGAGGAACTTGCCGCTGCAGTCGATGACGCGCGCGTTCTTGGGAATGGTGACGGCCATGCGGGAGCCGACTTCAATGACGCGCCCGTCGCGCACCACCACCACAGCGTCCGGAAGATCCTTGGCGGAGCGGCCCCAGGCCGTCACGTCCACCACCGTGCCACCGGCAAGAACCAGTGGAACCGAGGGTGGGGTTTGCGGCCAGGCCAGAAGTAAGGCCTGAACCGATACGCCGACTCCGAACAGAAAACTACGAAAGGCTCGCATAGATAAATCGATCTTCTGAGGATTGTCGCACATGGATTCCGGCAAGAGGATGAAAAGGAAGAATCTACGCAGGGCAATCGCATGAATGCCCTTTGTTCTTCTTATCGGTTCTGTCCCCTGCCAAAGCATGTCCAATTCCAACGCAAAGGGTCAACCGGGGTCTTCCCGGAGGGAAGAGGTGAAAATAGCCCAGGGTGAAGCGTAGCGCAACCCTGGGACAGCATCCAGATCGTGTTTTTCGCGCCCCCTAGGGCCGCGCTGAGGCCTTTCTTCGGCATGAACCACCTTCATCCGCTTGCCCTGCCGATCTACGACGGCGAACGAAGACCGTTTTGGGGTTGAAGCCAAAGCACCGGAAGGCTCCTAGCTGGCAACCAGCGCGGGACGCCGCCGGCGGGCCAGCAGAGGCAGAACCTGGGCCTGGGCCGCATCCACGGTCAGACCGTACTTTGCGCGCAGATCGGCGATCTTGCCATGCTCGATGAAGTGGTCGGGCCAGCCGATGCGGACCACCGGAACCGTGCTGCCCAGTTCATCCAGGGCCTCGACCACCGCGGTGCCGAAACCGCCCATCTTGACGTGGTCCTCGAAGGTGACGAAGGCGCTGACGTGACCGGCGTAGCTCTCGATCGTCGCGCGGTCCAAGGGCTTCACGAAGCGAGGATTGATCAGAGCGGCGGAGTAGCCGTCGCGCTCCAGCCGGGCGGCCAGTTCCGCGGCCAGCGGCATCATCGTCCCCAGGCCGAGAATCGCAACGTCCGAGCCGTCCTTGAGGATTTCAGCCTTGCCAATGGGCAGAGCCTGCGGCTCCTTTTTGCGCCCGGTGCCCACCACGGCGCCGCGTGGATAGCGGATGGCTGCGGGGCCAGGCTGGTCAAAGGCGGTCTTCATCATGTCGGCCAGCTCGTCCTCGTCCTTGGGCGCCATCAGCAACATGTCCGGCACGCTGCGCAGATAGGCAATGTCAAAGAGGCCGTGATGGGTGGGGCCGTCGTCGCCGGAAAGCCCGGCGCGGTCCATGCAGAAGAGGACAGGAAGCTTTTGCAGGCAGACGTCGTGGACAATGGGGTCGAAGGCGCGCTGCAGAAAGGTGGAATAGATGGCGCAAACCGGCCGAAAACCGCGCGTGGCCATGCCGGCGGCAAAGATCACCGCATGTTCCTCGGCAATCCCCACGTCGAAGTAGCGCTTGGGAAAATGCGGCCGGAAAAGATCCAGCCCGGTCCCCGAGGGCATGGCGGCGGTGATGGCCACAATGCGCTCGTCCTTGCCCGCCAGCTCGGTCAGCGTGTTGGCGAAAACCTCGGAATAGGTGGGCAGCCCCGCCGGCTCCGTCATACCGGTCTCAGGATCGTAGGGCCCCAGGCCGTGGAACTTCTTCTGCTTGTCCAGAGCCGGCTGGTAGCCCCGGCCCTTCTGCGTCAACACGTGAAGCAGCACGGGGTGATCCAGGCTCTTCAGAAACTTGAAGGTCTCAATCAGCAGCGGCAGGTTGTGCCCGTCGATGGGGCCAAAGTATTGCAGCCCGAACTCCTCAAAGAGCAGCGAGGGCCACAGCATGCCCTTGGCTGCCTCTTCGGCGCGGCGCATCGCCGTCAGCGCGGCCTTGCCGCCGAAGCGCTCCACCAGCCGCGTCGCCGAATCGTGGAAGTTCTTGTAGCGCTCGTTGGTCACGATCCTGTGGAAGTACCGGGCGATGGCCCCCACGTTGCGGTCGATGGACCACTCATTGTCGTTGAGCACGACGATCAGGCGCTTGGTCTGTTCGGCGATGTTATTCAGCGCTTCAAACGAGATGCCGTTGGTGAAGGCTGCGTCTCCGGCGACGGCGATCACGTTTTCCGTGCCGCCGGCCAGGTCGCGGGCCACCGCCATTCCCAGGGCAGCCGAAAGAGCGGTTCCGGCGTGGCCAGCACCGTAGCAATCGTGCTCGCTCTCGGTGCGCAGCATGAAGCCGTTCAGCCCACCGGGCTGCCGGATGGTGTCAAGGCGGTCCAGGCGGCCGGTGAGAATCTTGTGAATGTAGGACTGGTGGCTGACGTCAAAGAGCAGCTTGTCTTCCGGGGTGTTGAAGACGTAGTGGAGAGCCAGGGTCAGCTCCACAACGCCGAGATTGGGACCCAGGTGGCCGCCGGTCTTGGAAAGCGTCTGGATGAGGAATTCGCGGATCTCCGCTGCCAGTTCGGCCATCTGCACCACGTTCAGGCGTTTCAGGTCGGCGGGCGATTGGATGGTCTCAAGCAGTGTTCCCATAGACTTCCTTCCCCCGGAAAAGTGCCGGGCCTCCAAGAAAAAAGCCCCTTTGACGCAGGGGCCATGCAAACCACTTTGCCAGCCAACAGTATACCAATGCCAAAAAACTCGCCGCTGCCCGGTTGGACGGGCAACGGCGAGGTTGGGTGCGGGAATGGACTCTGAAGCTTGCGGGCAGCGTGCGCCCTACTTCGCGTAATCCTCCGGATGGACCGAAATCGAGGCCGGCGGAAAGCTGGAGGGATCCGAGCCCAGCGAGGTGTTCGGCGTGTCGCCCATGGTCAATTCCAGCTTGCCGCCGTTGGCGATGTCGGCGTGCCGGAACCAGACCTGGTTCAAGGGCTGCCCGTTCAGGCGGATGCTCTCGACGTACTTGTTGTCGTGGGAGTTGTTGCTGGCCACGATGGTGAAATCCTTGCCGTTCCTGAGGCGAATGGTGATCTTGTCGAAGACCGGGCTGCCCACGTCGTAGGTTGGAATTCCCGGCGTGACGGGATAGAAGCCCATCATGGAGAAAACCACGAAGGCGCTCATGCCGCCGCCGTCCTCGTCCCCCGGAATGCCCTGCAGGGTGTCGGGAAAGAAGGATTCCAGCAGCATCCGGACCCGCTTCTGCGTCTTCCACGGCGCGCCCATGCGGTTGTAAATGTAGGGGATGGCGAGGCTGGGCTCGTTGCCCATCGAGAACTGGCCGGCCATCGAGGTGGAATCGGGAAACTTGGCCTGGAACTCGTACTTGGAGCGGCCCAGCGGCTCGCGGAAAAGCTGGTCCAGGTTCGCTTCCGCCTTCTTCGTCCCGCCCATCAGCCCGATCAGGCCGTTGAAGTCGTGCATCACGTCCCAGGTGTAGGTGTAGCCGTTGTTCTCATCGTAGTAATCCCGGCCGCCCATGCCGCCGCCGAACTTGGGGTCCATCGGCTCGATCCACTTGCCGTCGGAGTCCTTGGGCCACATAAGTTCCTTGTCCACGCGGAAAACATTCTTGTAATTCGCGGCGCGGCCCAGGAATAACTTCTCGTCGCCGGACTTATTCAGAACGCGGGCCAGTTGGGCAATGTTCCAGTCGTCGAAGCTGTTTTCCAGAGTGACCGGCACGGGCTGGCGCTTCTCGAACGGGGCCACTCCCGGAACCGTCTCCTTCTCTCCGGGGCGCAGGGCGGGCATATAACCATGGGTCGAGTAAAACTCGTCGAGCGGCCCGCGCGGCGCCAGACTCCACGGAAGCATCGTCACATCAAGCGACCTTTTGCGGATGCCCTCGAAAGCTGTCTGCACATCGAAGTTCCGCACGCCCTTGAACCAGGCATCCGCAAACCACGGCGCCGAATGGTTGCCGTTCATGCAGGCATAGTCGCCGGTAACAACGGTAAACGTGGGCAGGATGCCGGACTGTTGGTACATGCGGACATAGGACTGTATCTTGTCCGCTTCCATCTCCGGATTGAGCAGGGTTTGCAGGGGTTCCAGGGCGCGGAAGGTGTCCCATAGCCAGTTATCCACATAGAACGGGCGCGCATCCTCGTGGACCTTGTGGTCGAAGCCGCTGTAATAGCGCCCGTCTTCGGTGATGTTGATCATGCGCTCGGAGCTGCGATAGAGCGCGGTGTAGAAGACCCTGCGCTGCGCTTCCGTGCCGCCCTCGACGGCGATGCGGCCCAGCGTCTCATTCCAGCGCGCCTTGGCGGCTTCCTTGATCGTCTCCAGGCCCCAGGCTGGAATTTCGTGTTGCAGATTCTTTCTGGCCTGCTCCACGCTGATGAACGAGATGCCGTAGCGGAAGTCCAGCGTCCCGGCTCCCTGCCCCGAGGCGGTAACTCGCTTCCCTTCTCCGGAGTTATCCACCTTGTAAGTCACCGGCGCGCTGAACTCGCCGTAGACATAGGCCTTCATGCCGTCAAAGCGTTCCTCGCCGCTGACGGCATTGCCCTGCGCCACCAGGTCGCCGGCCAGCCGGTTGGCCAGCACCACGTTCGCCTTGCCACCGGGGAAGGTGAAGCGGAAATAGCCGCAGCGTTCGGTGGGCGAAAACTCGGTGCGGATCAGCGACTCGTCGAAGCGCGTGGAGTAGTAATACGGCGTGGTCTTTTCCTGATCATAGGCGGCCGGGTCGCCATCGCCCGGCATGATGCTGAACAGCTCCTCCATGCGATGCGAGTTGATGGTCAGAGGGAAGGATTCGATCTGGTCGTCCAGCGCATCCGCGCGCATCGGATACATGCGCACCATGCTATTGGGCAGATAGACGGCGGGGCGGGTGGGCACCAGCAGAATCCCGACATTGCCGATGGTGGGATCCACATACTCCACCTGCGCGGCGGCAGAGGTGGCGAAAACGGTCACGGCGCCCAGCAATGCGGCGGACAGAATCACTGCGCGCCTCAGGGACTTCGCGGCGGCTCTTGCAATCTTCATGTTCAGCTCCATCTGAATTTTTCCCCGGGAAACAGCCGCGATAATTTGACCAAAGGAGCGCGGATCTCCTGAGACAGTGGCCACCGGTCGAGGTTGAGGGGCTATAGCGGTTTCGATTCTGCTCTTTACAGAATCCTCGGGGCCAAGTGGCATTTTTCACTCCGGGGTCCCCAGCGACAGGTCTTTGTCGATGGGGTGGAAGAAAATGCCACCTCGCACGCTCTTCAGAGGTCAACATTTGAATCGAAACCGCTCTGGATGGACACCCACCCCCTACATGCGGCGGGCTGCCCAGGGCTGACGAGCTCCGGGCAGTCGCCACGCACTTAGCTGACGGAAGGCCCGGCGGCCAAAAGCTTCAGTTCCTGGCGCGCGGCTTCCGCCGACGACGCGGGGTTCTGCCCGGTGATCAGATTGCCGTCGACCAGCACAAAGCACTTCCAGGACGGCACTTTCGCGTAGCGGGCGCCCAGGTTGATCAACTCGTTCTGGACCAGGAACGGAACGATCTTGGTAAGATGCAGCGCCGTCTCCTCCGCATTGCTGAATCCGGTGACCTGCTTGCCCTTCACCAGCGGGGAACCGTCTTCCGCCTTCACGTGGCGCAGCACGCCCGGCGCATGGCAGACAAAGGCGACCGGCTTGCCGACGCCGTAAGCGGCCTCGATCAGCGCAATCGACTTCTTATCCTCGGCCAGGTCCCACAGGGGTCCGTGTCCGCCGGGGTAAAACACCGCATCGAAGTCTTCCACGGCAACGCTGGAAAGCTTCACGGTGTGGGCCAACGCCGCTTCCGCCTTCGCATCCCGCTTGAAGCGGATGGTGTCCAGCGTCTGCGCCGACGTCACGTCGCTCTTGGGATCGAGCGGCGGGTGTCCCCCCTTGGGAGAAGCCAGCGTGATGCTGGCCCCGGCATCTAGAAAAATGTAATAGGGAGCGGCAAGCTCCTCCAGCCAGAAGCCGGTTTTCTTTCCCGTATTGCCCAACTCTTCGTGCGAAGTAAGCACCATCAGAATTTTCATCTTTTACATTCCTTCAATCTGTTCTGAAACGTTGACTGCAATGCAAGGACGATCGCGGCTGGATTCCCTGCGCTTTGCCGCTGCCGCCGCGCACCTCCAGCTTGCCAGGGTTTTCCCCTCCAACCGCCCCATGAATGCCTCCGGAGCCTTCTCCGGGCCTTCCACCGCATTCTGGCGCTGCTGGATGGCCCCGGACGCAATCCAAGCGGACATTTGTTCTTTGAAACACTGCAAAATCCCGGCTGTCCTAACTACTTATGATAAATCCCGCCAACCGTCCGCGCTGCCTGCGAGGTTTTCACCTCCCTGTGCAATCCGCTGCATGACCTGGCGGGGCCGGCTGTCGTTGTAGGATGAGCGAGTGAACTTTTGCGAGAGGTCGGTAACCATGGCTGAGCGGTGGAGAGAGGTTCTTTGCTGGTCGGTGCTGGCCGGGGCAATGGCCGTTGCGGCTGCTCCTGCGGCCTTCGGCCAATTGACGTTTCCGGAAGAGGCGAAACAGGCCGCGCCCAATCCGTTGACCGATCCGACGGTAAAGCCGGGCAAGGTGCTGCTCTTCGACCTGGAGGCCAGGTTTGCCAAGGACGTTCTTGAACGGGGCGGCGCGGGCTTTGCCGCCTGGTTTGCCGGGGACGGGGTGGCGCTGGGCAACGGAGTGGCGCCGCTGGTGGGGTCCGTGGCCATCGCCAAGTCGGCCAACTGGTCACCCAGGGACTACCAGCTCACCTGGACCCCGACCGACGCCCTGATGAGCCCCTCCGGCGACATGGGCTACACCTGGGGACACTTCGAGGGGCACAGCAAGGACGCCAATGGAAATCCGGTGACCACAACCGGCCGCTACATTACCATTTGGCGCAAGCAGACCGACGGGAGCTGGAAGGTGGTTCTGGACGCAGGCGCCAACGAACCGGCGGAAGCCGGGGAGTGCTGCAAGCTGCCTGCCGGAAACTGACCGTGGCGAGTGGCCCAGGTGCCGGGTGAAGTGAGTACAACCATTGAAGATGGGCGCCCGGGTGCCCAAAAGCGAGCCTCGCCTTTGGGCGTCTGGGAGAGCTTGCCTTCGTGAACCATCGACTCTGGTTTCGCTCTGGCCATCTCGCGTCTGTCTGTACCCCACTCAGAGGTTACTTAGGTGGTAGTCTCCCCCCCCATCCTCTGGCCCCTTTGTGCAAGAGCCAAATCCAATCCTTTGTCCGATACTCTTCTCCAGGTATGTGCTTCCTATGTTTGCGCCAAAAAGCCAACAGGATGGAGAACGCAGAATCATGGTTGCGCGGTCCGATTTCGACATCTTCGAACGCAATCCAGACCCCGCGCTCGATGAGCTGACCGAACTGGTCGCGATCTTGAGCGCTGCGGACTACGCCTACGTGGCGTGGATGGACTTCGACCAACTACGGTTCAAGTCGCGGCACGGCTTCGAAGCGACGGAGCAGTCGCGCAACACAACCGCCTGCCAGTGGACTCTTGAAAAGGGCAAGCCGCTGCTGATCCGCGACGCCGCCCAGGACACCCGTTTTCCTCCCGGCGGTATTCGCCTGGCCAACGTCAAACCCTGCCGCTCCTACGCGGCCACGCCGCTGATCACCAGCACGCAACAGGTGGTGGGAACCCTGGCGATCCTGGCCACGGAGCCGGACCAGTTCAAACGCGAGCACCTGACGCTGCTGGATGTGATAGGTCGGCAGGTGGTGACGCGCCTCGAACTCTATGCCCGCGTCCGGGCCCAGGAACAGTCGCAAAGGGCGCGGGAAAGAAGCGAGCGCGCCTTGGCCATCGAGCGCTGCTTTGTGGCGGCGACGCTGGACTCGATTCCGGCGCTGGTGGCGGTTCTGGACACGGCAGGCAGAATGGTTCGCCTCAACCACTCCTGTGTTCAGATGACCGGGCTGAGCCTGGCCGATGCGGTGGGCCGGCCGTTTGTCGAGGAGATTCTGGAGCCCCAGGATCGCTCCTGGGGCGCGGCCAAGCTCCTTGAAGCGGCGGCCGGTCAAGTGTCGGGCCCGCACGAAACAGCCTGGCGGATTGCCCACCAGCCCGCCAACTCTGTCCGCCGCGTCAGTTGGACCATTCAGCCCCTGAAGGGACCGAGTTGCGAAATCCAGTACCTGATCGTGAGCGGCCAGGATGTGACCGACCAGCGCCAAATGGAGATGGCGCTTCTGTCCAGTGAAGCCCGCTACCGGCAGGTAGTCGAAAACTCGCTGGGCTTCGTCTTCACCTGTTCCGTGGAGGGACGGCTGACCTCGCTGAATGCGTTCACGGCCGAGACGCTTGGCTACCGCGCCGAGGACCTGATTGGGCGCGACGTCGGGGAGCTTCTGGATTCCGATGGCGCGGCTGCTTTTCACGATTGCCTGAAAACGCTCGAAACCAGGGAGGAGTGGCAGGGCGCTCTGCCGCTGCGCCGCGGCGACGGGGTCTACCGCCGCATCGCCTTCCGCAGCCTGCGCACCGAACTGCCCGGCGAGCGGCCTTTCATTCTCAACCACGGCATCGACGTGACCGAGCAGCACGAAGCCGAGGAGGCGCTGCGCCTGGCCACGCGGCAGCGCGAGCTGATTCTCGAGTCAGTGGGCGACGGCATTTATGGGATCGATCTCGAGGGGCGCCTGACCTTCATGAATCAGGCCGCAGCCCGCATGTTGGGCTATACGCCGGAGCAGTTGACCGGGCGCGGCGTGCACGAACTGATTCAACCCACCCACGCCGACGGCACGCCCTATTTGAAGTCCAGCAACCCCATCCTCAAAGCCATGCGCCGCCGCGAACCGATCCGCATGCGCGACGAGGTTTTCTGGTGCATGGACGGCAGCTCGATCCCGGTCGAGTACAGCGCCAACCCGCTCATCGAGAATGGGGAGATTTCGGGCATGGTGGTGGCCTTCCAGGATGTTTCCGAACGCCGCCGCCTGGAGAAGATGAAGGACGAATTCATCTCCACGGTGAGCCACGAGCTGCGCACGCCGCTTACCTCGCTGCGCGCCTCTCTGGGCCTGATTTCTTCCGGCTCTCTGGACAAGCGGCCGGAAAAGCAGCGCCAGATGGTGGAAATGGCCATCGGCAACTGCGACCGGCTGGTGCGGCTGGTCAACAACATTCTCGACTTCGACAGCGTGGAAAAGGGCAAACTGCCGCTCGACCGGCGGCCGCTGGAATCCTCCGACCTGCTGCGGCGCGCCGCGGACGTGGGCCACTCCGCGGCCTCCCAGGCCCACATCACCTTCCGCGTCGATGCCTCGCCGGCCAAAGTGCTGGCCGACGAGCCGCGCATTCTGAAGGTGCTCAACGAACTGGTCTCCAACGCTATCAAGTTTTCTCCGCCGGAAACGCTGCTCCGGCTCGCCGCAAAGCCCAGCGGCGAAAACGAAGTCCGCTTCTCCGTCGAGGATCAGGGCCGCGGCATTGCGCCGGAAAAACTGGAGCGTGTCTTCGACCGCTTCCAGCAGGGAGACGCCTCGGACTCGCGCGACCTGGGCGGCACCGGCCTGGGATTGGCGCTCTGCCGCAGCATCGTGGAACAGCACGGCGGACGTATCTGGGCCGAGAGCCAGCCCGGCCGCGGCAGCCGCTTCCTGTTTACGCTGCCCGCCGCGCAGCCCGTCCCGCGATAGAAACGGCTGCACTCGCCGTCTGGTGCCTTCAAGGGTCAATAAGCATCACGCGATGGTCCTCCTCAGAGGCTCCATAATGCTCCTATGCGCATGTTTGTCGGAATTCCCCTGGCGGCTGCGGTCCTCGGCGAACTATCGGCGATCTCCCGACGGCTTCAGCCTGAAGCGCACGGCCTGCGCTGGTCGGCGCCTGAAACCTGGCATGTCACCCTCCAGTTTCTCGGCAATACCGGACCGGAACAATACCCGTGCCTGGTCGCGCGCCTGCACGAGTTGCGTTCGCCGTCCGTTCCGGTGCAATTGGAAGGTCTGGGCGTCTTCAACCACTCCGGGGTTTTCATTGCCACTGTCCGGCTCGCGCCCCAACTGCTTCAGCTTCAGGAATATGTCGTAGCTGCCACGGCGCGTTGCGGGATTGCCTCCGAAACTCGCCCCTACCAGCCCCACATCACCTTGGCGCGCAGCAAAGGCAAGGAGCCAAGGGAGGAACTCGGCAAACTCCATGCCGGAATCCACGCCGCGCCAAAGTTCACCCGCTTTGTCGCTCAGGAATTCCTTCTCTACGAAAGCTTCCTGGGCCCCACCGGCTCCCACTACAAAATCCACGAGCGCTTTCCCCTCGATGCCCACCAGGGAACTTCGGCATAAGTCCCGGCTGTATCGGGGCTCCTGACCTGGGCGCAAGGCGAATTGCTCCAGCCACAGATGATCGAAATTTTAATGGATGCCCTGCGCTTTTTTACGCATATACTTGCCCGGTATTCAGCTTCACAGGAGGATGTGCTCATGAAACTTCTCTACACTGTGCGCTATGGTTCCTCTTCCGGCAACTGTGGCGGCGACCTCCGTCTGTTCTTCACCACGCAAAACCCTGCCGACTGGAAACCATCCCCGCCCGCACCGGCTCCGGGACTCTGGATTCCTCCGCAGAACGCAGCCGAGACGATCACCTTGCCGTCCGGCGATGTGGTGGAGTTTTCCTTGATGGTCTTGAACAATGGAACGCCGGGAGAACTCTATCTCTATGGTCCGCTCTATGTCACCACCAAGGCGGGGCTGAGAGTCGGGTCGCCGATTCCGATCGGGCAAGCGGCGGCGGTGCTGTATGCACCGAATCTACCCGTGGTCGGCTTTCTGAAAGGCCGGAACCAGGGCAGCGCCAGCGGAATTACCTGGGACATCGGCTTCGAACTGGCCGTTCCCTGGGATGGAACCTCGGCCGACTGCACCGGTCAATGGTGGGCCATCTGGCATTGAGTCTCCCCGGAGCCATCGGCCCCGGCGAAGCTGAACACCGCTTTCGGATCACCAGCGCGAACGACCAAGGGGCAACCCAGGTTGCCCCAACCAGCGAAACATTATGCAGACAAAGGGGCCGATTCCCCGTTTTTTTCGCTTCGGCCTATGCGAAAGCCGCGCGCTGGATTCCCTTCTGCTCTGGAAACCGTCACAATAATCTGTGGACTCAGCAACAACCCATGACCGGTCTGGCGCGCACATCGCTCCTGTAAGGCGCTCTCTGCGGCTCCCGATGCGGACGCGCCTGCTGGCCGCCTTGGCTCTCGGCGTCGCTCTGCTGGCCCCGGCATCGCTACCCGCGCAATCCTCGGCCTTCACTTCTCACTGGATGTTCGAGGACTCTCCCGCTCTCGGCGAGCCTCTCCCTGATCCGTCTCAAGACTCCGGACAAGCCGCGGCAAACCCGGCCGCGGGACTACGGATCACCGTGCAGGGCGTGGTGCTCAACGCCGCCACGGGCCAGCCGCTGCCGCGCGTGCTGGTCAAGGTGGAGGACACGGGAGCGCTGACCGACGGCGAAGGCCGTTTTGAGATTCCCGGGGTTCCCGCGGGCCTCCAGACCATCACCGCGACCAAGCCCGGCTTTCGCGGCCAGGGTTCCTCCTACCGCGGCTTCGACTCCAACGCCTATCACTTGGTCCGCGTGGCCGACAAGATGCCGGAGCTTTCTTTCTCCCTGGCGCCCACCAACACCCTCTCGGGCCACGTGACCCTCTCCACCGGCGACCCGGCGGTGGGCATCGGCATCCAACTGCTCAGGCAGTCGGTCGAGGATGGGCGCGCCAACTGGAACCTGATGGACGTGCACCCGACCAACCCGGAAGGAGAGTACCGCTTCGCCGGATTGGAAGACGGAACCTATCTGGCGATGACCCTGCCGGCCTTCGACAACGATCTGACCGCGCCGTCTGCCCAAAGCCCGCATGCACCGCTCCAGTTGCCCGGCTACCCCATCGCCTTTTTTGCGGACGCGGCCGATGCCGCCGGCGCCAGCCGCATTCCACTCGCCGGCGGCCAGCAGGGCACGGCCAACTTCACCCTCGCGCTCAGCCCTTTTCACGCTATCGCCATTACCGTAGCCAAGCCCCGCGCCGCGAGCCACTGGCAATTCACGTCCTCACTCCAGGACCGCTCCGGACAAAAGCTGAACTACCCGCTGCTCTACGACGAAAAAAGCTCGACCTTCCGCGCCTATCTTCCCGACGGCTCCTACACGCTGACCGTGGAGGGAAACAATCTTGAGGGACCGGAGCGCGACGATCTGCCCCTCTCGCGGCAGAGGAACCGCCCGGCCCAGGTCGCGGGCCTGCTGGACTTCTCCGTCTCAGGCCACCTCGAGCCCAACCTGCGCGTCGTGCTCGCCTCCGACGTTGCCACGCCCATCCGGGTGCGCTACGAGCCGGCGCCGCCCGCACGGACGCCCGGCTCACGCAACGGAAGTGGACTCGACGCAGCGGACGAGCCGCCCCCCCTGGGCTTCTGGATCAAGCGCACCGGCGGCGGCGACAACCAGAAAAACGCCGACTTTCCCGATGCCGACCTCTTGCAACTGAGCGCGGTGGCGCCGGGCTCTTACTGGGTCCAGGCCAGCGCCAATCGCACCGGAACCTGCCTCGGCGCCGTGACCGCGGGCGGCGTGAGCCTGGGGCAAACCCCGCTGATCGTGGGTCCGTCGGGAGCCGGAATGCCCGTCGAGGCGGTCATTCGCACCGATTGCGCCAGCCTCAACCTCCAACTCCCGTCCACTGCGGAAAGCGAAGCTCCGGGCGAAGAGCCCACCTACTATGTCTACGTTGTGCCGGAGTTCGATTCGGTTGCCGCGGTGCTACCGGCCACCTTGCGCCCTTCCGCGGGCGGATCCGCGACCCTTGCCAATCTCACGCCCGGCTCCTACCGTGTCCTGGTCTTCGATGCCCCGCACCAGCTTGAGTACCGGAACCCGACTGCCTTGGCGGCCTACGCCGGAAGAAGCCAGCAGGTGACGCTTTCCCCCGGCGCCACCTCAAGCCTTCTGCTGGAGTTGCCCACACCTTGACCCACCTGCCCAATTCGAACACGCATTGGCGCTTGCCCGCGGCCCTCGCGGCGCTGGCGCTGCTGACGTTGCCGCTTGCCGGAGCGCAAAGCCTCCCCGCGCAAAAAGCTCCGGTGCTCAGCGGACCCTACCGCATCGCCGGAACCGTAACCAACTCCGTGACCGGCGAACGCGTCCACCGCGCCACCGTTTCCCTGGTCGAGGAGAACAGCCGCGAGACTCTCGAACAGGTGGAGACGGACGACGAAGGCCATTTTTCCCTCGACCATCTGCCCCAGGGGAAATTCGGCCTGATGGCCTCTCACCGCGGCTTTCTCGCCACCTTCTTCGACGAGCACGATAATTACAGTTCAGCCATTGTGACCGGCCCAGGCCAGGACACCGAGCACCTTCCCTTTCGCCTGTCTCCCGGAGCCATGGTTCATGGCGTAGTGACCGACGATGCCGGCGAACCGGTCGAAAATGCGCAGATTCTGCTCTCCCTGAAGTCGCGGAACGGCGGGCAGGGGGAGCACCTGATGCGGCCTTCGTCCACCAATACCGACGATACCGGCGCATTCGAATTGTGGGATCTGCCCCCCGGCGCCTATTTCCTCGCAGTCAAAGCGCAGCCATGGTTCGCCCTGCACCCGGCTCCGAACGGCGCGGGAAGCCCGGCCGGCGCGGCAAACCCTTTGGATGTGGCCTATCCGGTCACCTACTACGACGGAACCACGGACCAAGCCGGAGCCGCGCCCATTCGCCTGGCGGCCGGCGACCGGGCGGAGCTGAATGTCCCTTTGCACGCGGTTCCGGCGATTCATCTGATGGTCCGCTCCGGCGCGGAGAACGCGACTCCGGAGCAGAATCGCCGCGAGACCTTTCCGGCTTTTATCCAGACCATCCTGGGCGAGGAAGATCCAAACTTTATGGGAATTGCCCGGCCGGGACCGCCTGGCTCGGGAACCGTCGAAGTCTCCGGCCTCGCCCCCGGCCACTATGAGATTCGCCAGGGCGATCCGCCCCGCAAGGTCGAAGTGGACCTGAGCGGCAACCTGGAAGTTGACACGTCGGCAGGCGCGCCGTTGGCCGCGGTCACCGCCGCCGTCAGAATGAGCGACGGCGCTCCCCTCCCCGAACCTCTGCTGCTAGTCCTCAGCTCGGATGCGGATGCCAATCTGGAGATGCAAGCGCCGGTGGTCACCCCCGCCCCCGGCAAATCGGTGGCCCGCTTCAGCTCGGTCAGCCCTGGAAGCTGGACGGTGATGGCGCGCAGCGGCGACCTCTCCCTGGCGGTGGCCTCGCTCCAGACTTCGGCCGGCCTGCGCAGCGGCGCAACCCTCCAGATCAAGGACCACCCTCGCGCGCTCACCGTCACGCTGGTCGCGGGCAAAACCAGCGTCCAGGGCATGGTGCGCAAGGCCGCGAACCCCGGCGACAGCTCCCTTGCAGCCGGGGCCGGGGACGGCAAGGGCCTAGCCGGCGTCATGGTAGTGCTGATCCCGCAGGACCCCGGCGTCAACCGCGGCCTCTTCCGGCGCGACCAGTCGGACTCCGATGGCAGCTTTTCCCTCCGAGACGCCGCCCCTGGGAAATACACGGTGGTCGCAATCGAGGACGGCTGGGAGCTGGAATGGGCCCGGCCCCAGGTGATCCGGCGCTATCTTTCCAAGGGGATTGGCGTCACAATCACTGACCACTCCGCAAAGCAGTTGCAGTTGGCGGAGCCAGTTCCGGTCCAGGCGCGCTGAACCGCTGCCGGCAATATAGGGCCGGACTTCTTGGAACCGGGGTGGAGAGGATAGTCTATGAGGGTACCGCAATTTTGAGTTTTCGCGGCTGTCAGGGGCCATGTCCCGCAGGCGGCGGCAGAGCTACAGCAAGTTTTTTTCTGAGGAGAGTTCCAAAGTGACGAGGAAGTTTCTGCTTTCGATTCTGGCCGTGATTCCGGCCGTATGTTTGCCTCTGACGGCCACCAGCCAGATTGCCCCGGATCGTCCCCACAAAGAACAGGCTGAACCCACCTACAAGTACGAGGTCTTCGCCGGCTATGGCTATACCAGCTTGAACCAGGTGAACCAGTCGCGCTATGGATTGCAGGGACCCAATGTCTCCGTGACCCGCGATTGGGGAAAATATTTCGGAGTGACCGCCGACGGCGCGTTCTACAAGTACGCGACCTCCGCGGGCAACCCCGGCACCCCCTCGGTGGATCTCGTGATGGTTGGCCCGGTGCTCCATGCCGACCTCATGGGTCCCATGAGCGGCTTCTTTCATGTGCTGCTGGGCGGAGCCCATACCGGCGGAGAAAGCATGACTCCCAACATTTCCTTTGCCGGAGGCGTGGGCGGCGGCCTGGAATATAAACTGAGCCCGCGCTTTTCCCTTCGCGCTTCAGGAGACGACATTGCCTCTTCGTTCGTCTCGGACCCCAACCACCAGGGCTTCTCGCCCCACGAGCGCCGCAACTCGCGCGCCACGTTGGGCGTGGTCTACAAGTTCTAAAGCATCGAAGGCTGAAGATTGCAGAACGAGGCGGAAGCGCAGCTTCCGCCTCGTTCCTTTTTGCACATGGAAATTGACCAGCCGGTGCGGCAAGCTCCGCGATGCGGCCGGCGCAGCCAGAGGAGAGGGCGTGGCACATTGGACGGATCTGCCGGAAGGCGCCTGCGCGGCCGTTGCGGCGCAGGCTGGGTCCATCCTCCTGGAAACCTCGCGCTACGACCCCTCCAACCAGCGCAGCTATCTCTTCCTGCATCCTGCGGAGACGATTGCCGCCCATCATCCCGATGAAATCCCCAGTGTTTTCGCGCGGATCGAAGCCGCGCTCCGCGAAGGCTTCCACGTTGCAGGATTCTTCTCCTACGAGTGCGGAACTCATTTCGAGCGTTTTACCGGCGGCAGTGCCCAGGCCGCAGAACTTCCATTGGCGTGGCTGGGCGTCTACCGCAGCCCCTTTGTCTTCGATCACGCACTGGGCAGCTTCGAGGGGCCTGCTCCCGAGTTGCCTTCCGTCCTCCCGGCCCCGTCCGAGATGGATCTCATTCCCCCCGGCCTCACTCTCGAAATTGCGCCGGAGGAATACCGCGACCGAATTCTGGAGATCAAGGAGTACATCGCCGCGGGCGACACCTATCAGGTGAACTTCACCGACAGGGTGTCTTTCCCCGTGCAGGCCACGCCGTCCGCCCTCTATGCCGCCTTGTCGCGCCAACAGCCAGTGGCGTATGGCGCGTTTTTGAATGTTGCGGGCCAGCACATTCTCTCCTTTTCTCCGGAACTGTTTTTCAGGGTCGCCGACGGCAGAATCGTCACCCGCCCGATGAAAGGGACCATGGCGCGCGGCCTGGATGCCGCTGAAGACCGGCAGGCAGCCCTCCGGCTCCAAAACGACGAGAAGAACCGCGCCGAACACGTGATGATTGTGGATTTGCTGCGCAACGATTTGGGCCGCATCTGCCAGACCGGCAGCGTGGTCGTCGAGGATCTCTTCTCCGTGGAGAAATACCAGACTCTGCTGCAGATGACCTCGACGATTGCGGGTGTGCTGCGCCCCGGCGTCGGCTATTACGAAATCTTCCGCAGCATGTTTCCCTCTGGCTCCATCACCGGGGCGCCGAAACTGCGCACCATGGAGATTATCCGCGAGTTGGAACAGCGTCCGCGCGGAGTTTATACCGGAGCTATCGGATTTATCTCGCCCGGCGGCTCCTCGGTCTTCAATGTCGCGATTCGAACCCTGACGATGAAGGATGGCCTGGCCCGCATGGGAGTCGGCGGCGGCATTGTCGCCGATTCCGACCCGCGCGACGAGTACCGCGAATGCCAACTCAAAGCCGCCTTCCTCACCCGCGCGCGCCCCGCGTTCCAGCTCATCGAAACCATGCTGTGGGAGAAGGAATTCCGCCTGCTTCCCCTGCATCTCGACCGCCTGGAAGCCTCGGCCGCGTACTTCGATTTCAGCTTCGACCGGGAGGCCGTTCTCAAGCGGCTCCGCGAACTGTCGGATTCGTTTGAAGACGGAACCAGCCGGCGTGTCCGGCTGCTCCTCGATGCGAACGGCAAGATAACCGTGAGTAACTCCGAGTTACAAGCGGAGCCTGACTTTGTCCGCGTGAAGATATCCGGGCAACCTACCTCATCCACCGATGTCTTCCTGCGTCACAAGACAACCCGGCGCGAGCTTTATAACTGCGCGTTGACCGCCGCGCACACAGAGGGTTTCGACGAAGTTCTGTTCGCCAATGAAAAGGGCGAGCTGACAGAGGGCGCAATCAGCAATCTCTTCATCGAGCGCGCGGGCAAGCTGCTCACCCCGCCGCTTGCTTGCGGCCTGCTGCCAGGAGTCTACCGGCGTCATCTGCTCGAAACCCGCACCAACGCGGAGGAGCGCGTCCTTACCCTCGCCGACCTTCATACCGCAGACGCCGTCTATCTCTGCAACTCCGTGCGCGGGCTGCGCGCGGTGAAGTCCATTTGCGGCTGGCCCAAAGCGTAACGCGCCCGAGCAGCCTGCTGACCCGCTCACCCTTCTTCCGCCTCCCGCAGCTTGGCAATCACCGTGAAATCTTCAAGCGTCGTAATATCGCCCTTGATTTCTCCGTGCGTGGCCAGTTCCCTCAGCAGGCGGCGCATGATTTTTCCGCTTCTGGTCTTGGGCAGTGCTTCGGTAAAGCGAATGTCGTCCGGCCGGGCCAGAGATCCGATCTCCTTCGAGACCCACTTCCTCAGTTCGTCTTTCAGTTCGTCGCTGGGCTGATAGCCGCTTTCCAGTGAAACGAAAGCCGAGATAGCCTGCCCCTTCAGTTCGTCCGGACGGCCCACCACAGCGGCTTCAGCCACTTTGGGATGCGCCACCAACGCGGATTCGACTTCCATGGTGCCCAGCCGGTGACCGCTGACGTTGATCACGTCGTCCACGCGGCCCATCAGCCAGAAGTAGCCGTCCGCGTCCTGCCGCGCGCCGTCGCCGGTGAAATAGCAGCCGGGAACGTCGCTCCAGTAGGTCTTCTGGTAGCGTTCCGGGTCGCCATAGACGGTGCGGGCCATCGCGGGCCACGGCTTGCGGATCACCAGCAGGCCGCCGTGACCGGCAGGGACCGGTTCGCCCTCCTTGTTGACCACTTCAGGCTGAATGCCGAAGAAGGGGCGCGTAGCCGAGCCCGGCTTGGCCGCGACCGCGCCGGGAATGGGTGCGATCATGATGGCGCCGGTCTCCGTCTGCCACCAGGTATCCACGATGGGACAGCGGTTGTGGCCAATCTTCTCGCGGTACCACATCCAGGCTTCGGGGTTGATCGGCTCCCCCACCGTTCCCAGCAGTCGAAGCGAGCTGAGATCGTGTTTTTCCACGTACTGGTCGCCCCACTTGATGAACGCGCGAATGGCCGTGGGCGCGGTGTAGAAGACGGTGACCTTGTGGTCGTCGATGATTTTCCAAAATCTGGAAAAGTCGGGCCAGTTGGGCGCACCCTCGTACATCAGAACCGTCGCGCCGTTTTGCAGCGGGCCATACACAACGTAGGAGTGCCCCGTAACCCAGCCGATGTCGGCAGTGCACCAGTAGATGTCCTCGTCTCTCAGGTCGAAGACATACTTGGTCGTAAGGTAGGTCTGCACGGCGTACCCGCCCGTGGTGTGGACCAGCCCCTTGGGCTTGCCGGTGGTTCCGGAGGTGTAAAGGATGTAGAGCGGGTCTTCGGAATCCATGGGCTCGGCGGGGCACTCGGTCGGTGCGTCCGCCACCAGATCGTGCCACCAGCGGTCGCGGCCCGTCACCATCGTGACCGGCGATCCGCTGCGGCGGTAGACGATGACGTGGTCCACGGTCGGACATGCAACCATGGCCTCGTCGACGGTGCGCTTGAGCTGGATCTCGTTGCCGCGCCGGTAGCTCGAGTCCTGGGTAATAATGGCGATACAGCCCGAATCGTTGACCCGGTCGGCGATGGCGTTGGCGGCGAAACCGCCAAAGATCACCGAGTGGATGGCGCCGATCCGCGCGCACGCCAGCAGGGCAATGGCCAGTTCCGGAGTCATGCCCATGTAGATGGCGATGCGGTCGCCTTTCTTGATGCCCAGCGCTTTCAGGGCATTGGCAAACTTCTGCACCTCCACGTGCAGTTCGGCGTAGGTCAGCCGCCGCACCTCGCCCGGCTCGCCCTCCCAGATCAGCGCGGTCTTGTTGCGCCGCGGTCCGTCCAGATGGCGGTCGATGCAGTTGTAGCTCAGGTTCATCTGGCCGCCGGCAAACCACCGCGCATGGGGCAGCTCCCACTCCAGGACCTTGTCCCAGGGCTTGAACCAGTGCAGTTCCCTGGCCGCCCCGGCCCAGAAGGCCTCGGGGTCTTCAATCGATTGCTTGTAGAGAGCCTCGTACTGCTCCAGGCTCTGGATGTAAGCCTTTTGGCTGAATTCTTCGGGCGGCGGAAAGACGCGGCTTTCGCGCAGGGTAGAGTCGATGTCCTGGCTCGGTGCGGGCGAAACGGGCAAGGAAGACATTTGAACGTCCTTTTCGGGGAGGAAAAATCGACGCATCCGCGGTGCGCGACAGATGTGTTCCCTCTCGCCCCCGCGTGGGAGTCACTCTACCGGGATGGAGGCACAAACGGCAAGTGGCTCTGGAAAGCCAGCCGCCCCACACCGGGGACCAGACTCCACCTCGAACGGCTTTGATTGGAAGATGCTTTCCTGGGCCGGAGAGATTCAGCGAAACCGCAGTGTATCCTTCTGGAGATGAAAATTCGCTTCTGCAGAAGTTCGCTTGTTTTCGCCGCCGTCTCCCTGCTTGCCGCTTCTCTTTCGGGATACGCCCAAAAGGTTCGCCTCGCACCGCCGCTGCACACTAGCGGCTATCGGATTCTCGACGCCGCCGGGAATCCGGTTCGCCTCGCCTCGGTGAACTGGTTCGGCTTCGATGAAAAGGAATACGTGGCCGGAGGCCTCGATCACGCCCCGCTGGCGGTCATTGTCGGCAGCATCCAGGCGCTCGGGGTCAACTCCGTCCGCCTGCCGTGGGCCAACGAAACGCTCGAGCGCAATCCCGTGGTGCCGGACTACGCCGTGCGCGCCAATCCGCAATTCAAGGGAAAGCACGCCATGGAAGTCATGGATGCGGTCATCGCCGCCCTCGCGCGCGCCCACCTCATGGTCATCCTCGACAACCACGTGAGCCGCGCCGACTGGTGCTGCAGCGAAACGGATGGCAACGGCCTCTGGTACAACCCCGCGTACCCTGAGAAGCAATGGATTGCGGATTGGCAGAGCATCGCCCGCCGTTATCGCGGCCAACCCTGGGTGGTGGGCGCGGACCTGCGCAACGAGCTGCGCTCCGGCGCCGCCTGGGGAGGCGCGGACCCCAAACTCGACTGGCATGGGGCCGCCGAGCGGGGAGGCAACGCCGTTCTGGCCGCCAATCCGCGGCTGCTCATCATGGTCGAAAGTCCCAACTACTCCACCGACTTCACCGGCTTTGACAAGCTGCCCGTCCACCTCTCCGTCCCGCACCGGCTCGTCTATTCCCCCCACGCCTACAACATGGACGGTCACGCCTATGCCAGCTACGCGGATCTGAAGCAGGCCTATGACGCTCGCGCCGGCTTCCTGCTCCACGCCGAACCCGCCGTTCCCCTCTGGGTGGGCGAGTTTGGCACCTGCCAAACCATGGATTGCGGCGCGGGTTCGGCCTGGTTCACCCTCTTTGTCCGCTATCTGAAGGAGAACGATCTCTCCTGGAGCTACTGGCCGCTCAACGGCGCCCAATCCAGCGGTGAAGGACGAAAGTACGACGCCGTTGAAACCTACGGTCTGCTCGCCCCGGACTACCGCCAAATCGCCGCGCCAAAGATCGTCGAGCTTCTGCGCACCGTCGAGGCCCCCTCGCCACGCTGACCCTTTTCACCCCCTTCGACAGGGATTTCGAGCACAGAAAAGGCGCGGCCGAAGCCGCGCCTTTTCCGTCTCTTGCGCCCCTACTTCGCGTACCGATTCTGGTGCCACGCCCAGGCGGTGCGCAGGATGTCGTCGAGCTGGGTATACTTCGGCTTCCAACCCAGTTCGCGCATGGCCTTCTCCGAGCCGGCAACCAGAACGGCGGGGTCCCCAGCGCGTCGGGGATGAATCTCCGCGGGGATGGGGTGCCCGGTCACCCGGCGCGCCGACTCAATGACTTCGCGGACGCTGAAGCCCTTGCCGTTGCCCAGATTGAAGATCAGGCGATTCTTGGCGGCGGCCTCGGTCTCCAATGCCTTAAGGGCCAGCAGGTGGGCATCTGCCAGGTCGGAGACGTGGATGTAGTCGCGAATGCACGTGCCGTCCGGGGTGGGATAGTCTTCGCCATAGATGCGGATCGACTTGCGCCGGCCCAGGGCGACGTCCAGAATCAGCGGAATCAGGTGCGACTCGGGATCGTGCGCCTCGCCGCGGGTCACGCCATTCGGGCCTTCCGGAGCGCCGGCCACATTAAAGTACCGCAGTGAGGCGGAGCGCAGGCCGTGGATGCGATGAAACCACCCCAGCATGTGTTCGACCAGCAGCTTCGACTCGCCATACGCGTTGGTCGGGCAAAGCTCCGCATCTTCCTCAATCGGAATCGACTTCGGCTCGCCATAGACCGCCGCTGTCGAGGAAAAAACCAGCCGCCGCGGTCCTTGGGCCAGAACCGCCTCCAGCAGCGAAAGGGTCGAAGCTGTGTTGTTGCGGAAAAACTGCTCGGGATGGACCATCGATTCGCCGGCTTCGATCAGCGCTGCGAAGTGAAGTACGGCGTCGAAGGGGCGTCCCTGACGTTTGGCGGTGACAAAAAGGTCTTCAAGCGCGGGCCGGTCCGCCAGCTCTCCCTCGACAAACCCGACCCCCGGAGGCAACAAGTCCCGCCGCCCGTGGCTCAAGTTGTCGAAAACAATGGCCTCGTGTCCCATTTCGGTCAACAACCCCGCCACTGTCCCACCGATGTACCCCGCGCCGCCCGTGATCAAGATGATCATAAAAAAAATACCCTTTCGTGCACACTTTGGTTTACTTTAAGTTTACGTCTATGAAACTGGTCAAATTTGCCCACACTTTGGCTTACTTTCAGTCTATAACACTGATTAAAGAGGGGACGATTGTTAAACGTCCGCCTCGAGATCGTCGATAAGACGGCCAGGAGTGTTGACTCTTCCCACCGCTGTCATCGGCGCAAGACATTGAGAAAGCTGCTTGGTTTTGCCGTCCGTGACCGACATGAAGAGAGATATTCCCTTTCTCCTGAAGGATTTGCGTGACTTGCGTATGGGCGATTTTTTGTCTGGCAACCCAGTGGGGCGAAGGAGCACTGCCGCCAGCCGCCTGCGCCAGTCGGGAAAAACCGAAACCGCGCCGTCTTCCGTCTTGACGGCCGCAAGGGAGAATTGAAGCGATGCCCATGACACCTAATCTAAAACGATACGACTTTGGCTTGCTTCCTGAGCCAGAGAAAAGCCCGGGCTCGTTTCTCGTCAGCATCGTGGTCAACGGGCTGATTCTGGGCCTGGTTCTTTACATCGGCATGACCGCCAAAAAGGTGCTCGATGTGCACAAGTACGAGCAGACACTGCTGGTGTTGCCCAACGAACCGCCGCCGCCGCCCAAGGTCAAGATGCCGCCGCCGCCCAAGATGGAGCTGCCGCCGCCTCCGCAAGTCAAGTTCGAGCCGCCCAAGATCGTCATCCCCCGGCCTGAGCCCAAGCCGGAGAAGCCTATCCAGATGGAAGCCAAGATGATTGCGCCGGTCCTCAAAGCGGCCAGGCCTTCCATTATTCTGTCGCCCCAGCCTAAGGCCGCTCTCACCGCGGCCATGCCGGCGCAGAACAACCAGGTAAAGGCCTCGACGGCGCCCGTGCATCTGGGGCAGACCTTCGGCGTCACGCCCAATCCCAATGCTTCCCGGCCAGCGAACATCGCGGCCATCGGCAACCCCTACGGCGGCATGCAGGGCCCGTCCGTCGCGCCCCACGGGGTGGTCGGTTCCACAGGCATCGGCAACGGAACCAGATCCGGTTCGAACTCCGGCGTGGTGGGCAAAGTGGCCTCAGTCGGCATCCCGGGCTCTGGCGGAACGGCAAACAACCGCGGCGCTTATGGCGGCGGCAGGGTCGCAACCACCAGCATTCCCAACATCACCCGCGCCGTTGCTGCGCCAACCCCGCAGATGACCGCCACCCCGGCAGCTACCAACCTGGAGGTGCTCTCCAAGCCCCCTGTGCTCTATCCCAGCGAAGCCAAGCAACTCAAGGTGCAGGGCGACGTGATCTTGCGGGTGACTTTCAGGGCCAGCGGACAAATTGTGGTTCAGGGGATCGTGCACGGCCTGGGCCATGGACTCGACGAAGAGGCGCGGAGGGTGGCGCAACAGATCCGCTTCCGTCCCGCCACACGCAACGGTCAAGCAGTGGACATGACCACCAACATCACTATTTCCTTTCAGTTGGCGTAGCATCGAAGCTGTACAAACACGATTCCCGTTGCGCTCAGCCATTGCATGCTGAAACGAGGCGGCCCGACAAAGATGAAAGAACCAGCTTAGGAGTTCTACATGTCGTTTCGGAAGATATTCCTCACCTTCCTGACTTTCTCGCTGTGTGTCGCTTGCGCGTACGCAAAGAAGGAACCGAAGTACGAACAGGTCCACCAGCTGACTCCCGAGCAGGCGGCGCTGGTGGAAAAAGCCATCGGGCGCGAAAAGGTGCTGATCAAGAACATCCAGCAACGCACCCCGCTGGTGGAAACCTACATCCAGAACACCAGGCCCGACGTCAAGCTCTATGAAGTGCCGGTGGAAGACACCTACATGCTGAGCCGCGTGGATTTCGGCAAGGGCTTCTTCGACAAGGCCTACCAGCCGCGCTCGGAAACTAAGCACAGCTTCTTCAAGGGTTCGTTGTCGTCCATCTCGGCGATCACCAAGGCGCTCAAGCTGGACACCCGGTTCACCTACAGTCCGCTGGGCTTCACCGAGATGATGTTCCTTGACCCGTCCAGCTTCGACACCCAGCACTACGTCTTCAGCTATGTGCGGCGGGAGTTCCTCGGCTCCGTCCGCACTTGGGTCTACGACGTGCACCCCAAGGTCTCCGGAATGGGCCGCTTCTATGGCCGCATCTGGATCGAGGACGTGGACGGCAACATCGTTCGCTTCAACGGCACCTACACCCACCCCGGCTCCGAGGACGACTCCCGCTACTTCTTCCACTTCGACAGTTGGCGCATGAACGTGCAGCCCGGAATCTGGCTGCCGGTGGCCGTCTACGTCGAGGAAACCGAGCGCATGGAAGGCAACAGGAAGGTGGGTTTGAAGGCGCAGACCCACTTCTGGGGCTACTCTCTCAAGTTGCCCACCCGCGAAAGCGAGAACGTCAGCGTCAAGGTCGACGACGCCGTGGACAAGAGCGACGACTCGCAGGATGTGGGTCCGCTGCAGGCCACCCGCGCCTGGGTTACCCAGGCTGAAAACAATGTGATCGACCGCCTGGTGGAAGCCGGCCTGGTGGCCCCGCTGACCCCGGGCGGCTACGAATCCACCGTGCTCGATCAGATTGTGATCAACCTGATGGTGCCCAACAACCTGGCATTCACCGACCCCGTCCACTGCCGCGTTCTGCTTTCCACCACTATCGAAACCACCACGGTGGGCAATACGATTCTGATCAGCAAGGGCCTGATCGACTCCTTGCCCAGCGAGGAAGCCATCGCCTCGGTGGTGTCCATGGAACTGGCGCACATCGCCCTGGGCCATCACATCGACACCCGCTACGCCTTCAACGACCGGCTCCTCTTCCCCGACGAATCCACCTTCAAGCGCATCGACATGTACCACACCGAACACGACAATATCGAAGCGTCGAAAAAAGCCGAGGAGTATCTGCAAGCCTCGATGTACAAGGACAAGCTGCCCTCCGCCGGGCTCTACTGGGCGCAACTGGCCGATCGCGGCAAGGTGCTGAAGGCCCTCAACACGCCCAAGCTGGGCGACTCGCTGCTCAGAGCCGACGGTACCCCCTGGATGAGCGGCATCGCCAAGATGGCGCCCAAGCTCAACTGGGACGATCTGACCCAGGTTCCGGCGCTGCCCCTGGGAAGCTGGCTCAAGACCGATTCATGGGACGACCGGGTGCACATGCTGAACGCCAAGCGCTATGCGCCGATGAATGCGCGCGACAAGATGCCGCTGGAAATCACCCCGATCTTCTTTAAGCTGCAACGCTACGACGAGTCCAAGCTGGCTGCGCAGGCCACATCGGTCGCATCTCCAGTGCCTGCGGCTGCGGGCGTCGAAGGGCAATCTACTCCGCCGGACGCGACGCCACCCGACCCCGGCAACGCGCCTCAGCAGCAACCGGCGGGGACCGCACCCAACCCACAGTAGATCGACAAAGTAGGAAACCCCGGCGGCCGGTACAAACACAACGCCTGCCGTCCGGGTTTTGATTCGCATTTTTCACCGCATCTCCCCAGGCAACGAATTCTTTGCGAGGATTGGACGCGCTTTTGCCTATGAAACGCTTGGCCTTTGTTCTTTCATGCATCTTGGCGGCATGCGCAGCGGTTGCCGCGCATGCACAAGTCGCTCCGTCCGCCACTGCCCGCCAGTTTTCTCTCACCGCCGGCGGGATGGCCTCCGCTTTTCAGCCCGACTTTGCCGCCGACAACTGGAGTCCCGTGCCTCCGTACTACCCTGTCCCTGGAGCCAGCAACAACTGGATCTTCGGCGCTGGCGCCTATGTGGACGTAAAGTTCAACCGCTGGGTGCAACTGGAGGCCGAGGGCCGTTGGATGCGCTTCAATCAGCAAGGTGGCATCCACCAGGACAACTATCTGCTCGGCCCCCGGATTCCGATTCATCGCGTCTGGAAAGGGACCGTCTACGGCAAGGCCCTGGTGGGCTTTTCGGAGATGAGCTTCGACGCGCAGGGCGATCACGGCCGTTTCACTGACTTCGCCTTCGGCGGTGGAATGGACATGAAGCTGTCCAGGCACATCAGCTTCCGGCCCGTCGATTTCGAATATCAGTACTACCCGACCTGGGGCAGCTCCACCCTGTCTCCCTACGGAGTCAGCATGGGAATCGGCTACAAGATCTTCTAAGTCGCAAGTCCCCGGAATGGCCGGTGTGGTAACGCCGGCCTCCCGGCCGGCTGTAGCGCGGACGTCCTCGTTCCCGCCCGGATTCATTCCGATAGCCAAATCACGAAGTTAAGTATCGAGTGTCCTGTCTCAGAAATTTAAGTCAAAACTGAAATTGTCATTCTGAGTGAACGGGGCCCCGAACGCTTTTTGAGTTCTGGGGGTGGTGAGCGAAGAATCTGCTTTTGTTCTGTTGCGCATTTTACAAAGGAATTTAGAGACAGGACACTACGACTCGTCCCGCTCCGGCTCCCATGGATCCCCGAGCTCAGGGAGGGTGCGGCAAGAGAGGGCGAGGCCAAGGGAGAATCCTTTCCCGCGGCCCTTCTGCCTGTCGCGAGCAGATTGAGGCAGCCTCAGTCTACTTGCCTTTTCCCCGGAATGGAAGAGTTTTGCCGGGGCGAAGTGCAGGGGCGATGAAAGGATAAGCCCGATTCAGGCGCATTGCTGAATCGGGCTTGGAGTGTTTCTCTTCAGGAATCGGAATTCTTGCCCCGGAGAGGAAAAACGCGGAACTTCTGCACTAGAACAACAGCTCATCCGTGTCCTTGGTGACGGAGGGCGGGTGAACCGGCTGATTCTTGTCGTGCTCAGGATCGTACTGGCGCTTGACCATCCACTCTTGCAGCACCGACGAAGACTCTTCCCGCAACCCGTGCGGCGTGGGAACATAGGCCACGGTAGGCTTCATCTGCACCTTGAACTCGCAGGGGGCGAGGGTTTGTGGCTTGCCCATGACCGGGAACAAAATATCCAGAGACTTGCCCGGCTTCTTCCAGCGCGCCAAGTAGGTTTCATAGCCCATGGAGTTCATCAGGCGCTGTGTACAACTGAAGTTGAAGTCGAAGGCTGTCGGCACACCGTTTTCGTACAGGTTGGCGCGGCCCTCGCCGTCGTCCGAACTGAGTTGATGATAGTCATAATGGGAATGTCCACTGTGCTGGAAGATATGCACGCGCAGAGGGTAATCGGCGGCACTGCGTCCCCCCGCTTGCAAGGCAGTTGAAAAGCACAAAATAGCAGTGGCTGCGATACAGAAATTTGTTATACGGCCCATAGTAACTCCTCGCTTAAATTGAAACTCAATCGATCACCATCATAGATTGCTATATCCGCCCTTTGCCCATCCTTCCCATAGTTTTATGGTGAATCGAGGGAAGGAGTACGGATTCCTGTCGCTTGAACGCATAGCCTGTTTCAACAAACGCGAAAGCAAGAGTGACAAAGCCATCTTCAAGGATGGTGAGCGAATCGCTGGGCCGTAACGCAAGTGAACCCATAATGGCCTCGAAAGGACAAACCCGAAGGCTGAGCCCTCACTTTTGGGGCGAAGGCAGCATGGAGCG
>Ga0255354_1000049_pt1 | contig 70775 bp, 48 predicted proteins | sample HBST50metaG_FD_189942 | JGI IMG/M metagenome (GOLD analysis project Ga0255354, IMG submission 189942) | Peat soil microbial communities from Stordalen Mire, Sweden - H.B.S.T50 | ecosystem: Environmental > Terrestrial > Soil > Wetlands > Peat | place: Sweden: Norrbotten County, Stordalen Mire...
GGCGACGGCACTCGCCAAACCTCGGCGCTGGATGCGCTTATTGGCGCCACGGAAATGCAGTAAGGAGATTCAGTGCATGCGGTCGGTAGCGCAGAGGCTGGTTTCACCCTGTTGCGGTTTCGGAGGCGGCCCGTCCTGAGTGATACGGAGCATAAACCCGCATTGCATAGTATCGTGGACGTTTGGACCGAGTGGCAATGTCCAGGCGTCCTCAGCAGAGAGGCAACTGAGGCGCAAGTGCATCCGGTGAACGTGATTGAGGCGCCTGCGCGCTCCCATGAGCGCCAAAGGAGAAGCCCCATCAACCTTCATAGCGGAGCTCTGACTTTTTGCCAGTAGGACGATGGATGAGATTCGACAGCCGGTGGGCGTTGTCTACATCCACGGTTCCTGGCTTGTTTCTGTAGGTAACAGCTATTCATCAATGCTTTACTCATTTTGAGGAGTTGCAATGCATAAGATTTGTACCACTCTGATGGCGGCGTCTTTGTTCTTTCTGTTTACTCATGGCGAGGCCAAGGCGCAATCTGCTGAAAAGCCGGATCTGACAAAACAGCCGACCCTCTATGTTGTCGGATACGCGCACCTCGACACGGAATGGCGTTGGGAGTATCCGCAGGTCATCGACGAGTACCTTCGCAAGACCATGGAAGACAACTTCAAGCTGATCGACAAGTATCCGCACTATATCTTCAATTTCAGCGGAGCAAACCGTTACCGGCTCATGAAGGAGTATTATCCGGCCGATTATGCGAAGTTGAAGAAATATGTAGCGGATGGGCGGTGGTTCCCGGCAGGCTCTTCGATGGAAGAGGGCGACGTGAACGCGCCCAGTGCCGAAGCCATCATCCGGCAGATTCTGTATGGGAACAACTGGTTCCGCAGCGAGTTTGGCAAAGCCAGTGCGGAATACATGCTGCCGGATTGTTTCGGCTTTCCTGCCTCTTTGCCAACCATTCTGGCGCACTCTGGCGTGAAGGGTTTCTCGACGCAGAAACTGGTGTGGGGATCCTCGGCCGATGGGGGCGGTCCACAATCCCTGGAGCGGACGCCGGAAGGAACCCCATTTAATGTCGGTGTGTGGGTAGGGCCCGATGGCGAAAGCGTCCTGGCTGGACTCAATCCGGGAAGTTATAGCGGAGGCATTGGGACCGATCTCAGCACACCTCTGCCTTCTGAACCCAGCGATCCGGTGCTTACGGAACTCGAGAAGAAGATCGGCGATTTACAGCACAAATTGCAAGATGCTCGTCAGGGCGGTCAGCCGATCGATCCGAAGGACATGCAGCAGTTGAATGGCTTGCGGCGAGAGCAGTCTGCGCTTGCCAGGCAACAGAGAGATCGTGGTCTGCAGAGATTCCAGGGCGATTGGGCCGCGCGCGTCGAGCAGAACGGCAAAGTCACCGGCTTGTTCACGGACTATCACTATTACGGGACGGGCGATATTGGCGGGGCTCCGAGGGAAGAGTCCGTCAAGCGGTTGGAAGCTATCGTCACAAAGGGCAGCGTAAGCCTGTCTTCGCCGGGTGAATATTCCATGCGTGGACAATCGCGGCCAGAGTCGTCGCCAGTGAAGGTGGGCGACGGTCCGGTGAACGTGGTTTCCGCGGCTGCCGACCAGATGTTCCTCGATATCACTCCCGCCCAGGAAGCCATGCTTCCGCGCTACACCGGCGAAATGGAGTTGACCAATCACTCGGCCGGGTCGCTGACGTCGCAGGCTTACCAGAAGCGTTGGATTCGACATGAAGAACTGCTGGCGGATGCGGCGGAGAAGTCGTCGATTGCCGCCGCATGGCTCGGTGCGCGCCCCTATCCTCTGCAGAGGCTGAACGATGCCTGGACGCTGGCGATGGGCGCACATTTTCACGATCTGGCGGCAGGAACCGCAACCCCGCGTTCCTACGAGTTTGCCTGGAACGACGATGTAATCGCAATGAACCAGTTTGCGGGAGTTTTGACCAACGCAGTCGAGGGTGTCGCCGCAACCCTGAACACCACCGCCAAGGGCGTGCCCCTGGTGGTCTTCAATCCGCTCAACATTGACCGCGAAGACGTGGTGGAAGCCACCGTTGACTTCCCCAAAGGCAGCCCCAAGGCAGTGCGCGTAACGGCTCCGGACGGAAAAGATGTTCCCGCGCAGATTTCCGGCGGTAAGGTGATCTTCGTGGCCAGCCTGCCCTCGGTCGGTTATGCCGTCTATGACGTGCAGCCCACTGACGAACAGGCAGGTTCCGCATCCTCTCTGCACGTGTCAAAGGATGAACTGGAGAACGCGTATTACCGCGTCCGCCTGAATCAAGATGGAGATGTTTTCAGCATCTTCGACAAGCAGAACAACAGGGAACTGCTTTCAGCTCCCGCGCGCCTCGCAATCTCCTATGACAATCCCGCCCAGTGGCCGGCTTGGAATATGGATTGGGAGCAGGAACAGGCAGCGCCCAAGGCCTACGTCTCGGGTCCGGCGCAGATCAAGGTCGTGGAAGACGGTCCCGTCCGCGCAGCCATTGAAGTCACGCGCGAGACCGCTGGTTCGAAGTTTGTCCAAACCGTCAGCCTCTCCGCCGGCGATGGTGGCAAGCGCGTCGAGTTCGGCAACGTAATCGACTGGAACACCCGGGAGTCGAGTCTCAAGGCGACTTTCCCTCTCACCGTGTCCAACCAGATGGCTACCTATAACTGGGACATCGGCGCCATCGAGCGGTCCACAGCGCAGCCCAAGAAATTCGAAGTGCCGTCGCATCAGTGGATCGATCTGACGGAGATGAGCGGAAAATACGGCGCCACCATCCTGACAGACAGCAAGAATGGATCGGACAAACCGAACGACAACACGCTTCGCCTGACCCTGATTCTCACCCCGGGAGTTGCCGGCGGCTATGCGGACGAGGCGACCCAGGATATCGGGCACCACGAGTTCGTGTACGGGATTGCCGGCCACTCCAACGGCTGGCGCACCGCGCAAACCGACTGGCAGGCACAGCGCCTGAACGCGCCGCTGCTGGCCTTTGCAACCTCTCAGCATGAAGGCGCGCTGGGCCGCACCTTCTCTCTGTTGAAGGTCAGCAATCCTCGGATTCGGGTTCTGGCCGTCAAAAAAGCGGAGTTGAGCGACGAAGTTGTCGTGCGGCTGGTGGAACTTGATGGCAAGCCGCAGCCTGACGTAAAGCTCTCTTTCGCTGCACCCATCACCAGTGCGCGCGAAGTGAACGGGCAGGAACAGCCGGTTGGTTCGGCAACCGTAGCCGATGGCGCCCTGGTCACCTCCTTTGGCGGATACCAGCCGCGCACCTTCGCGCTAAAGTTGGCTGCACCCGCCGCGACCGTTGCAGGCGTGCAATCTACGCCGGTAACGCTGCCTTATAACGTGGCAACTGCCAGCAACGACGGGGATCCCTCTGCGGCTGGGTTTGACGGCAAGGGCAATGCTCTGCCGGCAGAGATGCTGCCTGAGCAGATCCAGTTCAACGATGTGCGCTTCCAACTGGCCGCGGCCAAGAGCGGCGCCCCCAACGCAGTGGCAGCCAAGGGACAGACGATCAAACTGCCCGCGGGCCACTACAATCGCATCTACGTGCTCGCGGCTTCGGCCAACGGCGATCAGAAAGCGTCGTTCGAGATCGGCGGCGTGAAGACCGAACTGAACATCCAGGACTGGGGCGGATTCATCGGCCAGTGGGACGATCGGCAGTGGAGTTCCACCGATGTTCTGCATGACAACTATGGCGAAATGACGGGGCTGAAGCCTGGCTTCATCAAGCGCGCCGATCTGGCCTGGTACTGCACTCATCACCACGACGCAGCGGGAAAGAACGTTGACTATGCCTATTCGTATCTGTTTGGGTATGCGATCGATCTTCCGGCCGGCGCCAAGACAGTCAAATTGCCGAACAACGACAGCGTCCGCATTCTAGCTATTTCCCTGGCCGATGAGAATCCGGAAGTGAAGCCGGCGCGTCCGCTCTATGACGTGCTGCCTTCGCCGAACGCTGGCCCCGCCGAATTTGCGCTGCTTGCGGCGTCGGAGGGTCTATCGGTTCCCCAGGGAAGGACCGGCACCGCCAGAATCCTCGTCATGCCGAGGGGCAGTTTCAATGGCAAGGTCAATCTTGCTGTGTCGGGACTACCGGAAGGTGTGACGGCTACATTCGGTTCTGCCAGCGCCACCGGAACCAGTATCATGACGCTCATCACCAGCAAGTCGACGATCCCGGCAACCAGCAAGGTCACTGTGACTGGCGTTTCGGGAAGCTTGTCGCACACCATCACTGTGGACTTGACGGTTACGCCGGTTCTCAGCGGCACCGTGGCCGTGGATCTATCATCGGCTTATAACGTCACAGGCATCTATCGCGACGGCTCGAAGTTTGCACCGACAGCCGGACTCGACAACGGCGGTTATGCTTTTTCAGAACAAGCGCTTGGCCGCGAGCAGGTAGGATACGGCGTCGTTTTTCGTCTTGGACCTGCCAATGCGCCCGATGCGGTTACGGGCAAAACTGTGACGCTTCCGGCCGGAAAGTTTGATAGCCTCAAGATCCTGGCCGTGGCAGTCGAGGGAAATCAAGAGTCGCAGACCTTCACCGTCAACTATGCGGACGGCACATCCTCTTCGTTCACGCGGAGTCTCTCCGATTGGTCCGAGCGCGGCAGTTTGAAAGGCGAGTCCGTGGCCGCGGAAATGCCCTATCGCCTTGCTGCGGACGGCTCAAGCGAGGGCAATGCGTTCTACGCCCATGCCTATTCCTTGGCTCTCGACAGCAGCAAAGTGATGAAGAGCGTTTCCCTGCCGAGCAACCCGAATGTCCTCGTGCTGGCCGCGACCCTTGTGCCCTCCAGGCCATAGGCGGAAGGCACGCACAGATCCGAGAGGGTCCGTGCGTGCCTCCCAATCCCGCAGGTGAAAATCGCGGCAGAGAAGGCGGGACTGAAACGCCTCTCCTTTGGAGCTCACCGGCTCTCCATTCAGGAGCACCAGGCGGCGCTCGGGCTTCCCTTTTGCATCGTGGGCGACGCGCACGGATTGCCATTTTCCGCACAACTTGCGATACTGTTTAAGGCTCACAGGATGTTGCTGCTTACAATCCATGCCACTGTTTCCGATTTGCTAGTCCCAGGGGTACTTTTTTACAGAGTCGCCCGTGGTCTGCCCATGCCTTTCCGGTGGGAAATCCTGGCAAGAGTGACAGAAAGTTTGCCAGTAAGCGCGATTTCTACTGTAAGTTATTGAAAAATAGTGGCGCTATCGTCCAGGGGTTAGGACGTGAGATTCTCAATCTTAAAACCCGGGTTCGATTCCCGGTAGCGCTACCAAAAACATTTCCTAGAGCATCCAAAATAATCCGCAAATCACACAAAAACAATAGACTTATCATCCTATGTGGTCTCATAGGATGCACTTCTGTCTCTTGACATCCGGGGGCAAGTAGGGGCAACATTGGGGGCAGGCGAGTTTATCGCTGTAAGGAGTTGCCCCATGCCACTGACCGATGTTGTAATCCGTAGCGCCAAGCCAACAACGAAAGCCATCAAACTCTACGACAGCGGTGGGCTCTATTTGGAGGTTTCACCATCAGGCGGCAAATGGTGGCGGCTGAAATACCGCTTCAGCGGCAAAGAAAACAGGATTTCCCTCGGCGTATACCCCGAAACGACCCTGAGGGCCGCGCGTGAGCGCCGGGACACAGAGCGGAAGCTACTGGCAGAGGGTATCGACCCAAGCAAGAGCCGCAAAACGGAAAAGTCTGCCCAAGCGAACCGAGCCGCAAACAGCTTCGAGCAAGTTGCGCGGGAGTGGTTTGCCAAGTTCTCTCCAAGTTGGGCGCCGGCCCACGCCGCAAGAAAGATTCGCCTCTTCGAGCGCGATATTTTCCCATGGATTGGTCAACAACCAATCGCCGAAATCACCGCACCAGAACTCCTCAGTGTCTTGCACCGAATCGAGAAGCGGGGCGTATCAGAGACGGAACGCCGTGCTCTCGTCTCGTGCGGGCAGGTATTCCGCTATGCTGTCGCATCGGGACGCGCTGAGCGTGATCCGTCAGGCGATCTTCGGGGTGCCCTACCGCCGGTAAAGGGTGAGCACTTTGCCGCAATCACGGAACCGGGTAGCCTTGCCACCATCCTGCGAGCATTTGAGGGCTACAACGGGACGCTTCCCGTGCGGTGTGCCCTACGCCTCATGCCTTTGTTATTTGTGCGGCCCGGTGAACTGCGCAAGGCCGAATGGTCACAAATCGACCTTGATGCAGCCGAGTGGCGCTACATGGTGACCAAAACCCAGACTGAGCATATTGTGCCGCTGTCGCGGCAAGCCGTGGCGATCCTGCACGAACTATATCCCTTGACGGGCAATGGACATTTTGTATTTCCGAGCGCCAGGAGCAACACACGGCCCATGAGCGACAATGCGATTCTTGTCGCGATGCGGACAATGGAGATCGCCAAGGATGTAACGACCGGCCATGGCTTTCGTGCCACGGCCAGGACCATTCTAGATGAAGTGCTCGGCGTCAGGACCGATTTGATAGAACACCAATTGGCCCACCGGGTGAAAGATCCCAATGGGAGGGCTTACAACCGGACTGCGTTCCTGCAGGAGCGCAGGGAAATGATGCAGACATGGGCCGACTTTCTTGACCAACTGAAATGCGGGAAGGTACTGCCATTCCGCGCAACAGCGGCATAGCCATTCGGTCAACTCGGCCGGCAGAGAATCAGGCGGTGCCCAGCGATTTATTCTCAGATGGGGCCAAGCCGGAATCTCGCTCCGGCGTCATCTTGACGACACCGGACTCACAACCGTGCGCTGCCCTCTGATTTCGCGGCTGACCTCTATCTGGCGGGCAATCCACTCCTCAACCTCAGTTTCGATCCAGCCAACAGCCCTGGCCCCCAGCGACACTGGCCTTGGGAACCTTCCTTCGGTGACGCGCAGATAGACCGTGCTGCGTGATAGGCCGGTGCGGTCCAATACGACTGGCAGTCTCAGAATCTTTCTCGGCATCCCATTACCTCATTGGTTGAGTTGCATTGGAATTACGCACGAACTCGGCGAGCGCACCGACCACAGCATCCATGGAATCTGTCAGCAAACAAGCCCTCAACGACTCGGCTTCATTCACCTCTCCATTCAGGAACGCGCGAAGCACTTCGATATTGCGCGACGAGAGCACCTGTACCCAGCGACGAGCCAAATTCTCCATACACTTGCATTAGACGCAATATACACCGAAACTGTCATATATGTATTATTATTCCAGATGCACAAATCGTTAAGAGACACGGCAAGGTAGGCGCTGTAGCCACAAAACCCCTGCGGGGTTTCGCGTCTCCACCACCATTTCCCCAATCCGCCTTCGTCTACTCGGAGAAATGGTTGCGCATCTTGCTCAGGGCTACGCCCCGAGACCCCATAGAAACGCTGAAGTCGCGAGCACATAACCGGACTGACCTCTGCGTATAAATGCGAAGATGTTCGTTCAATAAGCGACTACGTTCGCAAGTGAGCGACGGGATTGTCGCGCACCTAAGCGGCCTATGCTGCCTTCAAAACCTTCTGCTCATGCAGATCACGGGGCATCTACCGCGGACGAACTCAGGCATGAACTCAATGCGACTTTTGCCGTGATTCACGCAATACTCGGGATCGTAATCCGAGATAGAGACGGCTCCCAATGATCGCCAAACATAAAGACTGCCGCAACAAGTCGATTCGTAAACGGCAACGGTACTTCTTCGTAAACGAGGAACGACTCCGTTCAGAGTCCCGACATAACTGCCCACGGACCTCGTCACACTCGCGCAACACTGCTTTCCTTTTCGGAAGCAATATCGTTTCGCTCTTTGACTGAAAAGACTATGTAATGGCCGTCTGTTTGGGATTCTTTAGCTTATGGACGAAGGCGAAATAGGCCACCATCACGCGAAACGTCTTGGACTTATTCACGCCGCCGAGAATCTCCCCGCCCACTCTCTCCAGTTCATCGGCAATGTCATAGGTCAAAGGGAAGACGAACGAGGTATCGATACTCTGAAATGGAATGTCCAGCCACGGACCGTTATAGAACGCAATAATCTGCTTCTGAGCAGCCTTGGTCCTAAAATTCATGATGATGTGCTCGGCGAGAGCGTTCTTTTTCCTGATTCTCAGCACGGTAAAAAGCTGTGAGAAATGGGCCTTGGTGAATTTGGAATCGACGGTGAGCCGGATTTGAGTACGCTTCTCGACAGGAGCAACGATCCTGCGCTTCGTTCGGGTTGCGGTTTTCTTTGGTTGGGTCATGTCTTTCTCTTCTCGGGATGTAGTGTACATCAGAACTGTATGAACTGCAGAGAAGTACGCTAACCGGCGGCAATCACTCGGTTTCAAGCAAAGCGAACGCCGGGAGCATAGTGGATTCATTGTATAAAGAGGCCGGGGGCTTCAAACCAAATCAACCAAGACAAATCTAACCGTGAGGGGGATAGAGAAAAGGAAACTGACCAGATGAAGCTCAGCCGGCCAGAATTATATTCCCGGCATGGCGCTGAAAGACGCCCTTTCACTCATTGCGGCGAGGATCGCGAATCTCAAGGAATCAGTTCCCCCCTGTACTCTGTCGCCAATAGGCTTGCCGTGATAATTTTTGCAGAGGGGGCGCTTTCATGGACAGCAAGCGGGTGTGGGAAGTTGCGCTCACCGTGCTGGTAGCAGTATTCCTGCTGGTTGCCGCCGAGGGGAGGTATCCCTACGGCTTTTACATGGTGCTGAGGACGGCTGCAACGGTGGGCGGGATCTATTGGGCGGTGCGGGTGTATCAGGCGGGGCCACGGGGCTGGATGTGGGCTTTCCTGGCTGTTGCTCTCCTGCTTAACCCGGTCCTGCCAGTCAGGATGCACCGGGAGCACTGGCAGCCAATTGACATGGTTATCGGCGTGTTGCTGTTTGGATGGGCTGGGTATTGGTTCCGGCGCACCCGGCGACGAGCATGAAGTCAAAGCTGCTCAAGTGGCTTCACTCGGAACCGGCCGCGGCTCCAGGTAGGTGTACTGTGAGACATCGTACAGGCCGGCACGGGAGAACGATCTAGTTCGGTACTTGCTAGAGGTCGCTCAGCAATTCGGACAGGGTGATCTGAAAACTGGCCGCCAGCATTTCGAGAATGCGCAGACCTGCCTCTCGGCGCCCATTCTCCAACTCGGAGATATGGACACGGCCAATTCCTGAAATTTCAGCAAGATACGCCTGATTCCAGCCCCGATCAGTTCTCAGCTTTCGTAATCGCCGTCCCAGACGGACGCATATATCGTTTGCCACCTCTCAAGGTTCAGCGTAAAATCTGCATCGGATGTTGTGTATGCACTACAAGGCTCTGTGAGAACCAAGACTGCATACTCTTCGCCGCGACTGCCAAGGAAAGCCCTCTATGAACTCCGAAATCATTCGTCACCTTTCCCCTGAAGAACAGGAGCTTGCACGGAAGCGCGAGGATCTCGTCTTTCTGCAAGCCGAACTCACAGACCGCGAGCTGTCCTTGGCGAATCTGCGGGCGGAACTGGCCGCTTTTGAAGGCCGCTACCTGCGTGAGGTTGGCAAGCTGTATGCCGAGCTTGACGATTGGTGCGCAAAGATCGCCGAATTCTCCGCCGAAGCGGACGGTTCCGAAGAGGCAAAGTCAGCCGCGGCGGAAGCACGCGGGCGGGCGGAGGAGTCCTACGCTGCCGCTCATGGCGAAGCTGCAAAAGCCGCTGATTTCTCCCCTTCGCTAGAGTTGAGGAAACTCTTCCGTGAAGTCGTCAGGCAGATCCATCCAGACAATGCCACGGATGAAGACGACAGGGCTGTGCGTAACCGCCTCATGGCAGAAGCCAATCTGGCCTATAGGAGCGGCGATGCGGACGCGCTGAGAAGAATCCTGGAGGAGTACAAGAGCTGCCCGGAATCCGTGAAGGGTGAGGGCGTGGTAGCCGATTTAGAGCGCGTCATGCGCCAGATTGAGCGGATAGCAAAGAGGCTTGCCCAAATAGAAGCCGAAGCCGCAGAGCTGGCCACCTCAGAGATTGCGTTACTGATGGCGAAGGCTGAAAGTGCCAAGTCAAGAGGCCGTGACCTGCTTGCAGAGATGGCCAAGGATCTGGAGCGGAGGATTCAGGCGGCGCACAGGGAATATGAAGGCCAGGTATCAAAGGTGAGTGCCGGATGACGAACGAGGAAGAGAATCGCTCCGGCCTGGTTCCAGGTCAATCTACCGCGCTTGCGCGGGTAGGCGCGAACTCCCTTGCGGCGCGAGCCCGCGCCGACCTGCAAGTCAATGAGGACGCTCAGCAGTGGCTCCGCAGGGGGCTAGAACTGCAAAGGACCGCGCCAGCCGATCCCCGTTGGGGAAATGGGCTACCCAATCCCTACGCAAAGAGACCAGTTCCAAAAAGTCTGCAACTCCAGATTGAGATCGCCGCTGAGTACATCAGACGGGTCTTGGCTGGGAGCCATCCCGACGTTGCAGCCGAATCGCTCGGCATGACTTCCGAAGATCAGGAGTTAGCCCATGTTGCGCACTTTTTCATGCAGAACGCATTAGCGGAAGCGCTAACAGATTCTTCCGCTTTAGCGCCTGAGAACAGCGCGAATTCGGTCCAACCCATAGCAGCCCACCCGACAAGCGAACCCTCGACAGCATCCCCGACAATCCCATCTCCAGCGGGTATGGACGATGGTGTGTTGAGTAACGCCACGATGGAAATTGTTGGGAAGCTAATTCTGGAATTCGAAAGGATAAAGCAGGAGAAGCAACGACGGGGAGAGCAATTACAGCAGCGTACAGAGATGCTGAAAGAAGCGTTCCGGTGCTTTGAAAAGGGACACCAACTTGACCGAGCGAGTCCTGAGTTGTTGTATTGCCTTGCTGATTCCTACTATCGGGGGGATGGGGTTCAAGAGAATGAAGAACGCGCGCTGGCTCTTTACCAACGCGCCGCCGACATGGGCTATGCCGAAGCGCAAACAGCCATCGGAGATGCCCACTCCCAATGCAAATTCAGCTGCGTTCCCTTGGATGAAGTGCAAGCAGCCAAGTGGTACGCACTTGCGGCGGAGCAGGGAGAAGAGGAAGCTCTATCCATGATTTTGGCGATGTACCAACGCGGAGAAGGGGTGGAACAGAACCATGCTGAAGCTGCCAGGATACTGCGTAAGGCCGCGGCGAAGGGCGTCGAGTATGCGCTGGACGAGTTGCGACAGTCTGCCGAGTTCTACGGGTCTCCCTACGACGACAGTGATTCAGAAGAGCCATCAAATCTGGAGTCTTCGAAGCAACCCGAGCAGCCCACGCCGAAGAATTAAAACAGGACCAGCGAGGCGATCCTACGGGAGTTCAAACGGATTCTGAACGAGGAGCGACGGCGCCAAGCACTATCAGAGCAACAGCCGTGCGCAAGAATAGCGCCGGCGTGTTTCAAGGCGTGGGCATTTGGAGGCGCGAGGTGGACATGAAGCAGTGGGCGCGCTCACAAATCGAGGAGAGCCCACACAAGCATTGACGTTCAACGACGGTTCTGAGGTGTTCAGCAGGGTCAGCGAGGACTAGCGCAGCCGGAAGGCGAACTGACCGCGAAGGAGTCGAGGGTATGGGCAGTCTCTTAGTTACGTGGCGGAACAGATTTCTGGCTAGCTCGAAACGAGTGCGAGTTAGTGTGTCTCTCATTTTTATCGTTGTTGCTTCAGCGGCGGGTGTCTGTATCTACATTCATGTCGAAGAGCAACGTTGCAACGAAAGGGCGATTTATTTTGTCGCTTGGGCGGGGGGGCGTCCCTCCAGCATTCCCTACAGCATATCGATCGATAGGCGCTTCGATAGCGAAGGAGCAAATCGCAATGCGCGAGACAAAACTAGCCTGCACAAATGCATCCCAGTGAAATATTTCCAGGACTATGACTATGGGCAGGGGCAGTTGGTAACTAGAGCTTATGTCTGCGGAAATAATCAAATGACTGAAGATCTGCGACTCTATGTCGAATCGAGTCATCGCACCCGTTGCGAGAGCAAGGGAAATGAAAAGAACGAAGACTCAGATAGCTCAGGTGATTGATGTCTAAGCTAGCTGTCCTACAATCTGCCTCGGCGGATCAGCCTGAAGGACGCAAAATTTTGTTGAACGGGGGCAAGCAGTGACTTTCAAACAGAAGGCTTCTCACCTATCACCAACGCTCGTGGTTGGGCTGATCGTAGCCGCCGGGATTGCAGCGTGGTTTTATCACTCGCACGAGGTCAAGCGTCGCGCGGCGGAAGCTGTCGAAGCCGCAGCGGCAGCCAGGGAACAACAAGCCAGATCGATTGTGACTAGAGTAAGGAACTCTTGGAATGCTGACGACAATTGGGAAGATGCGTTCTCATCCAAGGGCGCTGCATATACGCCGTACACAATCGAGCTTGAAAGCGCACTCATAAAAGGTCGGCCTATCGTAGCCTTTGGACTTGTGGATGACGTGCGCAAATCAGGAGAGCAGGACAACTCAATCGTACTGATCCAAGATATTGGCAGAACAATGAAATTGGATCTACGGTTCTCCCTCTTGTCGGCCCCTGCCATAACAAAAGCTATCTTGAACGACGAGGATAGGCAGTCCAATACGTTCGTAATTGCGGCAACAATCACGAGCGTTGAGAAAGTCTCAGTGCCTCCTGACAAAAGCGACAATGACCAGGACTACTTTCTCGCGCACGGGATTCTACATGAGGCGCAGCCCATTGGCCTCTTCGTTCAGCCGCCGCATAAGTAAGGTAGCAACGCCATGGAATGCTGTCGATCACGTATTCCTGCAAAGACTTGCGTTCCCAAGGTAGACTGCGGTTCGGTGACGGGCAGGAGTTGATCTGTGAATGACGACGATATTCCGTTTGACGACCAGCCAACACATTCCGAATCGCTCGAATCGCTGAAGGCTCTGGACGAACTCTTCCTGATAGCGGGACAGTTTACGACGCGGGCGGCATACGCAGACCTGCTTCACTTCATCGCTCGATTCAGGATGTACTCCCCATTCAATGCGATGCTGGTTCACACCCTGATGCCAGGAGCGCGGTTCGTTGCCACCCCCAAACGCTGGTGGGAGCGTTACAAGCGCACGATTCAGCCCGGCGCGAGGCCCATCACAATCCTGCAACCCAAGGGTCCGGTTCTCTTCGTCTTCGATGTCAGCGATACCAGCCCATTGCCCGGCGCCCCAGAACTTCCGGAGTCCATCACCAATCCATTCGCAATTCATCGCGGAAGAGAGACCGGCGAACTCGGCAGAACAATTGAGAATGCAAAGCGGGATGGCGTTCGAGTCCACCAACGCGAATTCGGTGCCCAGCACGCCGGTCAAATCCAGCCAGCGAAAACCAGGGACGTGTTCCGTTTGCCGGAACGCCTGTCCTTCAAAGAGAAGCGCGAAACCGTTCCAGTGCGCTTCGAGTTGCTTCTCAATTCCCGCCAATCCCGTGAGGAACAATACGCAACCCTTGTCCACGAGCTTGGCCACCTTTACTGCGGCCATCTTGGCAGTCCAAATCAAAAACACTGGCCTGATCGGCGCAAGTTGGATCGGCAAGTGGAGGAGTGTGAGGCGGAATCCATCTCGTACCTTGTGTGTACCCGGCTGGGAATCGAGACCCCCTCTGCGGAATATCTTGCTGACTACCTTGGTGAGGGCGGCAAGATGCCCTTAATCAGCCTGGAAACGGTCATCAAGATGGCTGGTTTGATTCAGCGGATGGGGCAGTCCCGGCTGCCATTACGGAAAAGCTCCCCGGAAGAGTGAGTGAAAGAGCATCCCGACAACTCAGCGCTTCTCGGCTCATTCCCGCTCCGCACCGTCCGAAGAGTGTTTCCCCGCGTTTCGTCGCACCTTGAGCGCACTCGCCGGGAGTAGTCCAGCTCCCACAGCCGCGCGCAGCCGCGGATAACGTGTGCTCCGCCGATCCCCCGCAAGCACAGATGTCCGCAACAGGATTTCCGAGGGTGATTCTTTTTGTGCCGGGATGTGCGCAGTTTGCGCTGAATTGGCGGCGGCGTCCAAAGTCTTGAAACGGTCTATGCCGACAAACTCTTGTTGCGCAAGCGAAGTGATTCCGGCATTTTGGCGCATGGCTGCGATGAGCGAAAAGTTTCGCCGGAGCTGGACGATTGTGTGAGGGATATAGCCGATTGCGCCGGTGACCGAGTAACACTTCACCTGACCATTGATGGTGTGAGCAGGATTGAGAAACTCGCGGCCGGCGCGGGCTGCGCGCGCACAAGCCTCTTCGCTTCCCCAGCGAGCTGCGAGGACACACAGGGCAGTGAATAGAGTCCTGCGGGAGATCTGTAGGTCTTCTGAAATCTGGTCCAGGTGGAGGGTCACAGGCGCGCAGAGAGGGGCACCAAATGCGTCCTGCAAGGGCGGATGGTAGATCTCAAGATAAGTCAGGACCAGCGCGCCCGTCACGGATCGAAGCTCTCTCTTCAAGTTCGGATAGAACGGCAAGGGCAACAAACCAGACGGCAATGCAGGGTAATCGCGCGGATACTTGGGAGTGTGCCGCTCCCCCTCCATCGGCTTACCGTATTGATTCGCCATAGATTACACTCCCCCCGAGGCATCATCACCATTGGTACAACACGCAAGCCGGGTTCACCATTAGTGCGAACCCGTTGCGGGCTCCACGGCCAACATCGGCGATTCCGAGCCGTGCCAGGCCAATGCCAGCCGCTTGACCTCATTATTCGTCATCGGACACCACCCTTCCTCAAAGTAGCATTTTTGATTTTTTGATTTTTTCGCACGAACCGTGGATTCGCGTGCACAGTACCGGGCGCCAGAGAAGTCGGCCCTCATGGACATTTGCTTTTTCGTGGAACAGTTTTGGGAATGAGCTTGCGTGAAGGCAGGCCGTGGCGACAGCCGCATAGCAGTCCCGTCGCACCGACGGAGCATTGCATCAAGTTGTCGGTCACAATCCCACCGCCTCTGCATCCTCCCGGAACGTCAAGCCGGAGACAAGCACCACCCCGGCCACTTCGCCCATCAGGAAGCCCAACTCTTTCAGCAACAACTCGAAGGTATCCCGATTGCAAGGAACCCCGTCCCGCCCGGCTTCCCACTCGCAGAAGGCAATATGCAGACAGCCCACGCCGCCAAAGCAGCGCGGATTACACACACAGGCGGATTCCAGCCATTTCGCGAACGGTTTCCGCCACTCTGCCGGGTCACAGGGAGGAATGGGGTCCATTGGCGCAAAAGTTTTGGAAACGCTCAGAGTAGGAACTGACAAAACCGACAAAATGGGTCCGGGCACGGGTTCTGTCAGTTTTGTCAGTTTGTGATCTGGGCTTTCTTGAAAGATTGCGGACGGATTCCAGTCTCTCCAGCGTCTACTTGCCAGCATGAGTTCCCCCTATTCTTGGATTGATGCGATAGGTTTCGCTGGGCCGTCCGGGAGTCTGCGTGTCAGTCTCCCGCCTTATCCAGCCGTATTCTTCGAGCACTAGCAACGCGCCCCGCGCCGCGTCCGGTGAATCGAGTGCGGTCCATCCGCTCCGGTACACGTCCCTCACGGTGAAAAACCCCTCTTCTCGCTTCCAGCCCTTTGCCAGCCGCTTGCTTAATGCGATTGCCGCGTGTTGCTCTGGCCGCGCCTGTGCGGAGTACACGCGACCAGCATGGGACTCCAGATACTCGCACCAGTCACACGCCTGCTTAGCCTGAGAGATCGGAACACAGTCCGTATGCCCATCGGCCAGTGCAAATAGGAGCGCAAGAGAAGGCATCAGGCTGCGATACTTGGCGAGATGCGCCTGCATAGGGAGTGACAGCCCATCATCGCGGATGCGCTGCTCCAGATCGGTCAGCCATTGCTCGAAGAGCGCCTGGCCTGCATCATCAAATTGCAGTTGGCATGGCGGGTCCGTAACGTTCATCGAGGCTACGCGGCGGTAGATCATTGCCGCACTGTTCAGCGCATCGGTGTCGGGCTGCCGATCAACGTATCGCCATTCAGGCGGCATATCTGGCCACACCATGAGCTGAAAGCGTTGCACCAGTCCATCGTTTGATGGTCCGTCCCGCAAGGCATCGGCCAGATAACCCCGCAAGCGGGCTGGCTGGATTCCGCCAAATAGCGAGATGCAGGCGTGGGGAACATGAACGCTTCCGCGGCTTATCCGATCAATGGTGAAAGCAGCGTCCCCGTTCCAGCACTCCAGGAAGAAGGCTCGTTCCTGTTCCCGGCCTTGTCTTTCAAGTCCAGCCAGCCATCCAGTCAGTTCATCGCGGATTACAAAAAGTCCTGCCGGGTTTTCTGACAGAACACAATGGAGGCTTTCAAAGGTCGCATCACTGGTGATGAGACGGCGAAGCACAGGCGGAACGAGGTTGGATTCCGGCTTGGCTGGGCGGTCCTGATTCTTCTTTGCTGCTGACTTGAATTGATCTTTCCAGGCGGCTTTCACCAATTCATGCTCTTCCAGCGCGGTCTGGTAAGCCTGCTCTTCCTCTTCATGCGCCTTGCGCCATTCGCTTTCGATAGCACGCGCCGGGTGCGTCATGCAGGAGATTGAAGGAGACTTCAACATCCCTGGCGGCGCCACGATCCCGCCCCAGAGGTTCGGCACTACCGTCCAGGTGTGGTCATTCCGCTTCGGCTGAATCACAACCCGCCGGTTGGTCACTCCCGCCAGCGTGGCAATCGCGGACACGGCCGGAAAGTCCAACGGAACCTGCATCCGCTCGGCAACGTCTTTCACCAACGGGCGAAAAGACTCTGGCATCAGATCCAGATCGAACTGCATGACCTCCGGCAACGCATCAGCCAGAGGTTCCGGTTCTGGCCATCCATCTATCGGTACAGAAAACGACGGAATGTCCAGCGCGGCGGCGATCTCCGGCCCAACGTCTTCCGCCGTGACGCCGGCCAGCCGGTCATACTTGGGGAAAAGATCGCCGGGTTCAAACTGAGGCTTGCCCACTTGTCGCGTCCTTGTCTTGCGCGCTCACCCGGCGCATGGGATAAAACTTGTCCGCCTCTGTCTCCGCTGCATGGAGCCGGTCACTTGCGGCATGGAATAACCGGGCTAATTCATTTTTTTCCGGCAGACATTCTGGTGAACGCGCCAGCTTAGCCCCCAGTCTTTGTACAACTTCCTCCAGCTTTTCCACGCGGTCCAACGCGGCCAGCCGCGCCTTCCGTTCGGCCCTTGCGGCTTCCTGGCGGGCTTCCAGGGAGGCCCGGAGCGCGTTGGCTTGCTGCGGTGACGGCGGTGGTCCTGCGAAGAGATCGCGTCGCGCCAACTTCAAAGCAGACAGAATTGAGTCCAGAGCGCATCCAGCACGGCAGAGGACCAGTACCCTGTCGTCGTCACCGGCGCGAATACTGAGACTGGGTGAGCGGTCATTGTGAGCCGGACAGCGTGCCTTCCAGCGGGCCGCCCCGATGCGCTGCGCTTGCACCAGTTCCGCGAACACTTCGGCGGTCATCAGCGGACCTCCAGCACTCCCGAGCGGCATCCCTGAGTCCTGCGGCTCAGTTCAATCTGATTCGCAAGCCAAGCGTCGATTTCGGAATCAAGCCAGCCGACCGCGCGAGCGCCCAAGGAAATGGGCTTCGGGAAGTTGCCGGCCGCCACGCGGAGGTAAATCGTTGATCGGGAGAGCCCGGTTCGAGTCTTCACTGTTGGAAGCCGCAAGATTACATTGGACATTGTGTATCTCCTAGAGGAAAGCAATACCATTCTGTAGAGGGTAACCGCATCCTTTTCCCGAAGTTCAAGGACGCTTAAGACGTACTTGCTGTGGAGATATTGGTGCAATCATTTGTGGTTCGGATGTAGATCAAAAAGTTGTCTCAAAGAGTTTGAGACATCTCGAATGCTACGTTGGTGGGTCAACATGGCTCACTCAGGACCACAATCTGTAACGAAGCAACCATGACCGTGCCGGATTACCGAGGATCGCGTGAACAAAGCGTCGGGAAAAAGCGTAAAGCAGAGTCGGGCAACTGAGAAAGCATCAGGGCCAATCAGGTGGGACGAGATCCCTCACAATGAACTCTGGGCGCGAGCGCTGGAGGCAATGTCGTTTGGATCGTGCTCACGGGCTACCGAAGATTCTCTCAAGCATGTCTTAAAGCGCCGCCTCCATAGGCTCGATCCAGCGGATCACCTTCGATATGTTGAGCTTGAGTGCGCGCGGATCGTTGAAACGCTTCGCATGGTTCGAGATGAGTATCGAAGCTATTTGAAGGACCGAGGGTGCGCGCCTCTAGCCGAGATGTACTGGGTTGTTCTTCGATATGGGGTCAAGGATTGGGCCGTCATGTTGCTACGAACCGCGGCATTTGAGTATATCCGTCATTGCAAGCTCCAGGCGGAGCTCTGGGACGGGCTTTTCAAATTTGCCGGGCCGTTCAAGATTTTCCTCCCCGATCAAGGCGAGAGCACACCGACACCATCCATCGTGAAATCCGATGACGCGTTGATAAGAGCTTTCAATGTGCTGCTTCCACCGGAAGTGTTCGATCAAGTCCTGACCGGCGGGCCATTTGGCAGAGATGCTCAACTCCACGTTGCAAGGGTCTTTCCTGGGCAAGCGGCCCTCCACGGGCAGGAGACGTTTCCCGACGCCGTTCGGCGACGCCAAGCGCTTTGGGACGATGGCTACCCCTGGACCGAGGGCTTGGCGCAAATGTTTGATGCAACTCAGGAGGAGCTCTTCTCGCAATTGGAGGCACTCGGCGGGGATGCACGACGGGCGGAAGCTCGATTCATTAGGCTCTCGTCGCTTCAGAAGATAGCCCATAAACATCTTGTGAGTATCCAGTCAGGAGATATTGCTGACCAGACTACGGGCTCGAATCGTTGGTTGTCGCTGCTCCGAGAACTCGATGCCGAAGGTATTTCACTCGATCATGAGCTTCAAGGGAAAGCTAGAGAGGTACTGGTGACCCTGCGACGAAAGGGTTCCAAGATTGCGACCTGGGAGGAATGCTACAACTCCAAGGCAACGGTCACTCTCGATGATGGGAAACGCTATCGCTTGAGGAGAGAGGTGACGCGCTTAATCCATAACGCTGTCAAGAAGGCGGTATACCATCTCGGTAAGATTTGGCGTCAGAAGGGCCAGAGCTGACGCCTATGCGCAACAGAGACAGGCGCGCTAGTGCTCCGCCGCCGGTGCCAGATACGCCGTGGCCGGCCCGCCAGTGCCCCGCCCTGGCCCCGTCCACGTGCGCCGGGGAATGGCCGGCATCCCCCTGGAGTCCATCGTCACTTTGGCAGGATTCCGGTGCGGGCTGTCCGTCCACAAACGGAATGAGGGGCAGCCGGGGAGCGTGGCAGCCCACCCTTGCCGTTGCCGGAACGTGCGCCAAATACAGCCTGCAAGACACTCGCAAATTCATAGGCAGGCGAGCAATTGCGGGGGCAACTTGTGGGGCAACTCCAAAGAGTCCCACTGAATATACTATTTAGTATCAAACAGATATATCGCTTAATCGGTAGACGGTAGCGCTACCAAAATTCTTTTTCTTCCCTTCAAAATCTCCATTCGGACAGCAGTCGTTGCCGGGGCCGCGTTCTCCCTCTGCCTTGGCGAGCACGGTTTTGACGTGCCGATGCGCAAACTGGATGTGCCTTTTGCTGTTGAGCTTGGAGCGCCAGTCAACGGCACGGGGTTCGCTTCGTCTAACGGAGTGAGAGTGTGTACACTTTGAACGCCATGCGAACCCGACCTGTCTTTTGCGTTGTTTTATCCGTGCTGGCTCTCCCTTGCCTGTTGGCGATGGGCCAGGCCCAGCAGTCCTCTTCCGATCAGCCGGCATTGCGCCTGAAGGTGGAAGCGCGCGAAGTCGTGCTTCCGGTCACGGTGCGCGACAAAAAAGGCGCACTGATCACCACCCTGCAGAAGAGCGATTTCACGCTCGCCGAGGATGGCCGTCCGCAAACCATCAAGAGCTTTACGCGGGAGACGAACCTGCCCTTCCGCCTTGGACTGCTGGTGGACACCAGCCGCAGCCTGTCGGGCGCCATGGAGAACGAGCGCAAGGCGGCCGGCAAGTTCGTGGACCAGATGCTGCCGGCCGATCCCAAGGCAGGAACGCAGGCCGACCAGGCCTTTCTCCTCCACTTCGACCGCGAGGTCGAATTGCTCGAGGACTTTACCGCGTCGCGCGAAAAGCTGCACCGCGAACTCGATGACATGGGGCCTTCGCGGGCGGCGCAGAACTCCAGCCAGGGGCCGGAGACCAGCGACGACGACCGCCAGCCGGGTCAAGGCCGCAAAGCCCGTGGCGGCACGCAGCTTTACGATGCGGTTTTTCTGGCCGCCGATGAGCTGATGAAGCCCAAGGACGGACGCAAAGCCCTGGTCGTCTTCTCCGACGGCGTGGACCGCGGCAGCAAGGAGACGCTGAACGACGCAGTAGACGCAGCCGACCGGGCCAACGTAGCCGTCTACACCATCTACTTCAAGGGAGAGCAGGAGCGCAGCGAGGGCAGCGGCTTTCCTGGCAGCGGCGGACGCCGCGGCGGGATGGGCGGTGGCGGTTATCCCGGCGGTGGTGGTGGCTATCCCGGTGGCGGCGGTGGCGGCCGGCGCGGCGGTGACGGTGGTGGACGTGAATCCGGTGTGGACGGCAAGAAGATTCTCGAAAAGATCGCCACGCGCACCGGAGGCCGTTTCTTCGAGGCCAAAAAGAAGGACAACCTCGAGGAAATCTACGGCCAGATCGCCGAAGAGCTGCGCGGCCAGTATCTGTTGACTTACACCCCCGACGTGGTGGACAAGGACGGTGGCTTCCACAAGATCGCGCTCAAGGCCAACAAGGATGACCTGACCGTGGCTACGCGCGAAGGCTACTACGCACCGGGCGGGGAATCGAAATAACTATGGCAGGCCGAAGTGCAAACTCCGGCCTTGACTTTCTCTTCTCCACTTATTCGGGACTTACCGCGAAGCGCATGGTCCGATAGTCGAAGGTGTAACTCTTCAACTGGTCCAGTGCGTCCACGCCCAGAACTCCATACACATCGTCCAGCGCGGCGTCGCCTAGCGGCTGGGTCAGTACCTGCACATAATGCAGGTGGACGGTGGTCGCGCCCACCTGCAGTGGAATGGTCTCGGCGATGTAGGCCGGCTGCGGCGGCAGCGACTGCGAGCCGGGAATCGCGAACAGCGCCATCTTCTGGCCGGTGAAATCGCCGCTGTGCTCTCCGTAGTAGCGCGAAGTGAAGTAGGTCTGCTGGCCACCGGCATCGATGGCAAACATGCGCTCCTGACCCTCGTTGGACCCCTGGGGCGGGTCCTTGTCGTCGGCAGTCCCCGCACTGCCCAGAGCCACAATCACCTGGTCGCCGTCCAGAAAGAAACGCGCGCCGCGCATCAGTCGGTCGTCCTTGTCCGGAGGCTCGATCTGGGCCGCGGGGCGCACCTTGATCGTGGCGTCGGCGGTGATGGTCAGACTGCCCAGCGCCGACAGCGCCGGGTAGCCCAGCACTCCCTCCACCTGGTAGTGCGAAAGCGGGAAGAAGTAGTCGGCGTCTTCGTAGACGAAAACCGTCATGCTGCGCAGGGTCAGCCGCCCGCCGATGGTAAAGCGCGGAACCACCGCGGCGTGGACCTGGATGGGCCGTCCTGTCAGGGTGTGAATGGTTGCGGCCTCGTCGGAGACCTTCAGCCCGACCTCTCTTGCCAGCGAGCGGGAGATGAGGTTGAAGGGAGCGGTAGGGTCCAGCATCCAGGTGTGCGACCGGCCGTCGACGAAGACGGGAATGTCGGTCAGGCCGAGAGGATTCTTGGTCACCTGCAGCACGAAGGGGTCGCAGGGCTCAACCGTCATGGGCGGGTTGGCCGCGGCCAACGGCAGCAGCTTCAGCGGCATCTCGATTTCGTTGCGCTCGTCGGCGCTGAGCTTGTTCTCCAGACGGCTTGAAAGCGTCTCGTAGGCCTTCGCGGCCTTGCCCCAGTCGCCCAGGCGAAGATAGTCCTCGGCCAGAGCCTTGCGCAGCAGCTTTTCCTGGGCGCTGTCTCCGCTGGCTGCCACCCGGTCCACCAGCGGCTCAAGAGCTTCGATCGAGGCCTTGGCGTCGTTGTTGCGGTTGGCCAGAATCCCGCGGTAGAACTGCGCCTGCTCGGGCGGCATCTTGTCCAGTTGCGACTCCAGCAGCAGAAACTGGTGGTCGGCCAGCAGATTGCGCAGGCGCGCCGCGGCGTCCAGGCCGCTGCTCGTGCCGGTGTGGACCTGCGCTCCTGCGCCAGGTTGCTGCTGATCCTGTGGGGTGTCCTGAGGGGCGGGCTGTTGGGTCTCGGCTGGCTTGGCCTGAGGTTGCGCCGGTTGCGCGCTGAGGGGGACAGTTGTCAGGGCCAGTGCGCAGACCATCATCGCCCGTGCTGGTTTCCAACCCTCTCGTCCTGCCACTCCGCGCAAGCCGCTCATGCTCAGCTTTGAAGGTAACAGATTCGGCTTGTGGCCACGGAGAAGCGGCCAGGGTCCGGGCTTTAGATGTTCTTGATGCCCGGGCCATTACACTTGTCAGTATGATGGCGCGAAGAACGATCGAACACTATGAAATTCTCAGGCGTCTGGGCGCCGGCGGCAGCGGTGTAGTTTACCTGGCCGAAGACCAGCGTCTGCAGCGGCCGGTCGTACTGAAAATTCTGCGTACCGGACTGCTGACCGCCGAGCAGATGCGTTCCACGGTGCTGCGCGAGGCGCGTCTGGCCTCCGCCATCGAACATCCCAACGTCTGCGCCATCTACGAAGTCGGCGAAAGCGGCGACGAGGGCTACATCGTCATGCAGTACGTCCCAGGCCAGTCGCTGGACCATCTCATCGAGCGCGGTCCCGCCAACCTGCAACTGGTCCTCTCTGTAGGCATTCAGATTGCCGACGGTCTGCAGGCCGCGCACGCGCTGGGCATCTTTCATCGCGACCTGAAACCGCAGAACGTAATGCTGACCGACGGCGGCCTGGTCAAAATCCTGGACTTCGGCCTGGCGCGCCGTTTGCGTCCCGAGGATTCCAGCTTCGACCCCTCCAAGCCCGGCCTGGCCAAGGACGCCTCCATGGCCGCCACCTACACCGCTCGCGGCGGCACCATCCGCTACATGGCCCCCGAACAGTTTGTCACCGGCCAGTCCAGCGTGCAGTCCGACGTCTGGGCGCTGGGCGTGATTCTCTACGAGCTCGCCAGCGGCCGCCATCCCTTCTCCCGCCCCGATGCCGAGGATTTCCAGGCCATCCGCTCCATCCAGTTCTCCGAACCGGAGGATCTGAGCAGTATTGTTCCCGGAATCTCGCCGGAGCTGAAAAGCGTCATCGCGACCTGCCTGGAAAAGAATCCCGCCACGCGCTACGCCTCGGCCGCCGAGGTCCGCGAGGCGCTCAAGACCATCATGAAGGCCCTGCGCATTGAAACCGGCGTTATTCCTGGCGAGGCGGCGGCCAACCTGCCCACCACCGGCGCCGAGGCCGAAAAGCGCACCACCGGCCTCCTCTCCATGCTTGCCGAGCGTTTCCGCGAGTCGTCGGGAGACAAGGCGCAGCCCAACTCACTGGTCGTCCTGCCCTTCGCCAACCTGGGCGCCACGGAAGTGGCTCCGCTCTACGGCTTTGCGCTGGCCGACGCCATTGCCGCCCGGCTGGCTCGGATTCCCGCCCTGGTCATCCGCCCCTCCAGCACCCTGATGTCGGTGCCGACGGCGCAGATGGACCCACTGGCCATCGGCAAAAAACTGCTCGTCTCGTATGTGCTCGCGGGCAGTTTCCTGCGCTCCGCCGAGGGTTTCGATCTGAATTGGCAACTGCTCGACGTATCCTCGCAAAGCGTGCGCTCGGGCGGCGCCATCCGCGTGGCCTCGCTCGACCTGATCGCCGTGCAAACCGAAATCTCCAACGAAGTTTTCGCTGCGCTCCATGGCCTCTCCGCCGCCGACCGCTTCGAATCCGCGCAGAACGACGCGGCGCGCCCCGGCGGCCGGGAAGCTTCTTTGCCCGGACCCGTTTCCGAGGAATACCTGCAGGCCAGGGCGCTGCTCAGTTCCTTCATGGTGCGCACCGGCTCCCGCGCCGATCTGGACCGCGCCCACACGCTGTTTACCGGCGTCACCACCAAAGACCCGGAGTTCGCCGCCGGATGGGCCGGTTTGGGCATTGCCGAGCTGCAATACGTACGCCACGGCTTCGGCGGCCAGATTCACGTCATGCGCGCCCGCCGCTCCTTTGACGAAGCGCTCAAGATCGACCCGGCTTCCACCGAGGCCAACCTCTACCGCATTTACATGCTCCTCTCCCGCGGCGAAAAGGAGTCCGCGCGCCACGGCATCGCCAACCAGTTGTCCAGCGCGGCCAACGACTGGAATGTCCACATGGTGGCCGGCATGGCCCTGCGCGGTGACGGCATGTACGACGAGGCGCTCGACCAGTTCAACCGCTCGCTCAAGCTGAACCCCGCCAACGCGCCCATCCTCTATAACCACCGCGCCCGCGTCTACCACTATCAGAACCAGATCGAGCTGGCCGGCGACGAGCTGGACAAGGGCCTGGCCCTGGAGCCGCGCCACCCGCTCCTGCGCACCTCGGCCGGCTACCAGCAGATGCGCCTGGGCAACCTTCCCGCCGCCATCTCGATTCTGGAAAGCGTGATCCGCGACGACGCGTTGATGCGCATCGCCGTGCCCACTCTGGCCATGTGCTATGTGCAGGTGGGCGAGCGCGCCCGCGCCGCCGCTCTGCTTGAGGACGACACCTTGGCCGCCGCCGAGGCCGACAGCGAGATGGCCTACCGTCTGGCCACTTACTTCGCCGTCGAAGGCGATTCCAGCGAGGCCCTCCACTGGCTCCGCCGCGCCATCTATCTGGGCAACGAGAACTACCCCTGGTTCCAGAAGAATCCCGCCTGGAACAACCTGCGCACCAACTCCGACTTCGAGCGCATTCTTGAGGATCTGAAGAAAGGCTTCCGCAAAAACCAGAAGACCTGGAACCGCCTCCTGGAGCAGGTCCCGCCCGACGGGGAATAGAACATCGCACAGCGGGATCGCCGGTACCAAGGTCGTCGTCTCCCATATTCAAAAGCGAAAGATGGGAGACGACACATTTCTAAAACAGTAGGGGATTCTGAGTAGATTTTTCGAACCTGAAGCGCCCCGCCTGCAAGTACTCTTCGACTGCTTCTCCAGCGATCCACCGCCGCTCAAGGCTTTCCGCTACGGCTCCGGCGGTAAGGGAACCGGCAAACGGGTCAAGAACTAGGTCGTCTGGATCGGTTAGCATTTTGATGAAGAATTTGGGAAGCAAGGCGGGGAAACGAGCGGGGTGAATCTTGATCCCTTCTTCTTTGCACCGCCTTGTATAGACATCGTTCGCGGCATTATTTCCCATTTTCATCATGCTTTCAGGGATGTGCTCGAAGTTGCCCTCGATCACGTTGGGGGGAATCGACCCGCCCGCGGCGATCTTGTCGAACGAGCTTCGAATCACATGCCCCGACGGCCGGACTGCTCCTCGCACCCCGTTCCGATTGAGCCGGATCATGTCCTCGCTGTATTCCTTCAGCACATTGAGATTTGAAGCCTTCGGGTTGGGCGTTTTAGAAAGCCACCAGACATATTCGACCGAATCTCTGATTCGCACACGCCGGACTGTAACCCATTCGGCGGGTACAGGCATCTTGGCAGGGTTGTACCAAAAACATTCCTGCGCTAAATAGAAGCCAATCTCCTCGACCAGAGCAACCAGCAATTTGAAGTGGTATATCGAGCGCGTTGGCGTGCCTTTGTTGTAGCTGCCACCGATATTCAGCACAAAACTGCCATCCTCAGCCAAGACACGATGAATCTCTTTTGCAAACGGCAAAAACCATTCGATATAACGATCTTTGTGCTCGTTGCCGTATGCTTTCTTAAAATGAAGAGCGTATGGCGGAGAGGTAACGACGAGGTTGAGAGATCCCGTCGGCAATTTCTGGAGCATCTCTAAGGAATCGCCCAGGTAGGCAGCTCCAAATTTCGTCACAAAATACGGCTCGCTCTCAAGCAAGCGAGATGGGTGGTCCGATTGCTCATCTACCGCGCGAACTGGTGCAACAGCGGCTGGGCCTGTTTCTGGAAAGAGGACGGGTTGGGGTTTGGAAGACACGGCTGTAGCCATGGTACGGCCTCACTGGGAAAAACGATAGCAGAAATAGGTTGTCATTGTCAACTAATTTCCCGAATTCGCACGATTGGGTCTCACAAGCGGAAGCAGCCCGCATCCGTGGGGTAACCCGCCAGGCGATCGCGCGGCTGATCAAAAAAGGACGGCTCCAAACGCTGGAGATCGGGGGGAAAATCCTCCTGCTCCGCTCAGAAGTCCAGGCGTTCAAGCCCGAACCCGCAGGAAGGCCCTCGAATGAACGAATCGCTCGAAGAACTCAAGAAACGGATTGAAGAATCCACAGGCGACGTGCGGCATGCTCTCGCCCGCTATCTCAACAAGTCCCTTCCGCGCCATCCGCTTGAAGTCGAGTGGGGAATTGACGCAGACACGATCCTGAGCGCAATCCGAAGGTCATCGGACCTGACAAAACGCGGAGTACGCGGAATTATTGCGGAAGCCGTCTTTGAATCGGACGTTCTTCCTGCTGTTGCGCCGCTTGGTTGGAATGCGGGCGCAATTCCAGCGGGGGACTGGCCATATGATGCTCTTCTGGAAAAGGCAGGGCGCTCCGTCCGAGTTCAAATCAAGCTTCAACGTCTGGAGGCGGGAGTGCCGAAGCGATACTATCCGAAGCATTATCCGGAGGAGCTCTTCGTCGTAGAGGTACAGAAGACTCGGACCGGCAAAAAGCGCTCAGGCTTGGCTGGATCTGCCGAAGAGAAATCCGTGGCAACTCGTCCCTACCGCTTTGGCGATTTCGACATTCTCGCCGTCAACATGCATCCGGCCACACATCTGTGGAATAACTTCCGATACACGGTTGCCGATTGGCTTCTTCCCAGAGCAGATGACAACTCGCTGATTGAGATTTTTCAACCGGTATCGCTCGGGACAAGTAATGTCTGGACGGACGACATTGCCGTTTGTCTTGAATGGATTTCAAGCGGAGAACAGAAACAAGTTTCGGAGGTACGTCACACTCCAAGAGCAAGGCTCAGGAAAGGAAGTCGTTAGACTCTAGCGATTCGCACCTGGGTGGGTTGCCGGTCCGGAGGCGCATTACCGCCCCGTTGCCTTGGCAAGGCCGTCATACTTGCTTTCCAGCCGGTCGAAAACCGCGTCCGGATCAAGCCCTTCGGAATTGTCTGCGACTGCTTCCTGCCACATTTTGCGCAGATGGGAAAGGCTCTGCTCCCGCAGGTTCCGCTTGTGCGTCCAGTCGCGCAGGGCGTCGCGCACGACCTCGCTGTTGGAGGAGTATTCCCCGGCGTCCACGGCCCGGCGGACCAGTGCCGCCATTTCCGCGGGAAGCGCGATGCTCAGTTTTTCTACGGTAGGCATATTGGGTACCTCAGTAGGAATATATCCTACCATTTTTTCCAAATCCAGCTTCCCATGCGAGGCTGGCATTTGCTCTGGCTACAAAAAAAGCCCCAGATCTCGGCATCGAGACCTGGGGCGCGGAATTTCTACGGATAGAAAACTACTTGATGCTGATCGTGGCCTTCAGCGGAAGATCCTGCGAGGAGCCGCCCACCAGGATGGTGTAGTCGCCGGGCAGCAGCGTCCAGGCGTCCTTGGCTTCGTCGAAGATCGACAGGTACTTGGGGTCGATCTCCACCGTCACGGTCTTCTTCTCTCCCGCTCCGAGCTTTACCTTGCTGAAGCCCACCAGCCGCTTGGGCGGCTCGTTGGCGCTGGCCGGCAATGATGCGTAGACTTCGGCAATCTCGGCTCCCGAACGGGCTCCTGTGTTGGCCAGCGTGAAGGTCGCCTTGACCTTGTCGCCTCGAGTTACTTTCAACCCTTCGTAACTGTAACTCGTGTAAGACAATCCATAGCCGAAGGGAAACAGGACCGGCTTCTTCTCGGCGTCATACCACTTATAGCCGACCTTCACGCCTTCGTCGTAAGTAACTTGGAACGGCGGCAGGCCCATGGCCCATTTTTCCGGCGAGAACGGTCCGGAAAAATGGGCCGACTCCGGTGGAGGCTGCGTAAGGGTGGGGTGGGGCAGATCGGCCTCGCTCTTGGGGAAGGTGTTGGGTAGCTTGCCGGAGGGGTTGACCGTGCCGAAGAGCACATTGCCCAGGGCGTTGGCGCCGTCCGAACCCGCAAACCAGGCTTCCAGAATCGCCGCCGGAGCGTCAACCCAGGGCATGGTGACCGGGCTGCCGGTCTCCAGAACCACGATGGTGTGCGGATTGGCCGCCGCCACCTTGGCGATCAGGTCGTCCTGGTTGTGGGGCAGGGAAAGGCTCTTCAAATCCATTCCTTCGCTCTCCCACTGGTAAGCGAAGACGACGGCCACGTCGGCGTTCTTGGCTACTGCTGCTGCCGCGGCCGGGTCGGCGCCGGAGTCATAGGTCACTTTGGCCTGCGGCGCACGGGCTTGAATCGCCTTCAGCGGAGAGGTGGGGAACCACACTTCCTCCTGCCAGTGGGTCCCGCCCTTGCCCGGAGCGGCGATGGCGTTGCCTCCCGGAGGATCGACCTGCGCCGAGCCGCCGCCAGAGATCATCCCTACGTCGGAGTGCGCGCCGATGACCGCGATGGTCTGCACGTGCGCGGAGTCCAGCGGCAGTGCGGAGCGCGTGTTCTTGAGCAGTACGATGCTGCCTTCCTCGATCTTGCGCGCGACTTCCAGCCCGGCAAAGGGGTCCACGACGCTGCGCTGGCGCGGATAATCGATCACCCCGGCAGCAAACATGGAGCGCAGAATGCGATGCGCGTGCTCGTCCACCTCGGCCTGCGGAACCTTGCCCGCCTCCACCGCGGCTTTCAGGCGCACTTCAAAGAAGAAGCGCCCCGGCTCCTCGTTGTCCAGACCGGCGGCCGAAGCCTTTTCCGTGCTGTGCGTGCCGCCCCAGTCGGAAATCACGAAGCCGGGGAAGTTGAAGCCCTTCTTGAGCACATCGGTCAGCACCCACTTGTTCTCGCAGGCAAAGTCGCCGTTGATGCGGTTGTAAGAGCACATGACCGCCGCCGGATGGCCTTCCATCACGCCGATTTCAAAGGCCAGCAGGTCGCTCTCCCGCGCCGCCCGCTTCGAGATGTTGATGTTGACCGAATTGCGTCCGCTCTCCTGGTCGTTCAGCGCGTAGTGCTTGATGTCGCCGATCACGTGGGCAGACTGCGTCCCCTCGATCAGGCGGGCCACCAGCGTTCCGGCCAGCACCGGGTCTTCCCCTAAATATTCAAAGGTGCGTCCGTTGCGCGGCTCGCGGGTCAGGTTGGTGCCGCCGCCGAGGGACATGTTGTAGCCCTGCGCGCGCAGTTCGCGGCCGATCAGCGCCCCGTATTCAAAGGCCGCCTCGCGGTCCCAACTGGCCGCCGCGGCCACGTTGGCCGGCAGGGCGGTCGAGTAGCGGCCATTGGCGCCGCTGGACCTGACGCCATACGCTGCGTCGCTCATGTCGATGCCCGGGATACCCAGCCGGGGAACGCCGACTGTATAGCCGACGCCGCGGTTGGAGGGTGCGTTTTCCGGGGTGAGCGCATCGTCGGTGGGCATTCCCACGCCGTGCAGCAGCGCGATCTTCTCGTCCAGCGTCATCTCTTTCAGCACCAGGTCGGCGCGCTCATCCGGCGAGAGCTTCGCGTTCATCCACGGGCCGGTGGGCGTCGGCGGTTTCTGCGGACGTTGCGAGAAGCCTGGAACCGCCAGGACGAAAAGAGACAGGGACGCGACCGCTAAAATCCGGAGCCCGGCACGGCGCAGTGAATGGTTCATGAATCCACCTCGATCAAACGATTATTCTTTGGCGAATCCATCCTATCAACAAATTGCCAAGGCTGGCCGTGATGGAGCATTCCCCACCCGCCGCGGTCCCGTCGCGCCTTATCGATCCGGGATGAAAGCACTGCGATTGGGTGCCCCATCCTTTCCGCGTTTGTGCGGAAAGGGTGGGAAACCACGATGAATTCGTTTCATGCCGGATCAGTAATCGATGTGCACGTAGGGCCGGTAAACCGGTTCCCATACATACGCTCGAAGCCGCTCGGGCAAGCTGGCTTCCTCCGCCTCCGCCGCCACTCCCTGCCGAATCGCTTCTCTGCCAACCGCTTCGGCCACCACCAGCGCCACTTTGCGCGAGTCGGCAACCGGAGGCAGCAGGGCAGCGTTCGGGTCCTCGCGAGCGGGCGAGAGGCTGGCCAGCGCCCGGGCCGCGGCCATGATCATCTCATCCGTAACCCGCCGGGCGCGGCAGACCAGAATGCCCAGCGCCAGCCCCGGAAAGATGTACGAGTTGTTGATCTGCGCGATGCGGAAGGTGCGTCCCCCGACTTCGACCGGCGCGAACGGGCTGCCTGTGCCCACCAGCGCACGTCCTTCGGTCCAGCGCAGCAGGTCTGCCGGCGTGGCCTCGGACTTCGAAGTGGGATTCGAGAGCGGAAAGATCACCGGCCGCGGCGTGTGGCGCGCCATTTCGCGCACAATCTCCTCAGTAAACGCGCCGGCCTGGGCCGAAACGCCGGCCAGAACCGTCACCCCTGCGTTGCGCACTACGTCCAGCAGCGAAATGGCGCCTTCGCCGGAGAGTTTCCAGCCCGCCACGTCTTCCTTCCTGCGCACCAGCGGCTCCTGGGAGGGACGGATGCCCTGGCAGCCCTCCACCAGCAGGCCATAGCGGTTGAAGGCGTAGATGCGTTTGCGGGCCTGCTCTTCGGTCAGCCCCTCCTCTTTCATCGCGGCGACCAGCAGGTTGATAATGCCGACTCCCGCCGAGCCCGAGCCGAACATGGCAATGGTCTGCTCCTTCATCGGAATCCCGGTGGCGTGGACTGCGGCCAGCAGGGTTCCGGTGGTCACGGCTGCGGTGCCCTGTATGTCGTCGTTGAAGGTGCACAGCCGGTCGCGATAGCGCTCCAGCAACCGCGCCGCGTTGGTCCCGGCGAAGTCCTCCCATTGCAGCAGAATGTGCGGCCAGCGGCGCTGCACGGCGCGCACAAAGGCCTCAACAAACGCGTCGTACTCCGCCCCGCGTATCCGGTGGTGCTGCCAGCCCACGTAAACCGGATCGTCGAGCAGTGCCTGGTTGTCCGTGCCCACGTCCAGCAGAATCGGCAGGCAGTGCTGCGGCGGAATCCCGCCCAAAGCCGTGTAGAGCGCCATCTTGCCGATGGGAATCCCCATCCCGCCGGCTCCCTGGTCGCCCAGGCCAAGAATCCGTTCCCCGTCCGAAACCACGATGCAGCGCACCTCATCGAACCGCGGATCGGAGAGGATCTGGTCGATGCGTCCGCGGTTGGGATAGCCGATAAAGAGGCCCCGAGGCCGGCGCCAGATTTCGGAAAAGCGCTGGCAGCCTTCGCCCACCGCGGGGGTGTAGACAATGGGCAGCATTTCCTCGGTGTAGTGCGCAATCAGCGAGTAGAAGAGCGTCTCGTTGGTGTCCTGCAAGTCGCGCATGTAGCTGTACTTGCCCAGGGCGGTCGGCCGGGCGTCGATGATCCGCTTGCGGCGTTCCCGCTGGTCTTCGAGCGTCCCGATGTGGGGCGGCAGCAGGCCGTGGAGGCTGAACTCGTCGCGCTCTTCTTCGCTGAAAGCGGTGCCTTTGTTGAAGCGTGGGTCCAGCAGCAGTTCGTAGCCGGAGAGTTGCGTGCGAACTGCTGCTTCAGTCGTTCGGGCGGACGCCGTGGGTTCTAGGCTCACTTCTGTGTGTTCCTCCATCGCGTGGCTTCGGTGACCAGCGGGAGGACTTTTCCCGCCTTACTCCTCGATAATAGCCAAATCCCACGGCGCAAGCGCCAGCCGCGAGCCGTGTGCAATCGCCTTGCCGTCCAGCAGATTGGTTCCCGCGCCGTAGCCGTAGGCCGCTTCCACCGCATTGCCGGAGTAGTTGAAGTAGTAGTGCAGGCGCTTGCCCAGGCGGTTGACCCCGTGCGTCACGTGAACCGGTGCGGGCAGTTGCTGGTCGGCTCCGGTTAATCCGAGCTTCTCCAACTCGCCGCGCAGAATGGCCGCCTGAAGCGTGTCGGAAAGATACGTTCCCTCGTACACGAGCCTTCCGGCGCCAAACTGGTTTTCCGTAATCGCCGGCCACTTGCCGAAGAAGGGATGGTCGTAGAACGCCAGCGCCTTGGCGTGTTCCGGCATCAGAAATTCGGCCCAATACGAGACCTTGTTCTCTCTGCCCGCGTGGTAGGGATCGTCTTTGAGCGCCAGCGGATGTTCCAGGTTCGAGAACTCCTGGTAGCTGAAGCCGGCAGCCTCGCGCAGTGGCCCCGGCGCGCGCACCCAGCGCACCGCGGAGTCCTCGTTCGCGAATCCGCTCTTGAAGGTCATCACCACATGGCCGCCGTTCTTTACGTAGTCTGAAATCCTCTTTAACAGTGCATCGTCGGAGATGTAGAGCACGGGCACGATCAGCAGCTTGTAGGCGGAGAAGTCCTCGGTCTCGGGGAAGACGAAATCCGCGCCGATATTCAGGTCGTAGAGCGCCTTGTGCAACTGCTGCACCACGGCGGCGTAGCCGTCCGGTTCGCCGCTCCAACTGCGCGCCGGCACTCCGCCTCCATAGGGCATGAACGAGATGGCGTTGGCCGAGTCGCGGCTCCACAGAATCGCCACGTCGTTGTGCTGCTTCAGCCCCACCAGGTGCGGGCCGATCTTCTGCAACTCGTGCGCGGTGCGGCTCACCTCGGCGTAGGCGCGGTTGGGCTCCAGATCGTGCGAAAGAACGCCCTTCCAGTACGTCTCCTGGTTGGCGGCAATCGACGCCCAGTGCCAGTACTCCACCATGTTGGCGCCGTTCGATAGGTGCGTGTACACGTCCTCGCGCATCTGCCCGTCGTAGGGCGGAAACTGGCTCCCGGAGGTCCAGCCGATGGTCTGCGCGTTGGTCTCGGTCACCAGAAAATTGCCGTGTTTCAGTGAGCGGGCAAAGTCGCTCTGCAAGGCCTGGAACGAGCCGTCGAAATCATCCTGTGTCCCGTGATAGACATTGTTGGCGACGATGTCCAGAGCCCCAGCCACGGCCTCTTCGTTCACGTCGCGCTTCATCATGCCGCCGTAATCGGTGGTGACGAACTGCCGCTGCCCGGCGCACTCGCGAACCAGCCCAGCCTGCCAGTGCAGAAAGTTGGTCACGCGCATCTGGCTCCAGCGCGACCACTCCAGCTTGTAGCCGGTCGATTGCGCCCCGTCGCGGGTCGGCAGGTCTTCCCAGGTGTGCAGATTCTCGCCCCAGTAGTTCAAAAACCAAGCCTTGCTCAACGCTTCCGGCGTTCCAAACTTCTTCTCAAGATAATGCTGGAAGCCGATGAAGACGTCGGGGTTGGCGGCCTCATAACTGCCGGTTTCGTTGTCGAGTTGCCAGCCGATCACGTTGGGGTTGTCCTTGTAATGCGCCACGATGTGCCGGATCAGTCGCTCGGCATAGAAGCGGTAAGCCGGCGAGTCGGTGTCCATGTTTTGCCGCATCCCGTACGTGCTCTCGCCGCCGCCCGGATGCCGGGCCAGAATCTCCGGGTGCTGGTGCGCCATCCACGCGGGAACGGAGTAGGTAGGCGTGCCCAGAATCACCTTGATCCCGGCCTTGCCCATGGCGTCCACAATGCGGTCCATCCATGCGTAATCGAATTGCCCGTCCTCGGGCTCCCACAGGCTCCAGGTCGATTCGCCCATGCGCACCACGTTCAGCCCTGCCGCCTTCATCAGGGCCACATCCTTGTTCAGCTGCGCCGCCTGGTCTCCGGGCATGTACTCGTTGTAATAGGCCGCGCCGTAGAGAACGGTAGGGAAGTCGAGGTTAGGGCCGGCAGCCGGCGCCGCGGGATTCTGCGCGATCGCCGAAGTGATCCCGAAGAGAAAACCCATTGTCATGAACGCAAGAAAGCGTTTGCTTGAAAAACCCATCGTTCGTCCTCTTTTCAATCAGTCAAACCTATCCAAGCGGAAGAACCATGAGAACACGCCTACTCGAATCTCAGCAACACGATCTCCGGGTGCGTTCCCACCCGCATCGGTGGACCCCAGGTTCCCGCGCCGCTCGATGTATACACCTGCAGCGCCCCAAACCTCTGCAATCCGTAGGTGAACTTGCCGAAGGCGCGGTGCGTGATCCAGCTGAACGGGAAAATCTGCCCCCCGTGCGTGTGCCCGGAGAGCTGCAGGCTCACCCACGCCTGCTCCACGATCGGCAGCCGGTTGGGCACATGGTTCAGCAGGATGCTGGCCTCTTCCGCGTTCAGGTGAAGCCCTTCAAGAAATGTCCGCAGGCGCACCGGGTAGGTCGAGTCGCCATAGGGCACGCCCGCAATGTGCAGCCCGTCCACAATCACCCGCTCGTTGTTCAGAACCCGTATCCCGCCGCGGCTAAGGAACTCGATGTAGTGCGCCAGTCCGCCGAACTCCTCGTGATTGCCGGTGGAAAGGTAGACGCCGAAGGGCGGGGAAAGCGTGAACAGGGACGCAGCCAGCTCGTTCGGATCGGCCTTGGAGCCGTCGAAAAGGTCGCCGGCGATGAAGACAATATCCGGGTTCAGGCGCCTCACCATCTCCACGATGCGCAGGCAAAAGCTGCGGCCGATCACGTTGCCCAGGTGCAGATCGCTCATCAGAACCGCTCTGCGTCCGCGCCACGACGCAGGCAGCCCGGCCAGCTTCACCGTCACCTCCCGCACCCGGATCCAGCGCGCGTTCACCATCCCGTAAACTCCCGTCAGAACGGCCAGGCTCAGGAAAATGGTGGCGATCGTGGGCCTCGCCGCCAGGCGATGCGCATCGGTCAGAAACAGCCGCAACGCAAAGTCTGTCAGCCAAGTGAGCAGTGCGGCAAAGAAAATGAAGTTCAGCAGCCCCAGCCACACCGAGGCGATCTTGTAGATCAGCGCCACCAGCCAGTTGGAAAAGCGGAAGCTGAGCAGCGCGGCCACAATGAAGCTGCCGCCCAGCAGGGCTAGCGCGGCTCCCAGCTCGAAAGAACCCAACGCGCTCAGTGATGGCCAGAAGGCGGTTGCGGTGCGATAGAGAATCCAGTGAGCAAGAAGCACAAGGGCCTGGACGAAGGTGATTGCCAGGATGGGCCATGCTTTCAAACCGTTTCTCCTCTCCTCCAATTCTTGCACGAGCCAGGAGGCGGCGGAATGAAGAACCGGCAAACAGGGACGAGAGAACAGGGAAACCTCAGACCTGTACCCGTACCCCGGCCCCTCACTCCCGCAAATTCAGCTAACTCGCTAACTTGCGAACTCCGCGTAAGCGGAGGCTAACATGCGGCCTTTTCATGACCTCACCCCCCGCACACGCTTCATGCCGGGTGCTCCAGGTCTCAATTCTCAGAAATGTGAGAGTGGGGTTTCCAATTCTCCGCGAGTGAGAAATTGGCAGAATCCCAGATTCTGAAATTCCAGACCTGGTGCACTCTCCTTCAGTTACTGATCTATCTGTGTGAACCCCCCGGCGCAGCCTGTAAAGCCCCGCTTGTTTTGCGGGGCTTTACCAGCACGACTGATGTTGTGCCTTGTAACAAGGCTGCGACTTGGTTGCTTCTGACAACTCCTCAGAACTCGGCGTCGATGTCCACCACGTCGATCAGTTTGTGATTGACGAACTCCTTGAGCCCGAGGCCCAGCAGTTCGCGGCCATAGCCGGAGCGGCGAATCCCGCCAAAGGGCAGATCGGCCTTGACCATGGTCGGGTGGTTGACGAAGACCATGCCAGTGGAGATCTGCGCGGCGACTTCGGCGCCGTGCTTCGTGTCCCGCGTGAAAACGGAGCCGCCCAGCCCGAAGGGCGAGTCGTTGGCGATGCGAATGGCGTCGGCCTCGTCGGTGGCGTCGAAGACCATTGAGACGGGTCCGAAGAACTCGGTCGAGTAGGCCGGGTTCTCAGGTTTCACGTCGGTCAGAATCGTCGGTTGCACGAAGGCGCCCGTGGCGGGAACCTTGGGGCCAACCTCGGTGGCCGTGGCGCCGTGTGCCACGGCATCGCGAATCTTCTGTTTGACCTCGTCGGCCGCGCTCTGCGACGAGAGCGGCGCCAGGGTGGTGGCGGGATCGAACGGATCGCCGGCCTTGAGGCCTTCCACGCCCTTCGTGTAGCGCTTCAGAAATTCGTCGTACACCGCGTCGACAATAATCATGCGCTTGGAAGAGACGCACACCTGGCCGCCGTTCCAGTGGCGGCCAAAGACAGCCCACTTCACGGTCTTGTCGAGATCGGCATCGGCGAGCACCACAAAAGCGTCGGCGCCGCCCAACTCGAGCGTGGACTTCTTCAGGGCCTTGGCGGCAGCGGTGGCGACGGTCGCCCCGGCGCCTTCAGAGCCGGTCAGAGCAACGCCCTGCACAAAAGGATGGTTGAGAATCAAATCGATCTGCGTGCGGGTAGCGTACAGGTTCTTGAAGCCGCCCTTGGGCAGGCCGGCATCCAGCATCAACTGCTCAAAGGCCGCGGCCGACTGCGGCACGTTCGAGGCGTGCTTCAGCAGGATGGTGTTCCCGGCGGAGAGCTGCGGGGCAAGGATGCGCACGATCTGGTAGTAGGGAAAGTTCCAGGGCTCGATGGCGAGCAGGACGCCGAGGGGCTCGTGGACGAGGATGGCGTGGCCCTCGGCGGGACTGGTCACGGGAAGTGTCTCGGGCTGGAGCAGCTTTTCCGCGTTGTCGGCGTAATACTCGAAGATGCTCGCGGAGAGCTCCACCTCGGCGAGAGCTTCGGCGGTGATTTTGCCCATCTCAAGTGTGAGCAGGTGCGCGTATTTGTCCTTGCGCTCACGCAACAGGTCGGCGGCTTTGCGCAGCACGGTCGCACGCTCGGCGAACGGAGTCTTCTTCCACTGGAGAAAGGCGGCGTGCGCGGTTTCAATAGCACTTGTTACTTCAGCATTCGTTGCATCGGGGAAAACCTTGATGATCTCTCCGGTGTAGGGATTCGTTGTTGAATAAGCCATCATTTTCTCCTCGAGGCACATTGCCGGTACGTCGTTGCCGTGGCTTCGCGGCCATGGCGTCTGTCTGGAGCAGGAGTCCTGGAACTTCCGGAGAACTGCTCCCTGCCAGAATGTGCACATGGTTGATGCGCCCGGAGGCATCAGGATGCAGCGAAAAGACGTTGCGCGCAATACCCCGTTTCATGACCGCAAAAAATAGATGAATCGAGGTTCCCGGCACAGCGAGTGAAGTGCGGCCCACGGATAGCGCGGGTGCTCCAGGTCTCGATTTGTTCTCAGACCGGGGAAACCACTACACTCCCAGCCCGAATAAAAACCTTGTGAAACAATCGATGCATGAACCTGGTGCGAGACAGCGCGCTCGGCGTGTACATTTCGATCCCCTTTTGCCGTTCCAAGTGCACCTACTGCAACTTTGCCTCCGGGGTCTATCCCGCCAGCAAGCATGGGCGCTACGTCAACCGGCTGATCGAGGACTTGGGCCACGCTGGCGCATGGGCCAAGTCCATGGCCGTTGATCTTCCGCGGCGGGTTGACTCGGTCTACCTGGGCGGAGGCACACCCAGCCTCCTGGCTCCCCAGCTCATCACTCAGCTCTTCGCGGCCTTGCGCTCGGAGTTCGATCTGGACCCCGACGCGGAGATTACCGTCGAATGCGCCCCCTCCCAGCTCCCCGACGAGACGCTGCAGGCCCTGGCCGCGGCTGGCGTTAATCGCGTCAGCCTGGGCGTACAGTCCTTCATCGACCGCGAAGCCAAGGTGAGCGGCCGCCACCACACCAGGGCCATCGTGCTCGACGACATCCGGCGCTTGCGGGCAGCGGGAATCGCCAACCTGAACCTGGACCTGATCGCCGGCCTCGCCGGGCAAACCTTCGCATCGTGGGAGGAGTCCCTCTCCGTGCTGATCGACGCGGGCGCGCCCCACGCCAGCGTCTACATGCTGGAAGTGGACGAGGACTCGCGACTGGGAAGGGAAATGCTCGCCGGCGGAGCGCGCTTCCACGCCGATCTCGTTCCCACCGACGACGCCATCGCGCGCATGTACGAGGTGGCCATCGAGAAACTCGGCAAAGCCGGCCTGCGCCAGTACGAAATCTCCAATTTCAGCCGTCCCGGTTTGGAATCGCGCCACAATCTCCGCTATTGGCAGCGCCGCCCTTACCTGGGCCTTGGCCTCGACGCCTCTTCCATGCTCCGCGAGACACTGCAGGCAGGAGAGGCCGCCGGGGAAACCTCCATCCTCCGCTCTACGACCACCGACGACTTGGCCAAATACCTGGCAGGGGAGCCTCTTGCGGAGACGGCCTGGCTCTCGCCCGGTCAGCAGCATGAGGAAGCCTGGTTCCTGGGCTTGCGGCTCAACGCCGGAGTGGAAGTGGCCGCGCTCCAGCAGGAGTTTGGCCCGGAAATCGTGGCTCTGGCCATGGAGGTCGTGGAGCAGTTGGCCGCCGACGGCCTGCTCGACTCCGACGGCAAGACGGTCCGTCTCACCGCGCGCGGGCGCCTGCTTTCCAATGAGGTCTTTCAGGAGTTTCTCGGCTTGTGCGCTCCCCGTCTCTGACCCCGAACTTTCCGCTCCTTTGCCCGTCTCCGAGGAAGCGAAAGTCGCCCGTCCTCGCTCCGCAATACGAAGCAGATGGATTACGATTTCCCTTGCGTAGAATTAAGCTCCATGAGCGCATGATGTCTTTAGGGATGCAGTTGTAAGTCGCGTTTTAGGAGGGAGCAGGGGTTTCAACCCCCTGAAAAAGAACAATCCCGCGGGCCTTTAGGCTCGGGCCGTTGCCTCTTTTCCAGGCTTTAAAGGAAGTAAAACGGTAGTATTTTTCGAGATCGATTCGGGGCAAAAAACAGCCAAAAATCGGCCTACCCCCCACCCCTCTATAGTGATTTTATCGATTTTTCAACCACAAAACGAAAGTAAGTAGCATATAATGAACACTATACAAAAGCACATAGGTTACTGATAAGTAACAGGAAAACGCTGATTTTGGCCCCTTTTTGGCCGTTTTTGGGCTGATAATGTCGCAAAACGATGCCAAAATGGTCCTATTTTTGCCGTTCCTGCCGGTCTCGAGGAACCGCTCCGCTTCGGGGTCGAGCCATCCTGAAAGCGCCCTTAAGAATGGCCTCTATCGCCGCAGCATGTTCTTGGCGATGAACAGTACGTTGGCCGGCCGCTCGGCCAGCCGCCGCATGAAGTACGGGTACCACGCGCGTCCGAACGGGACATACACGCGCACGTTGTAGCCCTCGCTCACCAGGTCGCGCTGCAAGTCGCGCCGCACGCCGAAAAGCATCTGAAACTCGAAGCGGCTGGGGTCGATGGGATGTCGGCTTGCAAACTCCTTGATCTCGGCGATCATGCGCTCGTCGTGTGTGGCCAGGCCGTGATAGATGGGGCTCTCCAGCAACATGCTGGCCAGTCGGACAAAGTTCGCGTCCACATCGGCCTTGCGCGGAAACGCGACTTCGGCGGGCTCGTTGTACGCGCCCTTGCAGAGCCTAACGCGGATGCCGTCGATCAGCAGTTGCTCGATATCGGCTTCGGAACGGTAGAGGTAGGCCTGGATCACAACCCCGACCGAACCGCGCAGTGCCGGCCGCGCGTTGAGACGCCGCACAATCTCCAGCGTCACCTGGGTCAGCGACGAATCCTCCATGTCGATGCGCACAAAGGAGCCAACCGCTTTGGCGTGCGCGGTCAGGCTCTCGGAAAGGCTCTCGGCCAGATCAGTCGAGAGTTCAAGGCCCATCTGCGTCAGCTTGACGCTGATGTTGGCGTTCAGCTTGCGGGCTTCCATCTCGTCCAGGAGGCGATGGTAAATCTCGGCGGCCTGGTGGGCCTCGGTCACCGAGGTCACGCTTTCACCCAGGGAGTCGAGGGAAACCGTGATGCCCTGGCGGTTGATGGCTTCGGCCACGCGCAAGGCATCGTCGATCTCCATGCCGGCAACAAACCGCGAGCTGAGCCGCGCGCCCAGCCGGGATTGCTCACTGAATCGGCGTAGTTGTCGATTGCGGGAGAGCGCGATAAAGGCGGAACGCAGCAGAGGCATGAGGCAATCCTTTCGGCCACGCGGCGGCAATGCCCGCAGTCTTGGCGAGAAACAGTGTCGCACAATCGGGCGGACGCACGGGGCTCAGGAACGCTCAGAGTCCAGCTCCCGGTCCCAGCCAGTATGAACTTAGTGCACCTCGTACACCGTGCTGCCGTGGGCGGGCAGGGTCACGGTGATCTCCTTGGTTTCCTTGCTGGCGCCTTCCGTCCACACATTCTGGGCCATGTGCTTGCTTCCTTCCAGCCCAAGCTGCTTCCAGGTCGCGCGCAGCGTCACGGGCTTGTCGTCGAGATTGAAGAAGGCAAAGAACTCGGCGTAATTGCGCGCTCCAGGCTCGTTGATGGAGCCGCGCCAGACCCGCGCGTTCTCAAATCCCGCACCCAGGCTGGCCTGATCCACCGGCCGGCTGTACGTCAGGTTCTGGTTCATGAAGAGCAGGTTCTGGTTGGTGATCAACGAACGTGTAAAGTCGTCGAGCTTGGTCAGGTTCGCGCCCAGGATCAGCGGCGAGCGGGAGATGGCCCAGAGCGTGAATTCGGTCTGTTGCTCGTCGTGCGTCTCCCGCGATTGCCGCGCCTCGCCCCAGCCGGGATGCGGTCCCAGCCAGCCCCACGGAAGCATGTCCTCGTCGGGCCAGTTGCCCGGTCTCACATACGGGAACCACTTGGCCAGGCGGTCGAAAGCATCGCGCACGCCGAACGGGAACTCGCCCTCGCCCGGCTTGTGCGTGGCCGACCAAACGTCCCAGTGATCGTCGGAGATGCGCCACATCTGGGCGTACTCGGCCACCTCGGCCCCGTGTTCCAGAGCCGTCGGCCCCGGCGAAAGGCTCAGCACGATCGGCCTTCCCGTCTTCTTGATCGCCTCGGCAATCTGGCGAATCTCCGTGGGCCGGTAGGGGTGGTCGGAGATGCAGTCCACCTTGATGTAGTCCAGACCCCAGCCGGCATAGAGCTTCATCATCGAGTCGTAATATGCCTGCCCCGCGGCGTTATCCTTCACGCCGTAGTTGCCCTCGTCCCACGGGCAGGTCTCGGTGGTGTCCCCGGCATCGGCCGCGTGGAAGTTCGAGCCCGCAATGGGCAGGTTCTGCCTGACCACCTGGCGGGGAATGCCGCGAACGATGTGAATGCCGAAGCGGAGCCCCTGCTGGTGGACCCAGTCGGCCAGCGGCTTGAACCCCGCCCCCCCTGCCGAAGAAGGAAACCGGTTGACGCTAGGAATCAGAATCCCATTCGCGTCCCACAGGTACTTCTTCTGCTCAATATTGGCGCCGAAGGGATTCTCCATGTACCACCCCTCGTCGATGACCGCATACTGCCAGCCGAACTCCTTGATACCCGCCAGGACCTTCACGTTGGCGCGGTAATCGGCCTCGTCGATGGTGAGGCCGTAGGCGTCCCAACTGTTCCATCCCATGGGAGGCGTGGGGGCAAGGCCAGGGTTCTGCGCGAAGGCAAGAGGAAGCGCGGCAAGCGCAGCGACGGCAAGACAGACGGCGAAAAAACATCTGGAGCGAGACATGTGAAAACGTATACCATAATCGGGCAGGGCGTGGCACGGGTTTGGTTGGATCGCAAACCTGTTGCGCTGCCGGCAGCGCTGATTGAGCCGCTGCGCGGCAAATTTCGTGGGCGCCGACGCCTTTGCTTTACAACTGAATTTTCACCGGCCAGGTCCTCCAGATTTCGGCGCAGTACTCGCGGATGGAACGGTCGGAGGAGAACTTGCCGATGCGCGCCACGTTCAGAATCGACATGCGGGTCCACGCATCCTGGTCCTTGTAGGCCAGGCTCACCCGATCCTGGCAATCCACGAAGGCCTGGTAATCGGCCAGCAGCATGTACTCGTCGCCGGAGAGCAGAGAGTTGACCAGAGGCGCGAAGAGTGCCTTGTCGCCATGCGAAAACTCGCCGCCGGCCACGGAATCCAGCACCTCGCGCAACCGGGTGTTTTTCTCGTAGATGGCCCGTGGGTTGTACCCCTGCTGCTTCTGCTGCTCAACCTCCGGGGTGGTCAACCCGAAGAGGAAGAAGTTCTCCGCGCCCACCTCTTCGCGAATCTCGATATTGGCCCCGTCGAGCGTGCCGATGGTCAGAGCCCCGTTCATGGCGAACTTCATGTTCCCTGTGCCGGAGGCCTCTTTGCCGGCCAGCGAAATCTGCTCCGACAAATCCGCCGCAGGGTACACCCGCTGGCCCAGCTTGACGTTGTAGTCGGGCAGGAAGATCACCTTCAGGCGTCCCCGCACGCGGGGATCGGAGTTCACCGTTTCGCCCACGGAGTGGATCAGCTTGATGATCAGCTTGGCCATGCGATAACCGGGAGCCGCCTTGCCGCCGAAGAGGAAGGTCCTGGGAACAATCTCGGCATCCGGATCGCGCAGAATCCGCTGGTAGAGGCTGACGATGTAGAGAACCTGCAAGTGCTGGCGCTTGTACTCATGCAGACGCTTGACCAGCACGTCGAAGATCGATGCGGGATCGGCCACCATCCCCAGCTTGTCCTGGATGTAGTCCGCCAGCCGCTCCTTGTTCTGGCGCTTGATGGCCTGCCACTGCTTGCGAAAGGCGGGGTCGGCGGCCAACGGTTCGAGCCGCCGCAGCTTTTCGATGTCGCTCACCCAGCCCGGGCCCAGCCGCGCCGTCAGCATCCTGGCCAGCCCGGGATTGCTCAACACCATCCAGCGGCGCTGCGTGACGCCGTTGGTCTTGTTGGAGAACTTCTCCGGCGTCAGCTCATAAAAATCCTTCAGCACGTGCGTCTTGAGAAGTTCCGTATGCAGCTCCGCCACGCCGTTGATGGCGTGGCTGCCGAGCGCGGCCAGGTGGGCCATGCGCACGAACTTTTCCCCATCCCCGCTAATCAGCGAAAGCCGCCGCACCCGCTCCTCATCGCCGGGGAACTTGAGCCGCACATTTTCGAGGTGGCGCCGGTTGATCTCGTCGATGATCTCCAGGTGCCGCGGCAGCAGCGCGCCGAAGAGGCTCACCGGCCACTGCTCCAGGGCCTCGGGCAGCAGGGTGTGGTTGGTATAGGAGATGGTGTGCCAAGTTGCGTTCCAGGCTGCCTCCCACTCCAACCCGTGCTCGTCCATCAGCAGCCGCATCAGCTCCGCCACCGCGATGGCCGGGTGCGTGTCGTTCAACTGGACGGCGAAGTTGCGGTGCAGCTCGGAGAACGGACGGCCCTGCGTCTTCTGAATCTTGAGAATGTGCTGCAGGCTGCAGGAGACGAAGAAGAACTGCTGCTCCAGCCGCAACTGCTTGCCCTGGATCTCCTCGTCGTTGGGATAGAGTATCTTGGAGATGTTTTCCGAGGAGACCTTACTGGAAACCGCGCCGGTGAAATCGCCTTGATTGAAGGTTCCGAAGTCGAAACTCTCTACAGCCTGCGCCGACCAGAGGCGCATGGTGTTGGCGGTGTTGGTGCGGTAGCCCAGGATCGGGGTATCGTGCGGAACTCCGCGCACCACCTTCTGCGGGATCCAGTTCACTCGGAGAGTTCCCGTTGCGTCGGGATATTCCTCGGTTCGCCCGCCGAACTTGACCTCGAACGCGTCCTCGGGCCGCTCCAGGGCCCAGGGATTGCCCAGCCGCAGCCATTTGTCGGCGGTTTCCACCTGCCAGCCGTCGCGAATCTGCTGGTTGAAGATTCCGTACTCATAGCGGATCCCATAGCCGATCGCGGGAATGTCGAGGGTGGCCAGCGAATCCATGAAGCAGGAGGCCAGCCGCCCCAGGCCGCCATTGCCCAGCCCCGGCTCTTCTTCCTGCTCGATCAACTCATTCAGATCGAGGCCCAACTCCCGCATCGCCTCCTCGGCCTGGTCGTAAATGCCAAGGTTGATGAGGTTGTTGCCGAGGTGCGGCCCGGTCAGGAACTCGGCCGACAGGTAGCAGACCACCCGCACATCCTGCGCCTGGTAGTTCCTGACCGTTTTGATCCAACGCTCCACCAGCCGGTCCCGCACTGCGTGCGCCAATGCCATGTAGAGGTCGTTCAGCGTCGCCCGCTCTTTCGACCGGCCCTGCACAAAGAGCAGGTTTTCAAGAAACGACTGAGCCAGCGACTTGGCGTCCAGCGCAGTTCTCTGGCACTTCAACAATTCTTCCAGCGAGTATTTTTCTTCCGGGATTTCAGGCATGGCACCCCTCGCCCCCGCCCTGGCGGGGAGACTGAACAGTGCAATCAACATAAGGCAGACGGTGGCCGGGAAGCGATCAATATTCTGCCAAAAGCCCTTACGGCTTGGCGAAAAGTGCAAAATGGAATCCGCAATCCCGTTTCTGCAACCGTTCCGAGTGGCGCCTGTGGCGCTCTTTCTCGATTTTGCGCCCCCCGAGCCGCCTGATCTTTGCCGCAAGTGCGGGGAAGTCCGGCCTTGAGGATCGTCCCCAGCGCCCCAGGGGCGAACTGCCCGAAACGGTTGGGGGTACAAAGAACCGGAAATTCACTTCAGCTCAGGATTGTCACATGAATGCTCCAGCTTTCCTATCCGCTAGCGCCGGTAAGCAGGTCTCCTCTTTGTGTGGCGTTTTCAGCGCCGTGCAGGGTGGCTTTTTGCCTCCACCCCACAGGCCAAGACCTGCCCATGGGGGCCCCGCGTCTAAGCGACAATGACGCGAAAAGATGGTAACGTAACCATGAGCAACTGCCAACTTGTCCCCTTCGTGCGATAAGCTGGAACTGAGGTGTTTTCAATGCGCATTCGGGCGTGGGGCGGTCTGCTCCCGGTGGGTCTGGCGTTGTTGCTGGGCCTGGCGGCGCTACCGCAGCCAATAGCGGCTCAGCAAGCCAGCTTCAACCCGGCCTTGCCGCTCATCCATGCAGAGAACGGTTCGAACGCACCAGCAGCTCTAAAATCTCACTATGTCGTACTGGTTTCTCTGGACGGTTTCCGCTGGGACTACGCCGTCCGCGACCACGCCAAGCACTTGCTTTCCCTGGGCAAACAGGGCGTTTGGGCGCCCGAAGGCATGTTGCCCAGCTATCCCTCGCTGACTTTCCCCAACCATTTCACCATCGTCACCGGCCTCTATCCCGAACACCACGGGCTGGTGGCGAACAGCTTCTACGACGAGAGCCGGCAGGCGCGCTACGCCCTTTCCGATCCGCAGGCCGTCACGGATGGCTCCTGGTACTCCGGCGTGCCGTTGTGGAGTCTGGCCGAGAGCCAGGGCATGCGCACCGCTTGCCTTTTCTGGCCCGGTTCCGAGGCGAAGATCGCAGGTTTCCGACCCACATGGTACGCCCGCTTCGACGCCAAAACCGAAGCCACCGACCAAGTCCAGCAGGCGCGCATCGACGATGCACTCGCCCTGCTGAAGCTGCCCGAAGGCGCCCGGCCCCACTTCATCACCATTTACTACTCCGAGCCCGACCACGAAGGCCACCAGTTCGGCCCCGACGCTCCCGAGACGAGGGCCGCCGAGATTAAGATGGACGCGATGATCGGCAAGCTGAAAACTGCGCTGGATTCGACCGCACTGCCCATCGACCTGGTGGTGGTCAGCGATCACGGCATGGCGCAGGTGGAGGGCGAATGGGTGACGCTTGACCAGTTCGCCGATTTGAGCGGCGTTGAAACCGCCGGCTCCCTTCTCTATGCCAAAACGGAAGAAGACCGCACCCAGCTTTACAATCAACTCAAGAAAGCTTCTTCACAATTTCAGGTTTTCCGCCGCAAGAATATTCCGGCGGATCTGAACTACAACGGGAATCCCCGTACGGGCGACCCGGTGATCGTGTCTACAGGCGCTTTTGCCATCCGCGCGCACGCGCCTGTGGCGGGCCAACCCGACCAACTGCCCATCCCCGGGATGCATGGTTTCGATGTCCGCAGGATTCCGCAGATGAAGGCAATTTTTTTTGCGGCCGGCCCGGATATCGTCGTCGGCCGCACTGTTGCGCCGTTTGAAAACGTCAACCTTTACCCCTGGCTTGCGCATTTGCTGGGGCTTACCTCACCGAAGACCGACGGGAGCTTGAACGTGTTGGCGGGCACTCTGCGGGACCTCGGTGAGGATGCATTAAATTGAGAAGGAGCAGGGAGACAATGAGCGTAATTCTGGGAATTGATGGCGGAGGCACACGTACCCGCGCCTCCATCGTGGCGGATAACAAGGTTTTGGCTTACACGGAAAACGGCTCGATCAAGCGGTTGAGGGTGGGCGCAGAAGTTGCGGAGACAAACCTGCGCGCCATTCTTGCCGATGTTCTTGCCCAGGCCGGGGTAAAGGCCGTGGATGCCGCATCGGTAGGCGTGGCGAGCGCCGCGATGCCGGGCGTCAAGGAGTGGATCACCGCCGTGTTTGAGGATTTCGGTATGCACCGCTCCGAGGTGGTCGGCGACGAAGTCATCGCCTTGGATGCCGCATTCAAGGGTGGGCCCGGCATCCTGCAGATTGCCGGAACCGGCTCGAACACCATTGGCCGCGCCGCCGACGGCAGCCGTGAGTGCGCCGGCGGCTGGAGCTCGCGACTGGGCGACGAAGGCTCGGGCTACTGGATCGGCGTCAACTCCCTGCGCTGGGCTCTGAAGGCCCATGACCAGGAGAAGCCTACACAGATTCTGGAGGCGGTGGGCAAGCTCTGGGGCACCGCCGACATCGACGAGCTGGTGAACGTGGGCGATGGCACGCCTGGACCCGACTTTGCGGCCCTCGCGCCCACCATCTACGAGCTGGCCGAGGCCGGCGACCCGGTGGCGCTGGCCGTGATTCAGAGGGCTGCTGCCGACCTGGTCGAGTTCGTACTGCTGGTCCGCGACAAGCTCCGCCGCAAGCATGGCATTGCCGGTGAAGTTCCCGTGGCTTGGACGGGCGGTGTGGTGGAGAAGATGACCATCGTGCGCAAAGCCTTCTTCGCAGGTCTTCACGCTGCCGCTCCGCTGATGCCGGTGGCCAGCGAGCCGGTGATTTCACTGGATGGCGCCCTGTGGCGGGCGAAGCGGCTGGCCGAAACGGCCAAGTAACAGCTCAGCCCTCAGTCTGCTCCGATCACCGAGCCGGTCAGCCTTCCTGCCGCATCCACGGCAACCAGGCTGGCCGCCCGGCCCACTGCCAGCGCGCCCACCTGCTCCTGAAGACCGATCATGGCCGCCGGGTTGACGGTTGCCAGGCGCAACGCCTGATCGAGCGGCGCCGCGGTGAACCGCATGAAGTTGGCCAGTGCGCGGTCCAGTGTGAGCACGCTGCCGGCCAGTACTCCACCCGCCATCGCTCTTCCCTGTGCGACCTGCACCGGAAAACCTCCCAGTTGATATTCCCCGTCGGGCATGCCGGTGGCGCTCATGGCGTCGGTCATCAGCAGCGCGCGTTCCGGCCCCTTGGCCCGCCACCAGAGCTTCACCATCTCCGGCGCGGTGTGGATGCCGTCGCAGATCAGTTCGGCAAACAGTTCATCGGAAGTCAGCACCACCCCCAGAATCCCCGGCTCGCGGTGGTCCAGCGGGCGCATGGCGTTGAAGGTGTGCGTGGCGCTGACCGCTCCGGCGGCCATCACGGCCCGGGTTTCGGCGGCCGTGGCGTTCGAGTGGCCAAGCGAGATCCGCACCCCGCGCGCAGTTGCATGAGCAGCCAGTTCGACGGCGCCCGGCAGCTCGGGAGCCAGCGTCATGAGCCGCACATGGCCTGCGGCTGCCTCGAAAAGCCGGTCGAAGGTGGCGACGTCGGGCTCCAGCAGGTCCGCGGGCGGATGGACGCCGCGCTTGGCGTGCGAAAGAAACGGCCCTTCCAGGTGAATGCCGATGGGCCGCGCCTGGCCCTCGACGGGCGGCTGCGCCAGGAGCTTCGCCAACCCTTCCAACGAGCGCAGAGTCGTATCCATCGGCGCAGTTACCGTGGTCGCCAGAAAATTGCCGACGCCGTGCATGGCCAGAAAGCTCGCCACCGCCTTCACCGCTTCGGGCGTGGCTTCCATCAGGTCGTGGCCCATGGCGCCGTGAATGTGCACGTCGAAAAACGCGGGCGCGAGGGTTGCGCCGGGAAAGTCCAGAACGCGCGCGCCGACGGGCATTTCGCCCGACTCCCGCGTGGAAATGGCTGCGATCCGGCCGTCTTCGATCGCCACTCTGGGATGGTCGAGCAGGCTCTTGCCGTCCCAGAGCTTATCCGCTGTGATTACTGTACTCATGCGTAGATTATTGCAGGCTCAGCGAGTCCGCAAAAGTGGCTTCTGGTGCTATCCGAGGAACGGCGCGGTTTCTGCGTCGCGTTCGTTGCGGGTGAATGGGATGGCGAGAAATGGGCTGATTTTGGTCGTTTTTGTGCCCAAAAGTGGGGTTTTTGGGGCAAAATCGGGCCGAAAACAGGGGAAAACGGGCACTTTTGTTTGCTGGTTAAATAATAGGTAAAAATTACAACTAACTCATACTAAATGCTTTACGCCATGTTTGGCAAGGGAATTGCAGTCAAAATCAATAGGGGGGTGGGAGTAGAGGTTTTTTTGCTGCAATTTAAGGCCTGCGCAATCTCCTCCCCATTTCCATTGTGCGCCGGGCGAGTGTAATTATCTGCAAAGGGCGGAGTGCTGCAAGTTGGCGGAGTTGGCGAAGAGTTCGGGACGAACCGGTGGATCAGCGGAGGCAAAGGGATGGGTTCGTGGTTTCCCAGGTGCCCAAAAGCGAAACCATGTCCCGGCACTTGACACCCTCGCTTTTGGGCACCTGGGATAGCAATGCAAGGGGCAGCATTCAGGCGGGGAACCTGAATGCTGCCCCTCGTGCTTTTTCTTCTCATTTACAGGGTTCGATTCTTGCGGCCAACCCGTTCGCCGGGGAGCCGGTTTCCGGGCTTGCGCAGGTCTCTTGCGCAACCCCGAAGGCGGGTTTACCGTTGACACATTCCACGTTGCTGCAAGGAGTCCAGTGTCCCTTCCCAGGTTGCACCGCATCTCTCTGTTCCTGTCCTGTCTTTTGTTTTCGGTCCTGGTTCCCGCGGGCGCACTGGCGCAAGAGAAGGTCGAGCCGTGGAAGGCGCCGCACTTTTCCATCGAGCCCAAGGCGCTGTATGAAGCGGCGTCGGCAGCGGCCCCGGCAGAGAACGCCAATGTGGCTGTTCTCGAAGACGATGAGAGCTACACCTTCGACGAGACGGGCCGCATTGTCCACGCGGAGTACGTAGTCTACAAGGTGCTGAGTCAAAAGGGCGTGGAAGGCTGGGATTCGGTCTCGGTGGACTGGGAACCGTGGCACGAGAGCCGGCCGACGATCCAGGCGCGGGTGATTTCGCCGGATTTGTCGGTGCACATGCTGGATCCGAAGCAGATTACCGAGGCTCCGGCGCGCGAGGGAGAGTACAAGACCTACGGCGACGGCAAGGCGCTGCGTGCGCCGTTTCCGGCCATCGAAGAGGGCGTCGTTGTGGAAGAGGAGTTCGTCACCACGGAAACCGCGCCGTTCTTTGCGCCGGGGCACGTCGGACGGGTGGGATTCGGCCGCCAGGCTGCGCCGGTGAAGCACAGCATGGCGGTTTTCGACGCCCCCGCTTCTCTTCCCTTGCGCACCGATACGATTCTGCTGCCTGGCCTGAAGCCGCAGCGCACCGAAGCCAACGGGCGGGTGACGCTGACCTATGAGCAGGGTCCGCTGGAGGCGATCGACCCCGCGGAGCCGAATCTTCCGCCGGACGTTCCGCACTTCCCAGGCATCGAGTTTTCCACCGGCGCGTCCTGGCAGGCGATGGCCACCGAGTACGGCAAGATCGTGGACAGCCGTGCCAATCCCGACCCCGTGCAGGCGATTGTGGACAAGCTGATCGCCGGCAAATCCAGCGTGGCGGAGAAGGAAGACGCGATTCTGGACTACCTGGACCAGGAGATCCGCTACACGGGCATCGAGTTCGACGAGGCGGCGATCGTGCCCCATGAGCCGGCCGAAGTGCTGGGACGCAAATATGGCGACTGCAAGGACAAGGCCACGCTGCTGGTGACCATGCTGCGCGCGGCCAAGATTCCCGCTTATGTGGCTCTGTTGAACGCGGGTTCGCGGGTGGACGTGCCCGCGGACCTGCCGGGGATGGGCGTCTTTGACCACGCGATTGTGGTTGTGCCAGGACCGCCCGCGCTGTGGATCGACGCCACCGACCAGTACGCCCGCCTGGGCCAGTTGCCGGCGCAGGACCAGGGGAGGCTGGCGCTGATCACGCGGCCAGAGACCACGGAGCTGGTGAAGACGCCCGAGTTCAGTTCCAAGGACAACGTGCTGCTGGAGGTGCGGGAGCTGACGCTGGCCGAGAACGGACCGGCCACGGTAACCGAGATTACCCGGCCCACCGGAGTCTTCGAGGGCGAATACCGCGGCTACTACGCCGACAAGCCGGACAAGGATGCGCGCGAAGGCCTGACCAATTACGTGAAGTCGCAGTATGTGTCGGAAAAGCTGACCAAGGTGGAGCGCAGTGACCCCGGAGACCTTTCCAAACAGTTTGAGTTGACCATTGCGTGCGAGAAGGCCAAGCGCGGCTACACCGACCTGGACAACGCGGTGGCGGCGATTCGCGTGGACTCGCTGTTTCTGCGCCTGCCGGACGATTTGAAGCGCAAGGACGACTCCGAAGAGAAGAAGAAAGCCGACCAGGAAAAGGACAAGCCCAGGAAGCCGCGGACCGAGGACTGGGAGCTGCCACAGCCGTTTGTGGCGGAGTGGCGCTACAAGCTGGTGCCGCCGGTGGGATTCCAACCCAAGCCCCTGCCCCAGGACCAGAAGATCTCGCTGGGGCCAGCGGTGTTGACTGAGGGGTTTACCGCCACCAAGGACGGCGTGGTGCTGGCGCACCTGACCTTTGACACGGTGAAGCGGCGCTACACGGTGGCCGAGGCGACGGAGTTGCGCAACAAGGTGGCGGAACTGGTGGCGGGACCGGCCATCCTGGTCAATTTCGAGCCGACCGGCGAGGCGCTCTTGCGCGAGGGCAAGGTCCGAGAGGCCCTGGCCAGCTATCGCGCGCTGGTGGCGCTGCATCCCAGCGAAGCAGTGCACCACTTGCAAGTGGCCAAGGTGCTGCTGGAAGCGGGAATGGGCGAGGCGGCGCGGGCCGAGGCGCGGGAAGCCGTGAAGCTGGACCCGAAATCGGCGCTGGCGGAAAAGACCCTGGCGCAGGTGTTGAAGCATGACCTGGTGGGCCGCAACCTGCGCCCGGGCAGCGACCTCAAGGGAGCGGAAGCAGCGTTCCGGACGGCCATCCAACTGGACCCGGACGACCATGGAACGGAAGCGGACCTGGCGATTCTGCTGGAATACGACCCGGTGGGACGGCGCTACAGCCGCTTCTCGAAGATGAAGGAGTCGGTTGTCGAGTACCAGAAGCTGGGGCAGGACAAGCTGGCCGATCTGGGGCTGACCAACAATCTGGCCTTTGCGGAGTTCTACGGTGGAGAGTTTGCGGAGGCGGAAAAGGCCGCGATGGCGCTGAATCCTGAGCCGAAGGCGCTGATTGCCGCCTGCGAGGCTCTGCTGCACGGCTCCGAGGCCGGACTGGCGGAGGCCAACAAACGGTCCAACGGCACAGACGGCTTCAAGGAGACAGCGCGGGTGGCGGGCGAGATGCTGATGAACCTGCGCAAGTACGACCTGGCGGCGGACTTCATGGCGGCCGGAGCGGCGGGCGACAATGCCGCCCAGACCATGGGCCTAGCCAACATGCTGCGCGGTGCGGAGCATCACGAGGATCTGCACTTTGACAACAGCCCGGCGGGGCTGGTGAAACAGGTTTTCGCGCTGGCCATGGACCCGGAACTGACCCAGGCCAAACTCGACCCTCTGGCCAGCCGGAATGCTCTGCTGGTGATGAAGAACGAGGACGCGGAGGAAAAGAAAAAGACGCTGGAGACGGGCAAGCAGATGAACAGTCAACTGGCCCGCCAGGACACCTCGCTGGATGTGACCGTGGACGTGATGCTGAAGGCCTTCGATCCCAAGGTGGAGGGCAACGACCAGAGCGGCTATCGAGTGAAGGTGCAGATTCCCGGCGGCAACAACTCGACCTTCTACGTGGTGAAAGAGGACGGAAAGTACAAGCTGCTGGACTCGGACGACAAGCCGAACTCCATTGCGCTGGAGGTGGTGGACCGGGTGAAGGGGGGCGACCTGCAAGGGGCCAAGGTGCTGCTGGACTGGCTGCGCGAGGATTCGCACCTCGAGGGCGGCGACGATCCGCTGGGCGGGCCGGTGTTTCCGCGCTTCTGGACCAGGGGCGCGGCCGCCGATGCGCGCCGGATGAAGCTGGCCGCGGCGTCTCTGATGGTGGGCACCAAGCCCACGGTGGCCCAGGGCGTGGCGCTGCTGGAAGAAGCCGAGAAGGACGCAGCCGGCGAACGGGAGAAGACCAACATCCGGCTGGCGCTGGCGGAGGGCTACTCTCTCCAGAACAACTTTGCCAAGCTCGATGAGGTTTCGTCGGCGCTGCTGAAAGAGGAGCCGGAATCGAAGCTGGCCTTCATGGAGAACGTGCAGGCGCTGCTGGGGCTGGGACGGCAGGACGAGGCGCTGGCGCTGGCCGACCAGCGGCTCAAGCTGCTGGACGGCGACCAGGACGCGCTGCTGATGAAGATGGAAACCGAGGCCAACCGCGGCAACATTGCGGCGGCTCGCGGTTGGGCGCAGAAGATCGTGGACCAGGGCAAGGAAAACGCGGGAATCCTGAACGACATTGCCTGGTACGCGCTGTTTACGGGCAAAGTGGAGCAGGCGGACATCGACACGGCCATCAAGTCGACGCAGATGGCCAAGGACAATGCGCACATTCTGCATACGCTGGCCTGCCTTTACGCCGAGACCGGCAAGGCCAAGGAAGCGCACGACCTGCTGCTGCGCAGCATGGACGAGCTGAACCTGGACGAGCCCAACGACGACTACTGGTACGCGCTGGGGCGGATTGCCGAACAGTACGGAGAACGGGAGATCGCCGTGGCCGACTATCGCAAGCTGGAAAAGCCGAAAGAGCCTCTGGCGGCGCCGACCTCGAGCTACCGGCTGGCGCAAATGCGGTTGAAGGCGCTGGGACTGTAGCAGATGAATCGCGATTTCCCTTGCGTAGAATTAAACCCCATGAGCGCATGATGTCTTTAGGGGAGTAGCGCCTCCCGGCCGGCTGTAGCGCGGACGTCCTCGTCCGCGCCGCTTATTGATCCGGCTCTAAAGGTTCGCTTCGCCCGAGAGCTGTCATCTTGAGCAAAGCGAAGGATCCGCAGCTGCTTTTTTCCGGCTCCATATCGGCTCCATAAAGCCTGACCGATAGCACCGGAAAGTATCTCTGAAAATGACCTTTTTTGAGGTCGACTCCGCCTCAAAAACGAGCCAAAAATCGCCCTACCCCCCACCCCCCTATCGATTATTATCACTTTTTCAATCAAAAAAATCTCGTAAGTCGCAATTAATGAACAGCATACAAAAACACATAGGTTACTGACAAGTAACAGGAAAACGCTGATTTTGGCCCTTTTTTGGCCGTTTTTCGCCATTTTTGGGCTGATAATGCCTCAAATCGACACCAAAATGCCCCCATTTTTCCCTCTCCGGCGTGATTTCGAGCAGGGTCCATTCAACTCCGGGTCGAGACCTCCTGGAAGCGCTCAAACAGATTTTTTTAGAGCTATCGAGAGGCAGAAACGAACCGGCCGAAGCAGAAGCTCCGGCCGGTTCGTTTGATGCGGGATGTGCGCTGACGGTTAGAAATCCAGGCGCAGGCCGAACTGCATGCGGCGATAGGTGGTGAGCGTGCCGCCGTAAGCGCCGAAGGTTCCCTGGGTCAGGTTCCCGTTGAGGTTGAGCGGGCTGTCGTCAAAGCGGACGTTGTTGCCGACGTTGTAGACTTCAGCGGCAAACTTCAGCTTCATTTCTTCGTGCAGAGCCCAGGTCTTGGCCAGCGAGGAGTCAACGTCGAGGTATCCATCGCCACGGAAGATATTGCGCTGCCCGGCTTCCCCAGGATAGGGCAGACGAATCGGCGTGCCGTTGGTGACGCCGTTGTTGATGGCGATCGCCGTATCTCCAGCAAATACCTGCGGAATGCCGTTGACGATATGCCTCTTTACCTTGACCGGGGCAGTAAGGACGCCCATGCCGCCCTGCTCCCAGTTGGTCGAATAACCGGGCTCATAGACGCTGAAGGGCAGGCCGCTGGCCCAGCGGGCCAGGCCCGACAGCTGCCAGTCGCCGAGCAGGATGCCGGTAATACGATTTGCGCCGCCGAGGACGGCCTTGCCGCGCCCAACCGGGAGAGCATAGACCCAGTCAAAGGTGATGAGGTTGCGGGTATCGAAGTCGGAGACGCCCTTGTTCAGCTTGGGGTTCCAACTGTTCTGGATTGCAGAGCCTCCGAAGGAGTCCGTAGAGAACTCATTGGAGCGCTCCGCTCCCGAACCCATATCGAGGGACTTGGAGTAGGTGTAGTTGAAGTCGGCGGTCAGGCCGTGGGTGGAGGGGTGACGCAAGGTGATCTGCAGCCCGTTGTAAGAGCTGGTGCCGATGGAGGACCAGGCATAGAGCGAAGAGAACTGGCTCTGGAAGAACTGGAACTGAGGTCCGTTGGGATTGGCGTAGAGATCGAGATCGTAGAGAGCGTTGGTCTCGCCGCCGCCGTAGCGGTTGGTTGCCCACACGCTCGAATAGATGTTCTGCGTCGCGCTGGTGCCGTCGGAGGCCATGAAGGGGAACATATCTTCGAAGTAAGGAATGGCGGCAACGGTTGCGTTCGGGTCTCCGCCATTCTGGTCGGAAATCTTGGAAAGCGCAGCAGCTGCGTGGAAATAGTCGCCGCCGCCTTTCTTGTCGACCATGTTGACGGGCTCGGCGAGATCGAGCTGCTCCAACAGATGACGGCCTAGGCGGCCTACATAGTTGGCTTCGGCCACGAAGCCGCCGGGCAACTCGCGTTGCAGCGAGAAGTCGAAGGAGTAGGCGTAAGGCGTCTTGAGGTGATTGTCGATGCCCCAGGTGATGGCCAGGCCGCAGTTCAACGCCAACGATGCTCCGTTGGCACTGGAAATGGGCGAGTAGGGATATGTGACGGCGGATGCCGGATTGGGGCAGCCCGTCGCGGGGATGGCTTGTGCACCGGTGAAGCGCGGCGTGTTCTGGAAGGAGTCCGTATAGGCCGGGGAGATGACAGCGTTGCTCAGGCCAAAGGAGCCTTGTTGGTCAAAGGAGTTCACAATGCCCTGGCCGAAGTGATCGAAGTACATGCCGGCGCCGGCGCGGATGGTGGTTTTGGTGTTGGGCGCGTAGACGGCGGAGAGACGGGGAGCGAAATTCGCCTTCTGCTTGGCCCAGTAACCGGGTCGATTGTTGGCCTTGCCGCTGGGTGCGAAGGAGAGCGGGTCTTCGAAGGTGTCGCCCTGAGCGGCAGCAGACGCGCGCTTGAGGAACCACTCGTGGGTGTCGACGGTGGGGGAAATCTGCTGTCCCTTGGTTTCATACGGCGCCTGAAGGATGGAGTGGCGCACGCCGTAGGTGACCGTGAGAGCCGAGGTGATGCGCCAGGAGTCCTGCAGGAAGTACTCAAACTCGTTGGCTTTGAAATGGCGGTTGATCATGGCTCCGTCGGAGAAGAGCGTGCCGGAGTTGGCGCTGGTCACCGAGTAGTTGTAGCGCTGGGTGCTCTCAGGGACGGTACCCACCAGTGTGGCGTAGGCAATTTCGTACGAGTTGGCAAAGCCGTTTCCGACCGAGGCAATATTGGAGCCGAGCATGGAGGGATCGTTCGGAGTGTTGTCCATCCAATAGGGGTTGGTGCTGGCGCCGGAGTAGGAGTTGGCGTCGCTGCCACGATTGTTCTGGATGCCGCGCCAATTGCCGCCGAAGCTGAGGGTATGGGCGCCCTTGGTCCAGGTCAGGTTGTCGGTAAGGTTCTGGACCGGCACATTGACCACCGTGGACCGCGTTTGCGCTTCGGGCTGGGAGAGAAAACGGAAGGTGACCCAGTCGCCCGTGCCCGTGCCGATTCCTCGGGTTGAGTAACCCTGGCGGATGTAGCCGTAGCGCAGATCGTTGACGAGGTTGGAGGTGGGCGTCCAGGTGTGGCCGAAGGCCAGGCCCTTGGTGTTGTCCACGTGCATGCTGGAGGCAGGCTGGCCAGGCAGGTTCTCGTCCCCGGACTGCGTGTCTTTCTGCAGGTTGCCGCGGGCGAAGATGTGCTGCGTGCCGCTCAGGCTGTAGTCAATCTTGGCGATGCTGGTGTTCAGCGTGGAAGGCGCGGGCGAGGCAAAGATATAGCCGGCATTGTTGACGCCGTCGCCGGCTGTGGGCGCCGAGCCGTACATGCCCTTGGCGGCCACCGAGCCGTAGTAGCCCAGTACGCTGGCATTCGGGCCGCAACTGGTGGAAGCGGTGCACGTGTCGGGCGAACCGTAGGTGGGATCGGGCATCTGGTCGAGGGCCGTCACCTGCGCAGCGTTGATCCACTGCGTGGTGCCGTTGGCATCCTGATAACCGAGCGAGCCCTGATAGAACTGCTTGGTGGGAAGCGTGCGGGTGACCACATCGTCAATCGCCTTGCGCTGTCCTTCGTAGTTGAAGAAGAAGAAGAGCTTGTCTTTCTTGATGGGGCCGCCCAGGGAGCCGCCGAAGGTATTCATGACGTACTTCTGGGGGATGTTCGGCTCACCCAGATTGATCTGCGTGTTCTTGTTGAACCACTGGTTGGCGACGGTGTTGGTGGGACGGTAGTACTCATAAAGCGCGCCATGAAGCTTGTTGGTGCCGCTCTTGGTGACGATGGAGACTTGGGCACCGGAACTGCGGCCGGCATCGGCCGTGCTGTTGGAGGTGGTGACGCGGAACTCTTCGGTGGAATCGAGGGTGGCGCGGAGGACGCCGGTGAAGGCCGCTCCGGCGATCTGGTCGTTGTCGTCCATACCGTCGAGGGTGACATTGCCTTGGTCGGAACGACCGCCGGAGACGGAGCCCGAGCGGCTGTCAACGGTGGAGTTTTCTTCAGGATTGCCGAGGTAGAGGACACCCGGCTGGAGAGTAAGCAAAGAGACTGGGTCGCGGCCTTCCATGGGCAACGCTTCGATGGTCACATTGCCCACCGAATCTCCCAGGGTCGCATCGGAGGTGTTCAGGGTCTGGGCAACAGCACTCACATCGACGGTGACGGAACTGGCTTCAACGGAGAGCGTGAAATCGATGGTGGCCGGCTGATTGACCAGCAGTTCAGCGGTCTTGCTCTGATTGCCGAATCCGTTGGCCGCGACAGTAATGGTGTAGCGGGCCGGGGGAATCTGGGCAAAGGCATAGAAGCCGGCGTCATTGGCGGTGGCGCCCAGCGTTTTGCCATTGGCCTTGTCGACGATGGTGACATTCGCCCCTGGAACCAGCGCGCCGCTGGGATCCTTGACAACACCGCGGAGTGAGGTCGATGCGGTTTGTCCAAATGCGAAAGCGGCAGTGGCAAGGATGCAACAGAGCATCCAACCCCATAAGGAACGTTTCACGGCTATTCCTCCAAAATTTATTGCCTTGCAGTTGCTAATTGGTTCTCCAGTTTGTTTGGCGTCAGTGGCGCCGTGCTGGCTGGCGTTTTTTCTTCCGCCCCGGAGACGAAGAACAGTTCCAAGGACCCGGTTGACGAACGAGCCACTCACCCGCAGTGATTTGCGAAATAAACAACGAACAAAACCGTTTGAGCTGGTGCCGCGGCACGCGCGTGCGGTGATGACTTGCGGCCGTGTGACCGGTCACGAGTGGGGTTGGGTTGTGCTGGTAAAGACTGCCTTCGCGAGGGCAACTCCTGCCGGCGGAGAGAAGGAATCGGATTCCTTCGATCGCGGTCACACACGCAACGGCGGAGTCAGCATTGTGGCTGTATGTATATATATTCGTCGATTTTGGCTAAAAATTCAACAAGGGCGGGAAAAATAGTCGCCAACAAGGACGCGGGTGCGGAGGCATTCGAGCGACTCAAAGAGCTGAAGTTATTGCTGTTGCTGCATTTGCTGGAGGTCGATTAATTGAACTGGACGCGCGGGGGGCTGCTGGGCTCGCTCGACCAGCACGCTCCAGTCCTCGGGGATGGGCAACTGGCGGTCGAGAGGCGGAGGCTCGGCGCCGGCCTCGACATGGACGGCAACGTAGAGTTCGCTCGAAGTCTGGCCGCGGAAGATGCCATGGGTGGGCGGCACGTCGGCGTAATCGCGGCCCACGGCGGTGCGGATGTGGCGGTGATGGGCGATGAGGTTGTTGGTGGGGTCGAAGCCCACCCAGCCCAAGTGGGGCAGCAGGACGTCGACCCAGGCGTGGGAGGCGTCGGGAGTAGAGCGGTCGTGGTCCTCGCGGCTGCGGTAGAGGTAGCCGGAGACATAGCGCGCGGGAATGCGCACATGACGAAGGAGGGCGATCATGGTGTGGGCAAAGTCCTGGCAGACGCCCTTGCCGCTGACGATGGCCTCGTCGATGGGCGAATCGACGCGGGTGGAGCGGGGCACGTACTCGAAGTAGTCGAAGAGCCTCTGATTGAGTTCGCGCACCAGCATGAGGGGATCGTCGCGGCGGGTGACGCCCAACTGGCGAGCGAGCAGGGTGACGGCGGGAGTTTCCACGGCAAAGGTGGAGGGCAGGATCATCTCCCAGTAGTCGCCGGAATCGATGAGCTGGTCGAGGGCGCTCCAAGCGTCGGGGGCGAGAAAAGCGGGCACATCGGGCTGCACCTGCTGCTCGACAACGGACTCGGCGACGATGACCAACTGGTTGTGTTCGCCGGGAATGTCGAAGTGCTGGACGTTGTTGCCCTGGTGGTCGCGATAGCTGAAGACACGGCAGCGGGGGCTGACGGAGAGCGAGAAGTTGAGGCAGTGCTGCGCGGAGTCGGAGCGCGGGTGCATGCGCGTCTCCATGATGCTCTCGCTGATGGGATCGGAGTAGCGGAAGCGGGTGAGATGGCGAATGGAATAGAAGTTCATGGGATCTCCCGGTTAAACCGCCAGCGCGGACTGGATGGAGTAGTGCACATAGTAGCGGTAGATGCACTCGTGGATGCGCATGCACTGCTCGCGGATGGTGTGCAGGAAGGCGGAGGGATCGCCGCGGAGAATTTCGGCGATGCTGGTATAACCGAGCATGGCGTGGAGACGGCCGATGCCGGCGGTCAATTCCTCGGGCGGACGGCGGCCGCCGGTGCGTTGGATCGATTCGATGGAGTTATGGAGACAATCGACGGAGTATCGGATGGCGTGGGGAAAATCGCGGTTGAGGAGCAGGAACTCGAGGATGCGGTCCGGTGTGAGGTCAGCGGTATAGACCTGACAATAGGCTTCAAACGATGTGCAACAGCGGAGCAGGCCGACCAGTTCGAGATATTGATAGCCGGTGGTATCGCCCTCGGCCAGGTGGAGAAGGTCGGGCAGGTAAACCTCAAGCAGGGTGGCGGAGGCGTAGGCGCGCTCAAGATAGCGGCCCAGGCGGATGAACTGCCAGCCCTGGCTGTGAATCATAGTCGTATCGCTGACCCCTTTGAAGAGGTGAATGCCATCGAGGATGGATGCCAGCGCGTCGTTGATGTTGGAGGCGAATTGCTCTTGCGCGTGGGGCGCGTGCACCTGATGGAAGAGGCGGTTGAGGCGCTGCCACTGCTCAGAAGAGATTTCCTCACGCACCTGGCGGGCGTTTTCGCGCGCGCCGTTGACGCAGAAAGTGACCGACGCGGGATTGAGGCTGTCGAAGACCAGGGCGGAGGCCATGGCTTCGAGGTCGCCGTTCCACTCCAGGCCCGCGGGCTTCCCGAGCGAGGCCAGAAGCCGCTGCCAACGCTGTTCCGCGCTGGTGCCGGCGGTGTCGAGCATGAGGCTCAAGGTGACGTCCAACTGGCGCACGGTATTTTCCGCCCGCTCCAGGTAGCGGCTCATCCAGTAGAGACTGTCGGCCACGCGCGATAGCATTGTTCCGCTCTCCTGAACTCGTAAGTGAACTACTGTTGCAAAACCCAGGTATCCTTGCTGCCGCCGCCTTGCGAGGAGTTGACCACCAGCGAGCCTTTTTCAAGAGCGACGCGGGTGAGGCCGCCGGGGACGATGTTGACCTTGTCGCCAAAGAGGATGTAGGGGCGCAGGTCCACGTGGCGCGGCTCCAGAGCGTCGTTGACCAGGCAGGGAGCGCGGGAAAAATCCAGCGTGGGCTGGGCGATGTAGTTGCGCGGATTGGCCTCGATCTGTCGGGCGAATTCCTGGCGCTGCGCGGCGGTGGAGTGCGGGCCGATGAGCATTCCATAGCCGCCGCTCTCGCCGACCGCTTTCACGACCAGCTTGTCCAGATTGGCGAGGACGTGGCGGCGCTCGTTGTCCTCGCTGAGCAGATAGGTTTCGACGTTGGGGAGGATGGCCTCCTCGCCGAGGTAGTAGCGGATCATGCGCGGCACATAGGCGTAGACAGCCTTGTCGTCGGCGAGGCCGGTGCCGAAGGCGTTGCTGACCGTGACGTTGCCGGCGCGATAGGCGTTGAAAAGGCCGGCGCAGCCGAGCGAGGAGTCGGAGCGGAAGACGAGCGGATCGCTGAAGTCGTCGTCAACGCGGCGATAGATGACGTCGACGCGCTTGAGGCCGTCGGTGGTGCGCATGTAGACGATGTTGTCGTGGGTGACCAGATCGCGGCCCTCGACCAGTTCGATGCCCATCTGGCGGGCGAGGTAGGTGTGCTCGAAGTAGGCGGAGTTGAAGACGCCGGGGGTGAGCAGGACGATGTTCGGCTCCGGGCGGCCCTCGGGAGCCAGAGAACGCAGCGTGGCCAGCAGCAGTTGCGGGTAATGCTCGATGGGGCGGACGCCATAACTGGTGAAAAGGCGCGGGAAGGTGCGCTTCATGACCCGGCGGTTGGTGAGCATATAACTGACGCCGGAGGGGACGCGGAGATTGTCTTCGAGGACCACGAACTCGCCGGTGTTGAGGCGCAGGAGGTCCGAGCCGACTACAGCGATGTAGACGTTGCGCGGAACCTGGAGACCGCGCATCTGGCGGCGGTAGTGCTTGCAACTGTAGACCAGTTCGCGCGGGATGACGCGGTCGTTGAGAATTTTGGCGTCGGAGTAGACGTCGCGCAGGAAGAGGTTGAGGGCGGTGATGCGCTGGGTGAGGCCGCGCTCGATACGGTTCCACTCCTGGGCAGTGATGAGACGGGGCAAAAGATCGTAGGGAAAGATGCGCTCGGTGCCTTCGTCGCGGCCGTAGACGGTGAAGGTGATGCCCTGGGTGAGGAAGGCAAGGTCGGCCGACTGCTTGCGGCGCTGCAACTCGTCGTGGGGCAGGCGGGCCAGGGTTTCAGCTAAGGCGCGGTAGTGGAGGCGCACGTCTCCTGAGGCTTCGCGCATCTCGTCGAAGGCCTGGTCGAGGGGATAGTCTCCGAAGAGCGTTTCCAATTCCACGGGAGGTCCGGCGCTCATGGGTGCGGGCTTCCTTCGTTCAAGATTCAGGGCGACGGCGAAGAAAACGCGCATCGGGCGGAAGGACGCGTCTCCAAGGTCCGCTCAGGCTTCCGGGCTGCAAGCGCTGGTTCCCTGTTCTTTAGCTTGTAGCACCGGGGATATAAGGGAACCATGAGGAAATAGGGGAAAGAATGCGAGACGCAGAGTTCTAACCAGCAGTCGCCCCGGAAAAAACAAAAGCGGCGCGACCATTGCTGGCCGCGCCGCTTTCGTTCCTGGGTGCTTTGTCCGGTTGGGTTTAGTTCCGTTTCGGTCTAGAACTGGTTCCAGAGGGACTGGTTGTAGACGGCGTGGTGGAACTGCACCTCGGAGCCCTTGACGATGGCGCCCAGTTCACGCGGCGAACGGTTGGCGACGCCCTGCTTCAGGTCCGCATAGCGGCCCTGCACATCGGCGCCCAGGATTTCTGCGATCCACTTCGAGTTCTTGAAGTCCGCAATTGCGTCCTGGATGTTGTCGGGCAGGTAACGGCCGCCGGCGCGCAGGTCGTTGGCGTTAGAGATTTCACCGTCGATGCCGGTCTTGAAGATAGAGAAGAGGGTCAGGTAGGGATTGGCGTCCGGAGCGACGGCGCGCACTTCAGTGCGCATGGAGCGCGAGTTGCCGATGGGCACGCGGACCATGGCGCCACGATCGGTGGCGGAGGCGCGAATCTGGTTGGGCGCCTCGAAGTGCGGGTCCAGGCGGCGATAGGCGTTCACGCTGGGATTGAAGATGAGGCAGAGGTCCAGGGCGCGGGTCAGGATGCGGTCAAGGAACGACCAGCCGAAGGTGGAAAGCTGCTCTTCGCCCTTCTCGTCCCAGAAGAGATTGGTCTTGCCCTGGGAGACGGAGACGTTGGTGTGCATGCCGCTGCCGTTGACGCCGACCACAGGCTTGGGCAGGAAGCAGGCGGTGTAGCCCATGTTGGTGGCGATCTGGCGGGTCAGCAGCTTGTAGAGCTGAATCTGGTCGGCTGCGGCCACCGCTTCGGCGTAGCCATAGTTGATCTCGAACTGGCTGGGCGCGACTTCCGGGTGGTCCTTCTCGTTCTGGAAGCCCATGGCGCGCTGCACTTCAGCGGCAGTGTCGATGAACTGGCGAAGGGGATCGAGAGGCAGGGAGTGGTAATAGCCGCCTGCGGAGATGAACTCGAACTTGCCGGTCAGGTGGTAGGTCTGCTCCGCGTCCTTGCCGGCGAAGAGGAAGCCCTCGATCTCGGTGGCCGCGTTGAGTGTGTACTTCTTCTCGTTGAAGAGTTTCTCGGAGTAGTTCTTGAGCACGCCGCGCAGGTCGCCGGAATAGGCCGTGCCGTCCTTGTCGAGGACCGTGCCGAAGACGACAACCTTGCCGTTGCCGAAGACGTCGGCGGGAACCCAGTAGAACGCGCTCCAGTCGATGCCCAGGCGGAGATCGCTTTCCTTCTGCGCCGTAAAGCCGCGGATGGAAGAGCCGTCGAATGTCAGGTTCTCGTAGGAGCCGAGCAGGAACTTCTTGTCGTAATCAAGCAGGTGCAGGCGCCCCTCGAGGTCACTGAAGAGCACCGTCACGGCCTTGATCCGCTTTTCGTCGGTCAGATACTTGAGTCGCTTGTCGCGAATCTCGTCGGCTGCGACGCGGCTGGCGCGCTCGGCCTTGGCGGTCAGGTTGAGCGCTTCAAGCTCCTCATACGGGAGCGCAAGAAAATTGCGATACTCAGTGGACATGGATCTCCTTTTTTTACGGTAAAAGGTTGAGCTTCGGCGTTCGATGGCGCAGGAAACTGTTAAGGGCTTGCAAACAGGGTAACGCGACCCGGCGCCTGGCTCCTAGCAAAAATGGGATTCAGCGAGCGTTTGACCAGGAAAATGCGTCGGGCCATGAAGCGGAACTGCGCGAACCGGAAACGGTTGAGGGCTGCCGGACTGGCGCCAGTCTGGAGTAGTCTGGTTGCTCAGGAGACTCTTGCCTACGATGCTCACGCTGCGCCGATTTCCCTTCGCCGTCCTGGCTTTTCTTGCCCTTGCTTTCAGCGCGCTCCAAGCCCAGCAGGCCGCGCCGCCGGTGCCCACTGAGGATTACGTGCGCGCCCATTACACCAAGTACGAGTTCCGCATTCCAATGCGGGACGGAAAGCGGCTGTTCACGGCGGTGTATGTGCCCAAGGACGCGGCGGGCGGGCCCTATCCGTTTCTGATGGACCGCACTCCCTATAACGTGGGGCCTTACGGGGAGGACCAATACCCGCACCGGCTGGGGCCGTCGGATGAGTTCGAGAAGGGCGGCTACATCTTCGTCTACCAGGATGTGCGCGGGCGGTGGATGAGCGAGGGCGAGTTCGCCGAGATGAGGCCGCACGTGGACGAGAAGAAGTCGCCCAAGGATGTGGACGACGCTTCGGACACCTACGACACCATCGAATTTCTGTTGAAGCACGTGACCAACAACAACGGGAAGGTGGGCATCTGGGGGATTTCCTACCCCGGTTTCTACACTTCGGCTTCGATTATCGACTCCCACCCGGCGCTGGTGGCAGCCAGCCCGCAGGCGCCGATGACGGACCTCTTTCAGGGCGACGATGGCTACCACGGCGGGGCGTTCATGCTCTCGGCCAACTTCGGCTTCTATGCCTTCTTCAAGCCCGGCCATAATCCGGAGATGCCCAAGCCCTCGGTGGGCTTCGATTTCGGCACGCCGGACCATTACAAGTTCTATCTTGAGGCGGGTAACATCGCCAACCTGGACAAACTTTACCTGAAAGGCTCGAACTGGCTTTTCAACGACCAGGCCTATCACTCCACCTACGATGCCTACTGGAAGCAGCGCGACCTTTCGCAGCACATGAAGAACGTGCATTGCGCGGTGCTGGTGGTGGGCGGCTGGTACGACGCCGAAGATCTGAGCGGGCCCTACAAGACCTTCAACGCGATCGGGAAGTTCAACCCGAAGACGCCGACCACGCTGGTGGAAGGGCCGTGGGTTCACGGCGGCTGGGCGCACGGCGACGGAGACCGGCTGGGCGATGTGCAGTTCAACGCGAAAACCGGCGAGTACTTCCGCTCGAACGTGCAGTTCCCTTTCTTCGAGCACTACCTGAAGGGCAAGGGCGCGGCGCAGCCCAAGGCCGTTGTCTTTGAGACCGGAACCAACGTGTGGCGCAGCTTCGACGCCTGGCCGCCCAAGGCTGCCGCGGCCAAGACGCTCTACTTTCACGCGGACGGCAAGTTGAGCTTTGACGCGCCGACGGAAGCCAAGGGCGTGGACGAATATGTGAGCGACCCCAACCACCCGGTGCCGTTTGTGGGCTACACAACGGACACGGTTCCGCAGCGCTACATGGTGGACGATCAGCGCTTCGCGAGCTACCGGCCCGATGTGCTCGTCTATCAGACTGAACCGCTCGAAGAGGATGTGACCATCGCCGGGCCGATTTCGCCCAAGCTGAAGATTGCCAGTTCCGGAACCGACTCGGATTTTGTGGTGAAGCTGATCGACGTTTACCCCGAAGACTATCCCAATCCGGAGGACACGTCGCACGACAACAAACGCATTCTGGAGGCACCGCCGTTGCACATGGGCGGCTACCAGCAAATGCTGCGTGGGGAACCGTTCCGCGCCAAGTTCCGCAATAGCTGGGAGAAGCCCGAAGCGCTGACTCCGGGCAAGGAAGCCGAGGTCGATTTCACCATGCCGGACCTGTTCCACACCTTCCGCCGCGGCCACAGGATCATGGTGCAAGTGCAGAGTTCGTGGTTTCCGCTGACCGACCGCAATCCGCAGACGTTCACCGACATTCCCAACGCGAAGCCGGAGGACTTCCAGAAGGCGACCGAACAGGTATTTCACCAGAAGGACGCGGCCTCGGGTGTGGAAGTGCTGGTGATGCCGAAGCAGTGAGACGGGGCCTCGAAACCGGGAGGAAGAATACTTTCATTCCTCTTCCCCAACCCCACGAAAGGGACGCAGAATGGAATACATGCCAGTTTGCAAAAAAACCGCGCTGCTGCTGCTGATGCTCACATTCGTGCCGTTCCTGTCTGGCTGCGGTGACTTTTGGCAGGCGCCAACCGGCACGACGACCAGCACCGTCACGCTCACTCCATCCACCACCTCGCCCGCCGCCGGCGCAAGTTTCACGCTGACGGCTACCGTTACGCCCACGACTGCCACCGGAACGGTCACGTTTTATAACGGCACAGCCTCGCTCGGAACCGGGACGCTGAGTTCCGGCACGGCGACGCTGACGACTTCGATCGCCACCGCCGGAACGTACTCGATCACCGCGACCTATGGCGGCGATGCCAACGATGCCTCCAGCACGTCGAGCGCGGTTTCTCTCACCGTGGGCGGGTCAGGAAATCTGCCTGCTACGAGCACCGCTTTGACGTCCACCACCACGGGCACACTGACGACGGGCGAAAGCGTGAACCTGACGGCCACGGTTACTCCATCGGCTGCAACAGGAACAGTCACGTTCACCGACACCACGACGTCGACTCCGCTGGGAACCCCCACGCTGACATCGGGCACGGCAACCCAGTCGGCTACTTTCTGCACCGCCGGCGACCACTCGATCACCGCCGCCTACAACGGCTCGACCACGTATGCCGCCAGCCCGTCGACCGCGCTGGCACTGACGATCACCGCGTCGACAAGCCTTCCGTCCACCACCACCACGCTGGCTGCATCCACCACCACGCCGACAGTGGGCGAGAGCATTACGTTGACAGCTACGGTTTCCCCTGCAGCGGTAACCGGGACAGTCACGTTCTACGACGCTACAAATTCGCCATCGGTTTCGCTCGGCTCCGCAAGTTTGACTTCCGGCACTGCAACTCAAACTGCCAGCTTCAGCGCCGCAGGGACCTATTCGGTCATTGCTACCTATAGCGGGTCCTGCACCTACGCCACAAGCACCACCACAAGTCCGACCAGCATTACCGTCGCCCCATGAGGAATTCAATGTACTTTCGTACGCTCCGCACCACTCTTCTGCTGCCGGCCGCCCTTTTGATGGCCGTGGCACCCGCGATCCATGCCGAGGAAGGCATGTGGACCTTTGACAACCCGCCGTTGAAGCTGCTGGCGGCGAAATACAACTTCCATCCGACGCAGGCGTGGCTGGACCATTTGCGCCTGGCAAGCGTGCGGCTCAACGATGGCGGGTCGGGCTCGTTTGTGAGCCCCAACGGCCTGCTGCTGACCAACCACCACGTGGCGCGCGGCCAGTTGCAGAAGAACTCGTCGGCGGCGCACGACTACCTGCGCGACGGCTTCTACGCAGCCACGCAGGCCGAAGAGATGAAGTCGGCCGACCTGGAAGTGAACGTGCTGGTCTCCATGCAGGATGTGACCGGGCGGGTGCAGGGCGCGGCCAAGGGAATCGCCGACGAAGCCAAGGCGCTGAAGGCGCGCGAGGCGGAGATTGCGGCGATTGAAAAGGAGAGCAAGGAGAAGACCGGCCTGCGCTCCGACGTGGTCTCGTTCTATAACGGCGGCGAATACTGGCTCTACCAGTACAAGGCCTACACCGATGTGCGGCTGGTCTTTGCGCCGGAGCAACAGGCGGCCTTCTACGGCGGCGACCCGGATAACTTCACCTATCCGCGCTACGACCTGGACATGGCTCTGTTCCGCGTCTACGACAACGGGCAGCCGCTCAAAACCGACAACTTTCTGAAGTGGAGCGCCAAGGGCGCCGCGCCGGGCGAGCTGATCTTCATCTCGGGACACCCGGGATCGACGCAACGGCAGGATACGGTGGCCGAGTTGCTGATGGAACGCGATGTGCGCGGACCGGCGCTAACCGAGTACCTGCAGCGCCGGACCGCGACGGCGCAGGCTTTTGCCGCGCAGGGACCGGAGCAGGCGCGGCTGGTGGGCTCGACGATCTTCGGATTGCAGAACAGCCTGAAGGTCTACGTGGGACGCGCCGAAGCGCTGGCCGACAAGGCGATTCTGGACAAGAAAATGTCTGAGGAGAACGATTTCCGACAGAAGGTCAACGCCAATCCCGAGTGGAAGACGGCCTATGGCGGTGCATGGGATACGATTGCCGGCGCCGAAGAGAAGTTGAAGCCGGAGATGAAGGCGCAGATCTTCCGCCGCGCCGACAGCCAGCTCTTCAGCCTGGCGGTGACGATTGTGCAATACGTGACGGAGATCAAGAAGCCGGACGGCGAGAGGCTGCCGCAGTACCACGAGGCGGGACTGGAATCGCTGAAGTTCCGGCTGGCTTCGCCGGCTCCGATTTATCCCTCGACGGAAAAGCTGTTCATGGCCGCGGCACTGAAGCTGGGCGAGGAAAAGCTGGGCAAGGACGACGCCTTTGTGCAGGCTATTCTGCAGGGCGGCGACGTGGATACGACGGTAAACGCGCTGGTGGATGGCTCTAAGCTGGGCGATCCGGCGGTCCGCAAGGCGTTGCTGGATGGCGGCGAAGCTGCTGTGGCCGCATCGACCGATCCGATGATCGTGGCGGCGAGGCGGGTAGACCGAATTAGCCGCGCCACCTACCTGCGGCTGCGCGACACCATCTCCAGCGTGCTGACGCCGGCCGGGGAAAAGCTGGGCAAGGCGCGCTTCCTGGTTTATGGAAAGAACGCCTATCCCGACGCAACCTTTACTTTGCGGCTGAGCTACGGCACGGTGGACGGCTACCCCTACAACGGCACCATCGCGCCGCCATTTACGACGTTCTGGGGGCTCTATGACCGCGCCGCCAGCTTTAGCAACAAGCCGCCCTTCGACCTGACGGCGAAGCAGGTGGCGGGGCGCGACAAGCTGGATCTGTCGACGCCGCTCGATTTCGTTTCGACGGGCGACATTATCGGCGGCAACTCCGGCTCGCCGGTGGTGAACCGCGAGGGCGAACTGGTGGGCCTGATCTTCGACGGCAATATCGAGTCGCTGGCTGGCGATTTCGAGTATGACGGAACGAAGAACCGCGCGGTTGCGGTGCATTCGTCCGGCATGATCGAGGGGCTGCGCAAGCTCTATGGCGCGAACGCCCTGGCCGACGAGCTGGAGGGCAAGAAGTAGCGATCGATGACGCCCTCAGGGCGCTTCCAGAATCGCTCGACCGCAAAGCTGAAATGCCCTCATTCTTGCCGCACCGAAGCGGCAAAAATGAGGGCATTTTGGCATCGATTTTGAGCCATTATCAGCCAAAAATGGGCAAAAACGCCTAAAAAGGGCCAAAATCGGCCAGTTCATGTTACTGATCAGTTAACTATGTGTTTTTGTATCGTACTCATTCTTTGCGACTTACTCGATTTATATCGTTGAAAAATTGATAATATCACTATAGGGGGTGGGGTAAATGACGATTTGGCTGATTTTTGGCTCAAAATCGGGCTCAAAAAAGGTCTTGGTCAGGCCTCCAAGCGCGGACGAGGACGTCCGCGCTACAGCCGACCGGGAGGTCGGCGTTATTCCCCGACGGCGTTACTCCCCTAAGAACATCATGCGCTGATAGGGCTTAATTCTACGCAAGGAAATAGACCTTCGGCTCCATCGTTTTCCGGAGCGACAAGGCCTATTCCGGGCGAGGTTGCCTGTTCCGGAGCGAGGACGGGGGGGATCGCTCCGGTGCGTTTTTGGTTGCGGGGTGTTACCTGGCCGCTTTGGCCGCGCCCAGCTCGTCCTTGTAGACCTTGCCGCTTTTCATGACAAAATCCACGTGCTCCAGCACTTCCACGCGGTCCAGCGGATTCGCCGTCACCGCAATCAGATCGGCGTATTTGCCGGCTTCCAGAGTCCCCACGTTGCTGGCGCGGTCGATCAGGTCGGCGGCGCTTTGGGTGGCGGCGCGGATGGCGCCCGCCGGGGTCATGCCGAACTTGACCATGTAGTGGAACTGCTTGGCGTTGTCGCCGTGGGGGTAGACGCCGGCGTCGGTGCCGAAGGCGATCTTGACGCCCGCAGCCACGGCTTTGGCGAAGTTCTCGCGCTGCAGGCGGCCCACCATCTTTTCCTTCTCGACGTTCTCCTTGGGCAGGCCGAACTCGACGGCTTTGCCCAGGATGTAATCGTCGTTGTAGATGTCGGCGACCAGGTAAGTGCCGTGGGCCTTCATCAGATCGATGCCCTCGGCGTCGATCAGGCTGCCGTGCTCGATCGAGTCCACACCGGCGCGCACCGCGTCCTTGATGCCCAGGGTACCGTGCGCGTGCGCGGCAACTTTGCGGCCGGTGCGATGGGCTTCGTCGACGGCCATCTTCATTTCTTCGTAAGTGAGCTGCTCGGCGCCTGGCTTGTCGCCTTGGGAAAGAACGCCGCCGGTGGCCAGAATCTTGATCACGTCCACGCCGTACTTGATCTGTTCGCGTACCTGGTGGCGGACCGCCTCGGGCCCGTCGGCAATGGCATAGTCGTGCTCGGCCGGGAACATCATGTTCTCCACGCCCGGCGCAAAGCCGTTCATGTCGCCGTGTCCGCCGGTGATGGAGATGGCCGGGCCGCTGGCGACGACGCGCGGGCCGGGAAAGAGGCCTTCGTCGATGGCGCGCCGCAGATCGACCGCAAAAAACGGCCTCGAGCCCACATCGCGCACGCTGGTGAAGCCGGCCTGCAGTGTCTTGTTGGCGTTGACCACGCCGTTGAAGCCGCCCTGGAAGGGAGTGAACTTGACCTCATTGATGGGATCGTACTTGTCGGCGCGACCCTCGAGATGAGTGTGGCAATCGATGAGCCCCGGCAGCACCCAGGCCTGCGAGAGATCTACCACCGTGGCTCCGGCGGGAATGGCAACCTGAGCCGCTGGCGCCACTTTGGCAATGCGCTCGCCTTCGACGACCAGCACCATGTTGTCGCGCAGAGTGTCGCTGGTGGCGTCGAAGAGATGGCCGGCTTTGACATAAATCGTGGCAGGAACGGCGGGCGCGGCGGTCTGGGCCAGCGCGCCGGGAAGGGCGAGTGCAAGGACGCCGAAGGCAGGAATCAAGCGCCGAAAAGGAGAGAAAGAACGAACCACGGAGCACTCCTCGAGTAAAAGATTGGTTCTCCGCATTATAGGGAATCGATGCGCGTGGCTCGACCGGTCGCGGAAAGGTCCGATCAGGAGGGATGCGGAGCATTCCAGGATGGCTCGACTCCGAAGCGGAATGGTCCCCGATGGACACTACATCGGAGCGGCGAGGTGGCGTCAATTTGGCCTCGATTTTGCGGCTTTTTGGGCCAAAAACGGCAAAAAAACGGCAAAAAAGGGCCAAAATTGGCGAGTTCTGGTTACTTGTCAGTTAACTATGTGTTTTTGTATAGCGTTCATTCTTTTAGGCTTACATGATTTTTATAGTAGAAAAACTGATAATAAACG